>Ga0256840_1004672_pt1 | contig 10147 bp, 13 predicted proteins | sample 355202metaG_FD_185969 | JGI IMG/M metagenome (GOLD analysis project Ga0256840, IMG submission 185969) | Hydrothermal vent microbial communities from Mid Atlantic Ridge, Atlantic Ocean - 355-202 | ecosystem: Environmental > Aquatic > Marine > Hydrothermal vents | place: Atlantic Ocean: Mid...
ATACAATGGTTGTGAACATAAACAGTTTAGCAACCGTGTAGTCGTACTCTAATGGACGATTCTCCATATACAGCCTCCTTAAGATTCAAAGCGTAATAATCTATTGAAATAGAATATATAACAGCATGTATGTTAGCTATAAAGGCTTTTATCTAATCTTAAATCTTAATAATTTATTTAAATTTAACACTTTAGTTACAAATTTATAATATTGAAACGCCAAAAGCGGAAGGGTGGAAAAATTGAATATAATATAAATTAATATTATATTATTAAAAGTCTGTGACTACCGTTTAATCAGATTTAGAAAATCGTTAAAAATATAGTGGCTCTCTTTAGGTCCGGGGCTGGCTTCGGGGTGATGTTGTACGGAAAAGATCGGAGCATTGTTATACCGTAACCCTTCAATAGTGTTATCAAACAGGTTGGTATGGGTCACTGTTGCTATCTCTTCAATGGTATCGGGTACATTATAGTTATGATTTTGTGCGGTAATTTCAACACGCCGTGTGCTCATATTTTTCACCGGATGATTCCCTCCGTGATGACCGAACTTGAGCTTAAAAGTCTCGTAGCCGTGCGATATAGCAAGCAGTTGATGTCCCAAACAGATGCCAAACATCGGTATTTTGGCATCAATGAGTTTTTTAATCTGCTCTTGCTCTTTTTTTAAAACCAGAGGATCCCCCGGACCGTTGGAGAGAAAGACGCCATCAATCTCTTTGTTATGATATCGCCGAATAAGTGTCTCTGCGCTAAAGCTATTGGGAATCACCTCCACTGCCATACCCGCTTGTGTCAATTCATTAAGAATATTTCGCTTCACTCCAAAATCGATTGCTACAATTTTTGCTTGGGATGCCGGCGCTTTGTTATAACAAAACAGTCTGCTGTCATAGGTACCGCTTGCATGCAGATAGGGCTCTTTGCTACTGACCTCTTCAATATAGTTCACCGCTTCAATACGCGGGGCGCGCTCTAAAATAGCTCTCAGTTCTTCTTTGTCGCTAATCTGTGATGACGCGACCATCATCATGGCACCTTCGGAGCGCACCATCTTTGTAAGATAGCGTGTGTCAATATCGCAAATTCCCATACAGCCGTACTCGTTCAAAAAAGCATCTAAAGCACGTTCGGCTCTAAAATTGGAGTAACGCTGTTGATATTTTCGTACAATCATCCCTTTGGCATGAGCGCGGCTGCTCTCCATATCGTCCTTGTTAACACCGACATTACCAATCTCAGGGGCGGTAAACGTTACAAACTGTCCCGCATACGAAGGATCCGACATAATCTCTTGGTAGCCGCTCATTGAAGTATTGAACACCAACTCACCCACACTGGTGGTATCGGCACCAAAACTTTTTGCCTGCAAAAAAGTACCGTTCTCCAAATAGATCCATGCGTCACGCATTATGCCATTCCTTTTTTTTGTAACTCTTCGTGGTAAAGTTTTTCATATAAAATCTCATACTCATCCGTACCGGGAATAAGCTGGCGCTTATACGATTTCATTTTATCAATAACGGCTTGCTCTATCTCGCTGTTGTCAGCAATAAACGAGGTCATGGAGTCATAAATGATATTTTTAATACGATTCTCGCTTACATCGTAATTGATAAGGTCTTCTTCATAGAGGGCGTCAAGAATTTTATGTGCCAAATCGGAAAAACGCTCTTCATACGAAAGAATCACACCGTACTCATCGGCAAGTTTTTTCTTAATCATCCAAAAAAGCTGGCGTTCATCAGCCAAATAAAAATCAATCTGCTCTTCATTGTCATCGACAATTTCATTGACACGCTCTTCGAGCGCCGCCTCTTGTTTAACACTCTGAATCAGCAGTTTTTCCGCTTCGTGTGCTACTGCTTCTAAACCGCTGGTCATCATGACCAATCCACTTTTGTTGAGATCAATAGCGATCTTACTGGAAAGATGCGGTACGTGTGAGAGAGTGACTTTCATACCATTGCCCTGTCGTGTATTTTTTCGTATTCTACAGTAGTTAAGGTAAATATTTCATTATTTTACCGTTTTCGTCAACTCCAATGTAATCTTAGAGGCTTTTTTCGGATCCATTTTCGAGAGAATTTTTCCTACGGTTTTGGGTTTCAAAGAGCGTAGTATTTTTGAAGACTCCGTCACGTTCATATCGTTTAGAATCTGCGCGGCCGCACCGGCTTTCATCTTGGCGTATGTCTGCGACACGCTGTCCATATTGGCACGGTTTAATGTTTCAAGAACCTTTTTATTCTCTTCTAGCATCTGCTGCACTGACGCTTCGCGCTGTTTCACTTCTTGAAGCTTCGCCTCAATCTCCTGCTCTTTTTTCGTCAACATCTTCTCTTTTTTATGTAACAGCTCGTCAGTTGCCGTTTTCAGCGCATCCAATGCCTGCCGTTGCTCGTCAAGCCGCTCCAACTCTACCAACAACTCACCTTTGCGCTCTTCAAAAATCTTTGTACATTCAAACAGTTTATCGGTACCCTCAAGAGCCCACAACATACCAAGACTCAAGCACAAAAGAACAACAATGCGTCTCACTGTGATCTGCCTATAAACGTTTGAAGCGCCGCTTCGTCAAGGGCTTTGGACTCCGCCATTTTTTGCTTTTTAATTATTTTTTTAATCTGTTCGGCTTCGAGGTACTGAAATTTTTCATACTCTATCAATGAGGCTTTGAGCTCCTCTTTTGCCTCTTCTACCGAGCGATGCTTACGTGCTACCTGCCGAGAGTGTTCCCGAATGACGTTTCGCTGCATGGAAAAAGAGAGGCGTGACTGCAGCAGCACCGCAATATCACCTTCTTTGGGAATGGTTAGCGCATGCAACACCCCGTACGATTGCTGAAGCCGCTCTTGTGCTTCTGCAAGTTCGTTGTTTGCATAATAAAGTTTTTGCTCACACTTTTGCATCTCGTTATTTTTGTATTTAACCAGCTGCGTAAACCGTGTATGCATCGCCTTTCTCCTACATCATAATGGTGTCGTTTCGATCCGGTGATGTCGATATCATACCCACTTTTGTCTGAGTCATCTCTTCAATGGCTTTGACATACGCTTGTGCCGCCGGCGGTAATTCGCTAAAACTTCGCGCGCCCTCGGACTTCTCCCAACCTTGAAATGTTTTGTAGATCGGCGTTACTTCTTGAAGATTTGACGGCAAATAGTCAATGACGTCACCCTGACATTCGTAGGCGACACATACTTTAATCGTATCAAATCCGTCAAGTACATCCAACTTCATCAGTGCCAGTTCGTCACACCCGTTCAAGCGGCTTGCATACCGGCAGGCAACGGCATCAAACCAGCCACACCGCCGCGCCCGTCCCGTAGTTGTCCCAAATTCATGTCCCTGTTTGCCCAAACGCGCTCCCGCATCACCCGTATCTTCACTCGGAAACGGGCCGTTGCCGACACGGGTGCAGTATGCTTTGACAATGCCCGTAACTTTACCGATATCTTTGGGGTTGAGTCCCAAACCCGTACACGCGCCTGCAGTTACGGTAGCGCTCGATGTCACGTACGGATAGGTACCGTGGTCAATATCGAGCATCGTACCTTGCGCACCCTCTAAAAGAATTTTCTTCTCGGCATCCAAAGCGTTCCAGACCATATTGGTCGTATTGGTAATGAAGCTGCCCATTTGCTCTTTATAGCTTTGAAGCTCACGCAACAGTTCACGGTCATTGGGTGTCGGAATATCCAAAACATCAAAAATAGCTCGGTGTTGCTCAAAATAGTCCAAAATGGCGTGACATAACGCTTCAGGATGCAGCAGTTCACCGACGCGATGTCCCACACGATTGATCTTATCCGAATAGGCCGGACCGATCCCCTTGCCTGTTGTTCCGATGGCTTTGTTCCCTTTAAGGCGTTCACGTGCCTGATCAATCAGTGCATGGTACGGAAGATTCAAATGCGCTTTATCCGAAATAAACAGCCGCCCTTCAAGATCTTCAAACTGCTCCATCTCCTTAATGAGAGACTCCGGCGAAAGCACAACCCCGTTGCCAATAACATTGACGGCATCGGGGTTCAGTACTCCCGAGGGAATCAGATGCAACGCATAACGCACGCCGTCTACCCAGATGGTATGACCGGCATTATGTCCTCCTTGAGAACGACAGACCATATCATATTTCTGTGCCAGCATATCGACAATTTTGCCTTTACCCTCGTCACCCCACTGAATACCTACAATTACATCTGCCCTCATCTGTTTCCTTTTGTCATTTTTGCTTCAAGCACTTCATCTGTATATACGGCAAAGCCGACCGATGTCTGCGTTGCGTTACTGTAGCGTCCGCCACTGGCATAGACATCGTTATTTTCAATAATCCTGAAAAAAAGCTCGTCATAGTAGAGCATCTCCGCATAATATAACGGAGCCACCACCATATTGTCATACGCAACCTTCGAACTGATCTCTTTAATTTTAAGCAGCTCTATTTTAATGACGTCGGGTACCGTGGCGATCACTTCGTCAATCTGATGCAGATGCTGCAGATAGACCAGTTTTGTCAGCCACTCCAGCTTTAATGCCAATAGTTTTTCAATATTGATATGCCGAAAATCATCCAGCTCTATATCAAACATCTCTACGAGTTTTTTTGGAATATTGATATTGCTAATCTGCAGTAACGGTCGCATTTGCAGTGCTTCAAACAGATCCAGAGCAATATTGAGCACTTTGCTCAGGTCGTTTTCATCAAGATACTCGGCTCCGATCTGGTACTGCTCCTCGGCAGGGTAACGAAAAACCGGCTGTATATAAAACCATTTCTTGTGTGCCGTATTGCGGTCGAGCCGTTTGCCTAAAATTCGCACCACGTCAATGGTAGAATCGGCCCGAAGGCTCATGCTGTGGTTGGCACGGTCATTGATGCGAATAAGCTGCTTTTCATCGGAGATGCTCTGGTGCTGATGGTATGAAAAGAGCGGTGTTACAATCTCCAAGAAACCGCGGCCGCTCAACAGATCGCCGGCAATCTGCTCAATGCGACGTTTTTCACGAGCCGAATCGGCAAAATAGAGTTTACTGCCCTCTGGAATTTCGTGTTCAAAAATCATCTAGTTCTCTTTGGGTGCCAAGCGGCTTTTGAAGTACTCTTCGTTAAATACTCTGTTGGCCGTACCGTCATAAGGGCGACGCCCTAAAAGTGCCAGTGCCAATTCGACGCTGTTGAGTACCCATGCCATCTCGTTGAGATCAATAAGACCCATCTGGTTGATCCGAAAAATTTTTCCTTTTAAATGGTCTTGTCCGCCGGCAACATTAACGCCGAATGTCTCTTTTAAAAGTGTACGAATCTCTGAGGCTTGTTCGTCGTCGATTGTTGTCATCGCCTTCGCCGGACTCTGGGGATATACATGTAATTCTATCGCTTCCAGTGCAAATCGGACCGCTTTCGCCCGTCGCGCCGTATCACAATAAAGCTTGCCGATGCCGCCGTATGCTTCAATGGTTTTAAACACTTCAAGCAGACCGATAACCAGTGTTGTCGCTGCCGTATAGGCCGTGGTGTTTTGACGCTGCTTTGTAATCTCCGATGCCAGATTGAAATAGTACCCTTTTCCGTTACCGATTTTAGCAACGGCAGCATGACTCAAGCCCAACATGGCAAGTCCCGGAGGTAACATAAATGCTTTTTGGCTTCCGGCAATAATGCAGTCAATATGACTTACGTCAATACGTTCAACGCCTACTGCCGTAATACCGTCGGCAATTACCGTAATGTCGGGATTAAACGCTTTGACGGCCGCGGCAATCTCTTCGACCGGATGGCGCAGTCCTCCCGCACTTTCGCAAATTTGAACGGCAACTGCATCAATTTCGCTGTTATGGCGCAGTGCGGCCATAATGTCGTCAACCGAAGCGGGCGTGTCCCACGCATACGTCAGCTCAACGCTCACCAATCCCGTTGCTGCTGCAATTTTTCCAAAACGCTCACCAAATTTTCCGGCATTGACACTCAACAGCGTGTGGTGACACAAATTGCTCACCGCCGCCTCCATGGCACCCGTACCCGTTGCGGCAATCATAACTACCTCATCGCTTCCAAAAAGCGCTAAAAGATGTTCGCGGGTCTGCCGGAAGATAGCCTCAAACTCGGGCGTTCGATGATGAATTGTCGCTTCGGCCATCGCTTGTCGGACATTTTCTCGAACCGGCGTCGGTCCCGGGGTAAAAAGAAGCATTATTTTTCCTTGCATCGCATGATTTCAAAACCGCGTATTATATCCAATAATCTATAAGACAAAAATTATGCTACACTTTCACAAAAATAAATAGGACACCAATGACCATCTTTGATTCACTGATATTAGGAATTGTTGAGGGTTTGACCGAGTTTTTGCCCGTCTCCTCAACGGCACATTTAGTTTTAGTCGGTCAGCTTTTACATGTAAAACAGGACAGCTTCAAAACTGCGTACGACATCATTATTCAAATTGCACCGATTTTTTCCGTCATGATCATTTTTAAAGAGCGGCTTATGCAGAGTTTAGACATTTGGTACAAACTCATTGTAGCCTTTATTCCCACCGGTATTGTCGGGTTGCTGTTTCACAAACAGATTGAGGCTATGTTCAGCGCCAACTCTACCGTAGCGCTGATGATTATTACCGGTATTGCTTTTTTGGCAATTGAGTACTTCTACAAAGAGCGCGATCACGACACAAAACTGCTTGAAGATGTCACCTACATGCAGGCGCTTAAAGTGGGGTTCTTTCAGGTGCTCTCTCTCATTCCGGGAGTATCACGATCGGGAAGCACCATTTTGGGTGCCATGCTCATCGGACTGCGTCGTGACGTGGCGATGATGTTCTCATTTTTGCTTGCCATTCCCACCATGGGAGCGGCTTCGGGTTATATGTTGCTGAAAGAGTATGAGCATCTCAGTTTTGATCATATGGAGCTTCTGGTAGTAGGCTTTGTCGTCTCATTTGTCGTTGGGTGGATTGCCGTAAAATGGTTTTTGGCCATTGTCTCCAAGTACAATTTTACCCCGTTTGGCATCTATTTGATTGTCTCGGGGCTGCTCTTTGGACTCTTTGGCATTGAGATGTAATGGCGCTGTGCGGTATTGACGAAGCCGGTCGCGGGCCTCTTGCAGGCTCTTTGGTTATGGCAGGCGTCATATTACATGAGCCCATTACGGGTCTTAACGACTCAAAAAAGCTCACTGCCAAACAGCGTGAACGTCTCTATGAACATATTATCACTTGCAGTACGTACCATCGTGTCACCTTCTCTGCTCAAACCATTGATGCGAACGGAATATCCTGCTGTTTGCGTGAAGGATTGCTTGAGATTATGGCAACCCTCTCGTGCGAACGCTACCTTTTTGACGGCAACTCCAGCTTTGGCGTTTCCGGTGTAGAAACTCAAATCAAAGCCGATGCCAGCATTGCCGAAGTAAGCGCTGCGTCTATTATTGCCAAGGTGACTCGCGATCGTGAAATGGCGGCTTTTGCGCAACACTATCCAGACTACGGATTTGAACGCCATAAAGGGTACGGTACAGCGCTGCATATACAAAAAATCAAAGAGCACGGCTATTGTGACATTCACCGCCGCTCCTTTCGTCTAAAAGCGTTAGAAGCCACACTTTTCTAGTATAATGGTACCCATGAAACCTATACACCATATTGAAAACGCACTCAAAGATTTAGACAAAGAGGTCGAAGCCGTTCTGATGAACCTGTCGCTTTCGTTAACGCAAAAAGACAATGTGATGCTACCGATATTGCAGCAGAAAAAAGTCCTGAAACAGACTTTGGAAGATTTGAAGTATTTAGAAGAGCATCCTCCGACACCCAATCAGCCTTGCGGTATTTCAAAATACCGCAAGGAGTAATTTACATGTAAATTATTTGCTACCGCATTTTCCGGCACCGCATTTCATAGCGCCTTTGGCTTCAGCTGCCGCTTTTTCCAGTTTTTTGGTACTGTTGCAGTCAGAGCAGTTTGATTTGACCGCATCTTTTACAATCTCTTGGGCTTTACCGCATTTTCCGGCACCGCATTTCATTTCAGCGCTTAATGTCGTTGCACCGAATCCTGTAAAGAGTGCTGCAGCCAGTAGTAGTGTTCCTAATTTTAGATGTTTCATTGACATCTCCTTTGTTTTGTAATGTTTGGTTTTTAAATCGTGAATTTAATGGTAGACAAAAAAAGATAACCGTTAGAATACAACATTATTGAATTTTGGCACGATAACCGTTTATAAACTCCATAAATACCAGCAGTACGGCGGCAATAACGAACATTTCGCGAATCTCATATTGTGCATTGTAAAAATCGAAAATTTTATAGTGCGTCATAAAAATACCCGTCGCCACCAGCACAACGACATAATGTGCCATGACTGTTGGGGTACGCTCAACGTACCACGCGTAGTATCCAAACAACAGCAATCCGGCAAACAGAGTGAGCCGATCGACTGTCACACCGACATCATCGTAAAAATAGAGCTGTAGCGAGGAAGCGAACAGTACCATTAAAATGGCATGCGCACCAATATCAAACCGACGCAACCAACACAAATGCCCACGCTTTTTAAGCAGTATCTTATAGAGCAAGGGTATAAAAACCAGACAGACATAAACGCTTGAGTAGAGTATGGAGCTAAAGAGATTGGCATCAATGAAGTTATGCAAATTGGTTTCGTGTTGGTAGTTATGTTCACGAAAAAACGCACTGCTTTGAAAATGCCACAGATGCTGCCCCCAGCTCAGCTCTTCCATGGCGGCAACCAAAGCGGCCGACGCAACCGTTACCAGAAACGCCACGGCACGTTTCGTGAGGCATTTGTTATACATGTAAATTGCATACACTCCGTAACCGCTCATACACAACAGCAAAATGACGCTCACGCTCTCGTACAACCCGTTCTCTTGCGTCAGGGTTTGCAGCAGTGTGGCATACCCTTGAACATGTGCCGTCATGATGACCGTGACAAAAACGCTGACATACAGTGCCGCTACACAATAATAGAATATGCTCCGTAACATTTCAATACGCTCGCGCACGTTCCACATAACTGTAAGGAAGTTGATAATAGTTAAAAATTTTTGCATATGTACCGAAGTAGGGTTGCAACAATGCAGAGAGGTTAATGCCGACACCGGCATAGACATAGCGCTTGCGCCCTTCAAGCGGCAATGTGTCATGGTTAAAATTTCTACTGTAATAGCCGACATGCAGCTCTATATATTTCATGAACGTATTTTCAAACATCTCAAAGCCGCCGGCTTTAAGCACGAGAAGATGTCTCATGCGTTCATAGTCGGTCGTGACGTCGGTAACATTGTCGGTTTTAAGAAACGGGTTGTATGCCACGCGAATATCTACTTTTTGCGCCAACGCGGAGTTAGTGGACCAAAAATACCCGGCTACGGCTCCTAATATATCGACAAGCATATCTTCGCGAGAAAAGCCGTGTTCACTAAAACCGTCACCCAGCTCAATGAGCGCACCGGAGACCATACCCGCTGTTATTGCACCGTACAGTGCCGCTTTATGCTCACTATAGCCCCAGCTTTCGTACAGCGGTGCGACCATGCGTGTTACCAAATAGTTGGTATAGAAATGTCCAAGCTTGTCGGAACCTCCGTTGCTGGTGCGCCTCTCGAACCACCCTTCGTTACGAAAATGGAAGGCTTCGTCACCGTAACCCCACTGTGTCAGCCCCCATGCCAAAACCCCCGAGGCAATGGCAATGTTGGTATAGAGCAGTTTCTCTTCTTTGCTGAGTCGATCGGCCAGAGCTGCCTCTTTCGAGAGCATATGAGCAGAAATACCGACGTGCCACAGAAGCGTTATGTATATAAAACGACGAACCATTCACAACCTCTACATGTAAATTTTGTAATATTATAGTGTGGGATTTTTAAAACAAGAAGTACTCCCCTTCAGATACCTGCGGCACATAGCGAACTAAGGTGTGCTGCTGTATTCCTACCCTGACACAGTGCCTTAAAACACCATTGCACAGGTCTAAAGAGAAGCGCTCAAAACACCTGTGAGTGTTCTCAGCGCTTAAGCAGTGAAATGATACCAAAAAATCGGTAAATATGCTATGAGAAGCTTGTATGCGATAGATATTTCAAGTTTATTTTTTTGCTTTCTGTTAGTATCTCAT
>Ga0256840_1004673_pt1 | contig 10147 bp, 9 predicted proteins | sample 355202metaG_FD_185969 | JGI IMG/M metagenome (GOLD analysis project Ga0256840, IMG submission 185969) | Hydrothermal vent microbial communities from Mid Atlantic Ridge, Atlantic Ocean - 355-202 | ecosystem: Environmental > Aquatic > Marine > Hydrothermal vents | place: Atlantic Ocean: Mid...
GGTGTAAATATATCATTAGCATCTCTGATTCCTACTATACTAACATTGGTTATATCTCTTAATCGGGCTTCTTTTAGTTTTTTAAATCTCATCCAAGAGTGATCAGGAATCTTGATTTCTTCCATGTCTATTGGAGCATCTTTTCTATAAAGAAGACTTTCTAACATATTTTCCATATCAGGTCTAAGACTCATAGACCTGACTCTTTCAGCCATCAATTTAGTAGCACTTATGACTCGGTCAGCCCCAAGTTTTTTGAGCTTTACCATATCGTTATCGGATGAGGCACTTGAGATTATATAGTATGGTCTTTTTAATTCAATCTCTTTTTCATATAGTCTTGTCGAAGCTATTTGAGCTATGTTATCAGCACTATTATCACTAAGAGTTATAAGCCCTTTGGCACTTGAAAGGTATGATTTCAACAAGGCTGTTTCGGTATGAGGGTCTTCTTGCACAAAGTATGGGTACTTATATTTTGTAGCTATTTGAGTCAAATCTTCTCTTTGGTCGATGACCACAAAAGGTATGTGATTCTCACGAAATTGTTTTGAAAGCTCAATGGTAATTTCATTGTGATGACATATGACAAAATGGTTTTTTAACCTAGCGATTCTATATAACATCTGTCGCTCCTTGATTATATTTAAAAGATCACCCTTGTTTAAAACATCAACCAATATACCAACAGAAAAGGAAAATAGTCCAAATCCCAATATAACAAGATTTATTGTAAATATTCTTCCAGCTGGTGAGATAGGAGAAATCTCTCCAAAGCCAACAGTAGTAAAAGTGATACCTGCTTGATAGACTGCATCAAGTAGAGTAAAGTCATCAATGATGACATAACCAAGAGTCCCCACCATAAGTATAAAAACTACAAGTATGAGAGGGAGACGAAATGGTTTTAGCTGTTGATACAGTTCAGTGTTTAAGTCTATATGAGGGGTTGCTCTATCCGACCAATTTAAAAGTTTTTTTAACTTTGTGATTAGCGTCACCTAAACCCCTTGTATTTGAAATTAAGCGTTCTTCTTCATAGTTCTTAGTGTTGAAGCCGCAACTCTGATTTTTCTAGTAGTTCCATCTTCTAAAGTAACTCTAACAGTTCTTAGGTTTGGAAGAAATCTTCTTTTTGTTCTATTCTTAGCGTGACTAACGTTGTTTCCACTCATTGGGCCTTTGCCCGTAATTGCACATTTTCTTGCCATTATTAATTTCCTTAAAATTTTGTTGGATTTTACACAAAATAAGCAAAATATCTACTTAAATTTTGTATTTACAGTCTATAAGTTTACCATAAATTTTATAAATGTTTTATGAAAGTAAAGATACAATACTAAAAACTTGAAGGTGCACTTATGTTATCTCAAACAACAATAAATGATTATGTTGCATCAATACCTGCTATACCAAAGATTGTAAAGAGATGTTCAGAGGCTTTAGAAGCTGGGGATTTGCTATATGCTGCTGATATAGCCAATGAAGATAGAGCTCTTTTGTATTATTTGCAAAATATAGTAAATAAACCAATTTTTGGATTTAAAAATGAAATTAAAAATACAAGACAAATTTTTGGAATTTTTGGAATATCAAAGGCTAAACAACTTTTGTATGGCTATTATCTTCTTTTGATTCTTCCAAAAAAATGGGATGTATTTGATTTTAGTACAAATAAATTTCAAAATTTTCAAGCAAGACTTATTTTTAATTGGGGAAAAATAGTTAAATCTTTAGGAAAAGATAATAGCGAAATCATCCCTTCTATAAGCATTATTCCAGCTTCTTTGATAGTGTGTGAAATGTTATTTGCCGATATAAATAGCACAGTAAAACTTTTAAGACAAACAAAACAACTCAGCTATGAAAAAATACTTTTTAAGATGACAGGCAGAACATTTTTTGATATATCATCTATGATAGCCCAAAAGTGGGATTTTTCACAAGATATTGTTGATTTTATATTAAAAGTAGGTGGTGCAGATGGAGCTGATGAAGTTATAGAGATAACATATTTTAGATTGCTTCTTATCTACGAGATGAGTAGGCCGATGATGATTCAAAGTGGTTTGAATGATTTTTTCGATTTTGAATCTGAATTTGATGATGAAGTTACAAATCATTTTTATGAAATCATAAAAGAGGTATAGAGTTGAGACCAATTATAAAACAAAAAGTTGGCATTTTCTCTCCACTAGGTTTTTTAGATGGTGAGAATGCTCCAGATATAATATCTCCCCTTGATGTAGATTTTCTTATGAACCAAAAACTTGAAGGTGCTTTTATATCACTCAAAAGTGTGACATTTTTCAATAAAAGAGGTATTTCAACTCTTATAGAATCACTCATAAGAGTTCGTGACAAATGTGGAACTATTGTCGGTTTTTGTGATTATGATAAAAAAAAATACAATATGATCTTAAGCATGTTTTTGGATACTCTAAATTTTTCTCTTTTTGATACAGCAGCCATTGCGAAACTCTTTGTTGGAGATGATATCAAAAATGCAAAAGATAAAAAAATCATAGTTTATGTGGAGAGTAGCGAACAAAAAAATCAACTAGCTATGGAGCTTTATGAAAGAGGTTTTGTACCAGTTATAGCAAAAGATGAAAGTAACTTTTTAGCTAAAAGAAAAGATGCAGAGTTTATTATAGAGAGTTCTTACTTGGGCAAACTAGATAAAACACCAAGAGTATTTATAAAAGACAATTCTATTATCTATACGCTTAAGGGTTTTGTAGATTCTGAAATCGCTAAACAATTTGATATGATTTATCACAACAATTCTCTCAATGTTGGGTTTAAACTTTTCATCTTTGATTGTGAAGATGTCTCTTCAATCAATATACATGGATCCAATTTTATAGCAAAGCTATCAACTGCTGGAGCTGAGTATGGCGTATCTATAGTGATGTGCGGACTGAACAATAGAAACATAACTCAGAAGATATCAAACGACTTGGAAGATGCAGGAGTGTTGATATATCCTAGTATGAAAAATCTGTTTGAAGATAAAGAGTTGATGAAAGCAGCTCATGAAAACTCAAGTGTAATTCAAAAGCATAATAGTGTAACAAAAAAACTGATTTCAATTTTGCCAACTATTATAAAATCATCCGTAAAGACAATTGAAGTACTTTCTGGGTACAATGCAAAGAAAAAATCTGTCAAGGTTCAAGAATTAGTTTTAGATAAAAATGCTGGATTATTGAGTGCATCTATAGGTTTTTATGGAGATATGAACGGAATCTTAATTTTAGTTTTTGAAAAAAGTATAGCAAAAGAGACTTTTAAAATACTTCTTGAAGAGGACTATAGTGAAGAAGATTTGCTAGAAGCATTAGGTGAATTTACCCATATAATAGGCAAAAAAATTGCCCAACAATTACATAAAAAAGATATAAAAATAGACATAACTATGCCTAGGACTTTTCAAAGTGTCGAAGATGTTATGTTTTCACAATCAAATAGTCGTGGCGCACAAGCAGATTTAGATATAAATGGAAAAGATTTGACACTTTTTTTAAGTAGATAAAGGATAAAAATGAAGATTGCCCCAAGTATACTTTCCGCAGACTTTGGAAAACTAAATGAAGAGATAAAAGCTATCTGTGATGGCGGATGTGATTTTGTTCACATCGATGTTATGGATGGACACTTTGTTCCAAACCATACGATAGGTCCAGTTGTTGTAAAGGCAGTTGCAAAAGCAGCTACAAAACCTCTAGATATTCATCTTATGGTTCAAAACAATACATTTTTTGTGGAACTATTTGCTCCTTTTAAGCCTGAATTCATCTCTTTTCATATAGAAGAGGAAAAACACCCCCATAGACTTATACAAAAGATAAGAAGCTATGATATAAGACCTGCTATAGTCTTAAATCCACATACTCCACCTGAATCCATAGAGTATCTATTGGAAGATTTAGATATGGTTTTACTTATGAGTGTAAACCCTGGCTTTGGAGGTCAAACTTTTATACCCTCAGTGGTAGAAAAAGCTAGAAAGTTAAAGGCAATGATAAATGAAAAAAGCCTTAAAACTTTGATTGAAGTAGATGGCGGAGTCAATGATAAAAATGTAAAAGATTTAGAGTATGCTGGAGTCGATATAGTGGTTGCTGGAAATTATGTATTTTCAAATCCATCATATAAAGAAGCGATAAGTAGCTTAAAATAGTGCGTGTAAAAATCTGCGGTATAACAAACCTTAAAGATGCACTTTGTGCTGTAAAAGCAGGTGCAGAGGCTTTAGGTTTTGTATTTTATGACAAATCACCGCGATATATAACCCCTCAAAAAGCTCTTGAGATTGTTGAAAAACTTCCACCATTTGTACAGAGAGTAGGGCTGTTTGTAAACTCTACATGTAAAGAGATAAACTCTACATGTAAAGAATCTAAAATGAGTTTGGCACAGATTCATTTTGATGCGAATGAAACTCTTTATGATGGTTTAGATTTTTCATATCTGAGGGTTATTAGAGCTACATGTAAAGAAGATATAATACAATTTGAGGATGAGTACCGCATTGTTGATGCTTTTGTAGAAAGTTATGGTGGTGAAGGCAAAAGAGTAGATATAGATTGGTTTGATGGAGTTGATTGTTCGAAAATCATCTTAGCAGGTGGTTTAAATGCTCAAAATATAGAAGAATTAAAAGCTTTAGGTTTTTATGGTTTTGATGTTAGTAGCGGAGTTGAAAAACAAAAAGGGATAAAAGATTCTAATAAAATTGAAGAGTTTATGAAAAGAGCAAAGAATTGATACGTTTTGATAATCTTATGCAAAAAATGACAACTAACCCTCAACCATTTGGTGAATGCAAAGCAAAATTGGAAAATATAAAAGAATTAGAAGATTATGAGTTTGATAACATAACGGAATCTTTGTTAAATCTACGCTTTCTTGGTGCTCCATTGATTGAGTTAAATGGCGATTTAATTGCACTTGAAACTAAATTTACTCCTATAGAAAAACAAAGTTTTTGCATAGTAGATATAGAAACCAATGGAAGTAAGCCAGAAAATGCACAAATTATAGAGATTGGGGCTGTCATCGTTCAATACGGGAAGATTATAGATAAATTTACAAGTTTTGTAAAAGCACAAGAGATTCCTGAAAATATAGTAAGACTAACAAAAATAACGCTAGATGATGTCAAAGATGCACCACCTTTAAAGAAAGTACTTGAAAGATTTCGTCTTTTTTTAAAAGATGCAGTTTTTATTGCACATAATGTTAATTTTGATTATAATTTTATCTCTGCTTCTATGGAACAAGCTGGTTTTGGACCACTTTTAAATAGAAAACTTTGTAGTATAGATTTAGCAAAAAAGACGATAAAAGCTGAGCGTTATGGACTAGCATTTCTTATAAAAGAACTTGGTATTGAAGTAGCACAACACCATCGTGCATACAGTGATGCCTATGCAGCAAATGTGGTTTTTCAAAAAAGTTTAAAAAATATTCCAGATTATGTAATAAGCACCGAAGATTTAGTTAAATTTGCAAAACCAAATCCCAAAAAAAGAAAAAAGAAATAATTATTTATTCATCCATTTATCTACTACTTGTAGACAATATTTAGTGTTGTGCTTAAGACCTCTTGCTAGACCATCTTCAAGTATACCCCAATCATATACGCCTTTTTCCATATAAGCAGTACTTGCATAACATCCAGCAGGTATATTTCCGAATTTATGAGCAAATTTGAAATACTCTATAGCCTTATCAAGGTTTTTATTAACTCCATTACCATTAAGATACATTTTTCCTAACATATGACTAGCATTATATACTTTGTCTTTTGATAATGCTTTTTCAAAAAGCGATTTTGCTTTTCTAAAATCACCATCTCTATATGCACGCATGCCATCACGAAAATTGTTTGCTTGAAGCAAAACAGAACTAACTACTATAAGTAAAATTATTCTTTTAATCATTTTATACCTTTGTGGAAGATTATACCATATACTTGTTTTTATAGTCAATATAATTTTGCGAAGATTCATAAAGAGATGCAACTTCATCATCATTTAACTCTCTTATGAACTTAGCAGGACTCCCCATGATTAAAGAGCGTGGCGGAAACTTTTTCTCTTTCGTTATCAGTGAATTTGCTCCCACAATAGACTCTTTGCCTATAACAGCACCATCGAGTATAGTTGCACTCATGCCTATAAGACAGGCATTTTGTACTTCACATCCATGAAGCATAACTCTATGCCCGATAGTTACATCATCCCCTATAGTAGTAGGATGTCCATCACTTTTATCTTCTTTTGTATAGTGATCAACATGAATCATACTCAAATCTTGTATATTTGTTCGTTTTCCGATTTTAATATAGTTTATATCTGCTCTAACAACACAGCCAAACCAAACAGAACTATCTTCACCAATCTCAACTTCCCCTATAACATCTGCACTATTTGCAACAAATACACTGCTATGTATAGTTGGTGATTTTCCTTGAAATTCCATCAGCTCTCCTTAAATAATTTTCTAGCCAAGTTTTCAGCTTTATTTGAAGTAGTATCTTTTTTCATAGTTTTGTATATCTTATTTATGTATTCTTCAAGTATTACGTGGTTATTTACAGCTTTATTTTCGCCTCTTTTTACTTTTTCATACTCTCCATTACTTTTCAAATCCCAGCTTAACATATTATCTGTGATTTGAAGTTGAAGCATTTCAAACAGTTTTTCTTGAAGAGATTTTTCATATATAGGAGTCATAAGCTCCAATCTTCTCTCCAAGTTTCTAGGCATACAATCAGCACTAGCTATAAAGAGAGTTGGTTCACTATGTTTAAAGTAAAAAACTCTTGAGTGTTCTAGATACTTTCCTATGATGCTTTTTACTTTTATGTTTTCACTCAAACCTTCTATGCCTGGTCTTAAACAACAAATTCCTCTTATGATTAGCTCTATTTTTACTCCAGCTTTTGAAGCATTGTATAGTGCTTTTATGACATCTGTGTCCACTAAAGCATTCATTTTCAAGATGATGCACCCATCTTTTCTTGTTTTAGCTTCAGCATTTATGAGGGAGATTATCTTTGGTTTTATCTGAGTCGGAGACATTTTTAAATCTAAAAGTTTTTTATTTTTTGAAAAACCAGAAAGTATATGAAAAAATGTAGTTGTATCTTTAGCAAAACTATCTCTACATGTAAGAAGGCTGACATCTGTATATATCTTTGCCGTTGAGGCATTGTAGTTACCAGTTCCAAGATGCATATAAAACTTTAGTACACCTGCTTCTTGTCGTATGACTTGTGTTACTTTTGCGTGTATTTTGAAGCCTGTTATGCCATACACAACATGTGCTCCAGCTTGTTCAAGTGCTTTTGCCCAGTGAAGGTTGTTTTCCTCGTCAAATCTAGCTTTAAGCTCGACCATAACTGTTACTTGTTTGCCGTCATTGGCAGCATCAATCAAAGCTTGAATGATTTGTGAGTGTTTTTCAACTCTGTAAAGAGTGGTTCTGATAGATATGACGCTTTGGTCTTTTGATGCTTCTCTAAGCAACCTTGTAACAGTATCAAAACTCTCATAAGGGTGAAGTAAAAGTGCATCTTGTTTTGCTAAAATCTTAAATATAGATTCATTTTTGCTAAATGGAGGAAGTATTTTAGGGTTATGTGGTTGTAAAGTCAGATGTGAAAAATCTTTATTGCCTATGATTTGCCATAAAGCTCCCAAATTTAACGGTATATTATATTCATAAACATCTTTTGAAAAAATTTGCATATGAGAGTTTAAAAAACTCATCAAATCTTCATCCGCATTTTCTTCAATCTCAAGTCTTACAAAAGCACCACGACGACGCAGTTTTAGCCCTTGTTCCATAATCATCATAAAATCATCGGCTTCTTCTTCTTCTATAACCATATCAGCGTTTCTAGTAACTCTAAAAGCAGCAGACGATATAAGCTTATATCCAGGAAATATCTCTTCTGCATGTCGTCTTACTATACTTTCGATTGGTACATAAATATTGTCAGATATCTGATAAAATCTTGGCAAAACTCTTGGAATTCTTATCATTCCGTACTTAAAAGCTCCCGCGTTTCTTTCATCTTGAAGTTTAACTGCCAAAGAAAAACTTAGGTTGTTTAGATGAGGAAATGGGTGAGTTGCATTGACGGCAATCGGAACAGAAACTGGTAAAATATTTGAAAAAAAGTATTCGTCAGCAGTTTTTTTATGTTCACTATTTAGTTCATTGTAGTCTGTGATAAAAAGATTTTCATTTTTTAGGTTTTGAGCAATGTTTTTATAATAATCCTGAAGGCTGTTTTTTTCTTCTGAGATATAGTTTCTTATCTCACGCAACTGATCTAGCGGAGTCATCTCGTCACTACCAGTTACTATGACACCAGCAGAAAAAAGTTGTTTCAATCCAGCTACTCTAATCATATAAAATTCATCAAGATTTGTTGCATAAATCGCCAAAAATTTAAGTCTTTCCAGTAATGGCAACTCTTTTTTAGTGGATTCCATAAGAACTCTTGTGTTAAATCTCAACCAAGAGAGTTCTCTATTTATAAAGTTTTTTGGGTCGTTTAGAGTCGGCATAAATATCCCTTTTATTGTTTTTACTTATTTTATCACAATTTTATGCTTTTCGTAAACTTGCTATCTGATCTCTTAGTTTTGCAGCCTTTTCAAACTCCAATGATTTTGCCGCTTCGTGCATTGCTTTTGTCATCTCTTTTAGTATCTTTTTCTTCTCGCTTGGCGGAATTTTGTCTTTTTTATCCATCTTATTGAAAATCTCACCCATATCTTCTACTTTTAGATTTGTATCAAGTTGTCTCAAAGTTGATTGCGGTGTAATGTTGTTTTCTTTATTGAACTTGTCTTGTATTTCTCTTCTAGATTCTGTCAATTCAATAGCATATTTCATAGAATCAGTTATGCGTTTAGCAAACATGATAACTCGACCATTGATGTTCCTAGCAGCTCTTCCCATAGTCTGAACCAAACTAGTCCTGCTCCTCAAAAATCCCTCTTTGTCAGCATCTAGTATCGCGACAAGTGAAACCTCTGGCAAGTCCAAACCCTCTCTTAAAAGATTTATTCCTATCAGAACATCAAACTCTCCAAGCCTAAGCCCTCGAATGATTTGATTTCTCTCAATCGCATCAGTATCAGAGTGCATATACTTGACCTTTACACCAAGTTCAGCATAGTATCGACTAAGCTCCTCACTCATTTTTTTTGTCAAAGTGGTTACTAAAACTCTCTCATTTTTTGCTATTGTTTTTTTAATCTCATCAAAAAGAGTCTCTACTTGAAACTCACTATCAAGTATCTCTACTTTTGGGTCAAGCAGTCCTGTTGGTCTTATGATTTGCTCGGCGGTATTGTTCCCTGAGAGTTCAAGTTCCAAGGGGCTTGGCGTTGCAGAAACAAAAAGAAACTTTGATTTTTTGTTTATAAACTCATCAAACATCAAAGGGCGATTATCCAAAGCACTTGGAAGCCTAAAGCCATACTCTACTAAAACCTCTTTTCTACTCCTGTCCCCTGCAAACATTCCACGAAACTGAGGAAGACTTACATGTGACTCATCTACTATGACTAAAAACTCTTTCCCAATGGACTCAAAGTAATCAAACATAGAAAAAGGCGTTTCTCCTTCTTTTTTGCCCGTAAGATATCGAGAGTAGTTTTCCACACCCTTACAAGCCCCAGTAGCCTGCATCATCTCTAAATCAAACTCAACTCTACTTTTGAGTCGTTGATGCTCTACAAGTTTATCTTCTTTAGCAAAATACTCTAGCCTTTTGCCAAGTTCGTCTTCTATCTGCTTCATGGCACTCGCAAGGCGAGTTTGACCTACTATGAACTGATTGGTTGCATAAATAACCACTTTTTTTAACTCTTCAAGCTTCTTATTTGTCAGTGGCTCAAAGTAGTATATAGACTCAATTTCATCTCCAAAAAACTCAATACGAATCGCTTCTTCTTCGTTATAAGCAGGGTGTATATCTATCACATCGCCACTAACACGAAAACAACCCCTATCAAAAAAGTTGTCATTTCTTTTGTAACCCATATCTACAAGTTGCAAAAGAAGTGTTTTTTGGTTTATTTCAGTCCCAACTTCCAAAGCCTGAATCATCTCC
>Ga0256840_1004674_pt1 | contig 10144 bp, 11 predicted proteins | sample 355202metaG_FD_185969 | JGI IMG/M metagenome (GOLD analysis project Ga0256840, IMG submission 185969) | Hydrothermal vent microbial communities from Mid Atlantic Ridge, Atlantic Ocean - 355-202 | ecosystem: Environmental > Aquatic > Marine > Hydrothermal vents | place: Atlantic Ocean: Mid...
CTACAAACTCTGGGACAATCAAAAGTCGGAACAAGCCCTACGTTCATTAATTTACCGTATCAGAAGAACTACAATACCTGAACTGATACTCAATTCTAGTAAAACTGGCTACAAGCTAGGGTTAAAAAATATTTAAACTGCGTCACTATAGCTAATGGGATCAAGCACGCCTGCTACTTCAAACCCCTTAAGCCTCAAACGACAAGAGTCACACACGCCACAAGCTCTCTGCTCTTCTTTATAGCAAGACCAAGTGTCTCCCAAAGGTACACCCATTTCTAAAGACTTTTTCACTATATGAGACTTTTTAAGAGCCACAAGTGGCATTTTAATCGTTAGATTTGTCTCCTCTTTCGTACCCATATTAATAGCTTTTTGCATCTGTTCTATGTAGCTCTCTCTACAGTCAGGGTAACCTGAGCTGTCTTCTTCTACCACACCTATAAAGAGTGCCTCAGCCCCATGCTTTTCAGCCACAGCAGCAGCTATGGAGAGAAAGATGCCATTTCTAAAAGGCACATAGGTCACAGGTACACCCTCTTCTATGCCACCTGTGGGTACGTCTATGCTTTTGTCTGTGAGTGCAGAAGCACCTATCTGTTCAAAAAAAGGTAGGTCTATTTCATAGCTTTTGACAGCATTGACTGACGATGCCACTTTACGAAAACACGCAACTTCTTTAGCTTCAGTACGTTGTCCATAGTTAAAATGTAAAGCGATAATCTCATAGCCCTCGTTTTGTGCTATTTTCGCAGATAAAGCAGAGTCCATACCGCCTGATATAATACATACACATCGTTTTTTCATTTCTCATCCTACATCAAATTTCACCACCATTTTACCACTATTTGGGTAAACTTCCAACATGATAGATTTGGATAATCAAACAGACTTGAGTCTTAACCTTCCTAAGTTAGAACAGATTGCAGATGCACTCAGCTCTAAAGAAGTAGAACTGCTCATCGTTGATGATAAAACTATAGAAGCACTCAACACGGAACACAGAGGGAAAGCATCTACAACCGATGTACTTTCTTTCCCACTTGATGCACCGTTTACTGAGCAGTCTATATTTGGTATGCCCTTGGGTTCCATCATCATCGCGGCTTCTTTTGTGAAGGCAAAAGCTGCAGAGTTTAGACACAGTGAACAAGACGAACTTTCACTACTCTTTATACATGGTATGTTGCATTTGCTTGGTTTCGACCATGAAACAGATGAGGGAGAGATGAGAGTACGTGAAAATGAACTCATCACACTGTTTGATTTACCAAAAAGTTTAATCGTAAGAACAAAGGAGAATTAATTTGGATTTTGTAATCTTTGTCATCGCCATGGGCGTACTTATTTGGGGTGCAGACCTTATTATCAACCAGAGTGAACGCATCGCGTTGAAGTTTAATATCCCTGAGTTCATCATAGGGGCAACACTTATTGCTTTAGGGACATCACTACCAGAGATGGCTGCAAGTATCGCAGCTTCTTACAACGGTAAACCTGACATCGCCGTGGCAAACGTCATAGGAAGTAACATCCTGAACATCACGCTTGTACTTGCAACGGTGTTTCTCATAGCAAGAAACATCAACCCAAACAGGGACTTCTTTGCTAAAGACAGTACATGGGCTCTTGTACCTGTACTTCTCTTTATGCTGATGATTATAGATGGTGTCATCTCTAGGTTTGATGCGATACTGTTACTTTTACTCATGGGAGCATACCTGCTCTTTTTACTCCAAGATGCAAAAAACATACCAGAAGAAGACCTGGAAGACATAGATGAAAGTACCTTTTCTTGGGTCAAAACTATCCCTATACTCATAGGTGGATTTCTCTTGGTAATTATAGGAGCTCACTTTACAGTAGAAAGTGCTTCGACCATAGCAAAAAGTTTTGGTATCTCAGAGTGGGTCATCGGTATTGTCATGATATCTCTTGGTACTTCTCTTCCTGAACTCGTGGTAAGCATCTCAGCAGCAGCCAAAGGTAAGGTAGATATGGCGATAGGGAACATCATAGGCTCAAACATGGCAAACACCACAGTGGTTTTGGGAGCTGCTGCACTTACTAGCCCACTCACCATCAATGCTTCTGCATATATCTTTGACATCGCAACGATGATAGTGGCTACCTTACTTCTAGTCTTTATCACAGCCAATAAGCTTTATAACAAATCTGCAGGAATTAGTCTCATTATCATTTTAGGATTGTTTTTAAATAATACTTTGCAAAGTATGTAAAGTATTATTTATTTTAACGCTTTTTTTAATTTTCTTTCAATAGCATCAGGTATACTAGAGATACCCATAAACTGCCCCATAGAAAGTAATGGATATGAAAGTGCTAAGTAATATTTTGCATGCAATGCATACACATTACCATCTTCTATAAGTACAGTGTATGGAAGTAAAATAGCATTTTCAACACCAATTTTATCTACAAAATTTTCAGTATTTTTTGACATTTTTACACCTATTAGAGTACTACCATTAGCTAGTTTAACCTCAAATATTTTTTTCTTAGGATTAACCGTTGCACCCTTTTTAAGTGTTAACATATCTTCATAGTATGGCATTGCCATCATAAAGTGGTATCCTGCAAGGTCACCTTCTTTAAGTACATCTTTTGTTGCAATAAGTTTACCAAGAGCTTTTCCTAGTGATTTTTTCACTTTAGAATCTACGCCTGCCTTATAGTCTTTTTGCATAAATGCTTTCAACCAGTAAGTAGGGTTAGTTACACGTACAGTTTTTGCTGCACTGTCAACCATAACTCTTTGGATAGCCGCAAAACCACGTGTTTTTTTACTGGCATTTGCTTTGAGGTCTTTGTTTGTAAAGACAATCACTTTTAAGTTATCTTTTGACGCGGGAGAATAGGTAGCAAGTACTTTAAATCCTGCTTTAGCAAGCTTTGACTTTAGCGTTTTTGCTGATGCAAATGGTGCATCATAATAGGCAGATATTTTTGCAGCATTTGCTGATAGTGTTGTAAGCATAAGTACTAAAAGTACGGCAGAAAATTTAGAAATCATTTTTGACATAGGTCATCCTTTTTTAATGTTAGTGAATAAGTTTATATGATAGTGAAAGTAATACTAAGAGGTGCTTAAGCACCTCTATTATGGCCAAAGAGAGAACTAAAATTTATAGCTTAATTGAAAGGTAACACTTGTTTCTTGATGGTCAACAGTAAACTCTTGTGCAGGGAATGGTAAACCAGAAATATTAAATGTTTTTGTAGTAGTTGGTTGGTAGACATAGGCTAAATCAAGTGCAAATTTTTCACTAAACGCGTATGAGCCACCCACTGTATAATGAGATTCAGCAGTTGCGGGAAAACCCAAAAGGTTAAATAAGTTCATTCTTGGGTCTTGTAGTTCTACTACTGCGGAACTTGCATAGTTATATCCAACTCTTAGTGCCCAGTTATCTTGTGCAAATTGATATCCCAACGCATATACATCTTGGTCTTCCCATCCAAACTCACCATACCCTTGTGCCTCTGACCACTGTATATTTTTGTAATCAAATGCTATAGTATGCTGCGCAGTCGTATAAGAAAACCCTAATCCATATTCTGAAGGCTGTTCCAAAGCGTCACCACTATATAGGTCTGGAAAGCCAGGGAACTTAAATGGTGCTGTTGCTGTTGCAAATTGACCATCAAAATTCATCTCTAATTTTGACTTATATGTTGCTCCAATTGTTAAACCTTTTACTCCATCATGTTCAAAATCATATGATATACCTACGTTATATCCAAAACCATAATCTTGAGCAATCCCTGCACCAATGTTAGCAAAAGGGAGATTTGCCTGTCCTGTTGGTAAATGGTAATTTATATCTAAATTTCCATATTGCATAATAGGTGTAACACCTAAACTCAAACCACCAGTTTTGTATGCTATAGGCATACCAAACTGTAAAAGCTGTAAGTTAGTAACCATATGTAAATTGCCACCTGCTGGAGTAAATGGTGCTTTGCTGAAATCCACACCAAGTCCAGCAGTTCCCCATATACCAATACCAATATACCAATTTTCATTTATTTTATGAGCAATAGATACCTCTGGAATAGTACTAACATCTGCAGCACTAGTATACTTAGGTGCACCTACAAACCCTGAATCTATAGTTGGAAGGAACAATGTACCCCCAAAAGATATTTCGGTACCATCAATACCTGTAATGAGGGAAGGGTTGTTTAGTCCTGACTCTGCACCATTATTTACAGCAATACTTGTTCCACCCATAGCTCTTGATTTTGCACCAATACCGATAAGATTATCCCCATTTGTAGCATGGAGTGTTGTCGCTGTAATAAGCGAAAGCGTGATGAGTTTTGTTAATGTAATTCTTTTCATTCGACTTGTCCTTTTAGTAAATGTGTCGCAATAGTAGCCAAATAATATTTCAATGTCAAGTAAATCTATTGATTTAATATAATAAAAGAATTTGATATGCTTAATTGCAATAAATATTTAAAATATAATTATAAAGATATGATTGCTATGTGTTGTAGTACCCACAAGTTATTTGTGGGAGTAGTTAAGTGGGATAAGGGTATTTAGATTTTAGATTTTACAAAAGTTTCCATGTCTTCAACAACTTCTTCTAGTGTTCTCTCACCAGAAATAACTTGCAAAAGATTTTTATCAGTATAAAACTTTTGTATTTCTGCCAATGGATCGGTGTAGATTTTCATTCTGTCATTAAATACATCTTCGCTGTCATCTGAACGTCCTTCACCAGGTGCTGCTTCTGCTGCACGTCCCAATATACGCTGACGTGCCACTGCTTCAGAAACTCTCACTTCTATCACTGAAGCGAGTTCAATGTTGTCTTCTTTTGCTACAAGTTCATCAAATGCAGTCATTTGCTCTACTGAACGTGGATACCCATCTATAAGTACATTTGCAACGGGAGCATTGTTGATAGCAGATACAATGGTATTTACTATGATTTCAAGTGGTACTAAAGCTCCTTTAGAGATGTAAGATTCTATCTCTTGTCCTAACTCTGAACCAGACCCTACTTCTTCTCTAAGCATGTCACCCGTTGAGTAGTGAACAATGTTTTCATTTTTCTCTGCAATGATGCTTGCATCTGTTGTTTTACCTGAGCCTGGTGCTCCGATGATTAAAAATAGTTTTTTCATTATGTTTTCCTTTTATGCTTCTGTTTTAACTTGTTGACGTATTCTAAGACTCAATTCTTTAAGCTGTTCATCTTCCACAGGGCTTGGTGCATGTGTAAGTAAACACTGTGCCTTTTGTGTTTTAGGGAAGGCAATCACTTCTCTGATGCTAGATGAATGTGTCATAAGCATGATGAGTCTGTCTAAACCTAAGGCAAATCCACCATGTGGAGGAGCCCCAAACTTGAAAGCATCAAGTAAAAAACCAAACTTCTCTTGTGCTTCTTCTTCTGAAATGCCCATGAGTGTAAAGATTTCTTTTTGTAAGTCTTCTTTATGTATACGGATAGACCCACCACCTAGCTCTGTACCATTAAGTACGATGTCGTAAGCTACTGATTTTAAGTCTTCTATATCGTCATACGCTATATTTCCATCCGCATCTAGTTCTGGCATGGTAAAGGCATGGTGCATGGCTTTTGTTTTGCCCTCTTCTACTTCAAACATAGGGAAATCCATAACCCATAAAAACTCAAACTTCGTTTTATCTATAAGGTCTAGTTTTTCATGTTCTGCTAGGAAGATTCTAAAGCGTCCCATGTAGTCAAGTACAAGTTTTTTGTTGCCTGCACCAAAGAACACTGCATCTCCCACTTCAAGTTCACATCTCTCAACAATGACTGCAATGTCATCTTCTGTGAAGAATTTAGCAAGAGGCCCTTTTAGACCATCTTCTTTCATTTGGAAGTAGCCAAGTCCTGATGCACCAAACTTACGGACATACTCTTCAAACTTTTTCATCTCTCTTTTGGAAAATATTTCATCACCTTTAGGGACTTTAAGTGCCTTGATACGGTTAGCTTTAGTATCTTTTGCGATGTTAGAAAATATCTCATTGTCACAACGTGCAAAGATGTCTATGACATCTACCATTTTAAGGTCATACCTCATGTCTGGCTTGTCTGAACCGTAGTTCTCCATAGCATCAGCATACGTCATACGTTTAAACTTAGTAGGAATGTCGAAGTCACACTTAGTAAAAATGTTATGTATGAGTTTCTCAGCAACACCAATCACGTCTTCTTGGTTACAAAAAGACATCTCAACATCTATCTGAGTAAACTCTGGTTGTCTGTCTGCTCTGAGATCTTCATCTCTAAAACATTTTGCTATTTGGAAGTAGCGGTCGAAACCACCTACCATAAGCAGTTGTTTAAAAAGTTGTGGAGACTGTGGAAGAGCATAAAATTCACCAGAATGCACACGACTTGGCACTAAGTAATCTCTAGCACCCTCTGGTGTGGACTTAGTAATGATAGGCGTTTCTACTTCAAGGAAATCAAGTTCATCTAAGGCATTACGTGCAGCTATAGTTGCTTTGGAACGTAGCTTGAAAATATCATAAGACTTTTGTGTACGAAGCTCTAAGTAACGGTATTTGAGTTTTATCTCTTCGTTTACTTTGTCATCGTTTAGTTCAAATGGCATCGGTTTAGAACGGTTTTCTATGACTAGCTTGTCTACGACCATTTCTACTTTACCTGTTTTGAGTTTAGGATTTTCAAGTCCTTCACCTCTGGCACGCATCTTTCCTGTAGCCACAAGTACAAACTGGTCACGTACGTCTTCTGCTATTTTATGAGCCTCAGCGTTGTCCGCAGGGTCACAAACAAGCTGTATCACTTGGTCTTTGTCTCTAAGGTCAATAAAGATAAGCCCACCATGATCTCTACGGCTAGCTACCCAACCTGCAACGGTGACAGTCTCACCGATATTCGTTTCGTTTACTTCTGCACAATAATGTGTTCTCATGACTATCCTAAATATAAATTATAGTCGCGATTATAACTAAATCTTGTTTAGGATTATGTATCTAACACAAAATATGTCAATATGCAATATTTTTGGCTCACAAAGCAAGATTATGCTAACCTATCATTATTATATCTATTGGAAGAATAGGAAGACTATGAGTACTCAAAAATTAGAACACATCAAAACAGCAGGGTTTATACTCAAACCCAATGACCCTGAAATACGTACCCTCTATGAACGCATAAAAACACAGTTTGAAAACAGGGGTATTTCTGTACTTCTTGCAGAACAATCTGCACAGATGATAGGTCTAGAGGGTATTTCTTTTAGTAAAATGTGCCAAAGGGCAGACTTTTTGGTCTCTTTAGGAGGAGATGGTACCCTCCTCTCTTTAGTGAGGAATTCTTATGCCTATAAAAAACCTGTAGTAGGCATCAATGCAGGAAATTTAGGATTTTTAGCAGATGTTACTATAGATGATGTCGAAACATTTTTAGAACAGCTTTTTTCTGATGAATACCGTATAGATGATCGCATGATGATAGAGGGGCATATACTTAAAAGTACAGGTGAAAAAAAAGAGTTTTTTGCTTTTAATGATGTTGTGATTACCTCTCCTAAACCCTCTAAAATGGTACAGGTAAATGCCTCTATACTTGGAGATAGATTTAACTCTTATCGTGGGGATGGTGTCATCATCTCAACCCCTACAGGTTCAACTGCTTACAACTTAGCTGCAGGTGGTCCTGTGGTGTATCCTTTGACTAAAGCGTTTATCATTACCCCTATCTCGGCTCACTCTTTAGGTAACCAACGTCCTCTAGTAGTCCCTGCAGACTTTAGCATAGAGTTTGATGCCAAGCAATATGAAGCCATAGCCACCATAGATGGGCAAGAAGTCTATGAACTACTTGAAGATGATGTACTTTTTATAGAAGGTGCAAAGATAGGTGCAAAACTCTTACACAGAAAAGAGCGTAACTACTTTTCAGTACTACGGGAAAAACTTCACTGGGGAGATAAACTTTGATAGAACGTCTTTATTTGCGTGAACTAGTGACCTTTGGTAAAGTTGAACTTGACTTTCATAAAGGTTTAGTTGTTTTTACTGGACCTTCAGGAGCGGGTAAATCTGTCCTCATGTCTGCCATACTCTCTAGTTTTGGCTACAGTACCCAAGGTGCTGCCAAACTCTGTGAAGTAACGCTTTGTAAACCTACATCACTAAAAAGTGACGAGTATGTACTTGAAGATGAACTGACCATTAAAACACTCAAAAAAGAGAAGTTGCGTTACCTCATAGAAGGGCAAAATATTTCCAAAAAATCATTATATGAGATGTTTACACCTTATGTACAATACCTCTCTGTACGTGACAAAAGTGGTTTTGAAAGTGCTACACTCCTTGAGATGATAGACAAGGCTTTACTCTCGCACAACAAAGCCTTTAAAAAATTACGCAAAGAGTACAAAAAACGTTATGTAAACTACAAGCAAAAAGCACAAGAACTTGCACAAATCAAAGAAAATGAAGTGAAACTATTAGAACTTATAGAGTATGCCAACTATGAAATAGACAAAATAGATAAGATAAATCCCCAAATAGGAGAAGATGAAGAGCTGTTACAAGTCAAAAAACAACTCTCACGCATAGACAAGATAAAAGCATCTCTTTCTACGGCTATGGACATCTTCTCAGCTGAGTCAGCCGTGGAAGAAGTGTATAAACTTTTAGACAAAGATGCCACGGTTTTTATGGATACCATGAACCAAGTACGTGCAGACTTTGAAGAAACTGAACACTTAGCCTCAGAACTTGAAGAGCTAGATGTCGAAAATATACTTGACAGACTCTCTGATATCACAGCCTTACAACAACGATATGGTTCCATACAAGAAGCACTAGACTATAAAGAACTTAAGCAAAAAGAGTTAGCAGGCTACAATACCATAGAACAAGACAAAAGTATGCTAGAAAGCTTTTTAAGTATGGAATACATGGAACTTTCAACCTTAGCAAGACAAATGACAACTGCACGTAAAAAAGAGTCGGCATTGCTTGAAAAGAGACTTGAGGGGTACTTGAAAACATTAAAGCTCCCTGCACTAGGCTTTACCTTTGAAACACAAAATCTTAGCCATGATGGTGCAGATGTAGTAGATGTTACCTTAGGGGGTTCAAGAACAAGTACACTTAGTGGTGGAGAGTTCAACCGTGTACGTTTGGCTCTTATGGCTTCAACCATAGAAGAAGACAAATCAAAAGAAGGAGCGGCACAAGGTGTGCTGATACTTGATGAAATAGATGCAAATGTAAGTGGAGACGAATCCATAGCCATTGCAGAAATGATACAAAAACTCTCTAAAGTCTATCAAATTTTTGCTATCTCTCATCAACCACACCTCTCAGCTCTTGCAAATCAACACATCGCTGTAACAAAGGACAACAGTCAAAGCCAAGTCATCCAACTGGGTAAAGAAGGAAGGGTACATGAAATAGCCCGTATCATTGCAGGTGAAAACCCTACCAAAGAAGCGATGGAATTTGCGAAGAAATTAAGAGCTTAGAGGTACTGCTCTCGTAATTCTTTAGTATAATGTTTTAAGTACTCAAAATATACCGTAGCGATATCTGCATCTGTACCAGTTTTAAGGTAGGTATTGCACTCAACCAATAAGTCTGATATACCCCCCGTACCTAAATTGGTTGCTGATCCCTTTAAGCTATGTGTCAAGCGTTCCATCTTATGAAAGTCAGCATTATTGAGTTCTGTTTCTATCAGGGGTATTTGTGCTTCTAGCTGAGGGATAAGCTCTTCTACAAACTCTTTTGACTCTGCTTCAGATAAGCCCATCTCTACAAGTCGTATATGCGAAAACTTGGGATAGATACATGTAGGAAAGTTTTTCTTTACTACTTTCTCTTCTTCAGTATTCTCTTCTTCTTTATCTTTTCTTGACTGCTCTTCTTGCTTTTCTTTGTCTTGTTTTTGCTTTTCAAGTTTGACATCATTTTTAGGTTTTGATAAAGGTTCTGTTCTTCCCTCACCTCTTCTTTTACGTCTTTTTTCTTGGTACTTTCTTTCATTTTTCACTTCTATCACAACAATAGCAATGACAACACACACAAAGATTGAAAACAATATTACACCAAGCATGAGAACCCCTTAAAAACCTATTATTACGCCAC
>Ga0256840_1004675_pt1 | contig 10144 bp, 4 predicted proteins | sample 355202metaG_FD_185969 | JGI IMG/M metagenome (GOLD analysis project Ga0256840, IMG submission 185969) | Hydrothermal vent microbial communities from Mid Atlantic Ridge, Atlantic Ocean - 355-202 | ecosystem: Environmental > Aquatic > Marine > Hydrothermal vents | place: Atlantic Ocean: Mid...
AAATGAAAAAACAGTTTCCGGCTACATGGAAGAAAAGGGGCTTTCAGGCCTGGACCGGATAAGTTCCGAGCTCATCGTCTCCCACCTTGACCCTGGTACAACCAGGCTCCTTGGCACGCCTGGACAGAAGCGTCCGCTCATAGTCTGTAACAATCGTCTTTATATCAACCGCTACTGGTGGGCTGAAAAGAGGCTTGCCAGCAGGATAAGGCAGATGGCATCTTGCCGGTTCGAGCTGCCCCGGAAGGCCTTTGAGCTGGCAGACCGGCTCTTTCCTGCCTCCGATGTCTTGCCGGACTGGCAGAAGCTTGCAGCACTCAACGGATGCCGATCCTGTTTTTCTGTGATCTCAGGCGGGCCTGGCACAGGAAAGACCAGGACAGTTGCAGCCCTTTTAACCCTTATGATAGAGGCCTGGTCCAAAGAGACACCGCCCAAAATCGCCCTTTGCGCCCCTACAGGTAAGGCAGTTGCCAGGCTCAATGAGTCCATATCCTCTGCAGTAAGTCGGCTTGACATACCTGACAGGATCAGGGATCTGCTTTCGGAGACTCCAAAGACCGTACACCGGCTCCTTGGAAAGGGGCGGATTGCAGCAACCTACCGCTATAATGGAGAAAATCCCCTGCAGCATGATGTGATAGTGGTGGATGAGGCATCCATGCTGGATCTTACCATGATGACCAGGCTGATGGATGCAATGAAACCGGATGCCAGGCTGGTGCTCATAGGCGACAAGGATCAGCTCGCCTCAGTAGAGGCAGGAAGCGTTCTTTCAGATATCTGCAGGGCGGCGTCCGCGGGTGGATACTCCGGCGATTTTCTTGAAATGGCCAGGCAGGCAGGCCAGGATTTATCAAATTTGCAAGAAGAGGGCCCCTCTGCTCTGCTTTCAGACAACATGGTGGTCCTGCACCACAACTACCGTTTTGGACATGATAGCGGCATATACCAGTTGTCCCAGGCAGTAAACCAGGGGGACTTCAAAGGGGCTGAAAGCATCCTTGAAGATAGATCCAAGGAGGATGTTTGTTTCATAAGCCCGTCGCTGTTGCCCCTTGACCGTTTTTTGCTCAAGGAGCTGGCCCCATTCGTAGATGCCATCAAGGGGTGCAGCAGCCCGGCAGATGCCCTCAGCCTCCTTGAAACAATAAAGATACTCTGTTCTGTGCATGACGGGCCTTCTGGAACCATGGCAGTAAATGAGTTTGTATCACGCCACTTTTTTGGCTCATCTGCCAGCAGGCCCTTCAAGGGGCTTCCTGTGATAGTCAGGCAGAACGACTATCTTCTGGGACTCTATAATGGAGACAGCGGCATTGTCTGGTGCGATGAATCCGGGAACTTGAAGGCATATTTCATGGTGGATGGCTCACCCGAGGCCTTTTCCATTTCGCGCCTTCCACGTTTTGAACCTGCCTGGGCAATCACAGTGCATGTCTCCCAGGGCTCAGAGTTTCACAGGGTTCTTTTTTTACTCCCCCAGACAGGCTCTGTCATGGCAGGCCGGGAGCTTTTTTACACTGCCATAACCAGGGCAAAAAGGGCTATTTCCGTCTATGGCAACAAAGATGCCTTAAGGCACTGCATAGAACGCCCCACCCTGCGGATGTCCGGGCTGAAGGATATGATCACATGAACAAAAATATGCCGAAACTATCGCTCATGACATCAGACTATATCTGTCTGAACCCTGCCTTCCATCTTTAACATCCGTGCAAACTTCACAGGATACTGGGAGCACTTTGTGTAACAATCTGAAATCTTAATAATAATCTTAGGTTATGCAGCTCACATTCAACTTCACCTTTTGGGTGTAGAGAAGTTTGTGATAAATAACTGTTGATCCCTCAATAATCCAGAAAAAATTTCTTTTCTCAGGCAATCGGAGTGTATAATTTGGGGTAATAAGTCATGCACCTGTGCAAAAAAATGGATTTAAATCTGTTGGATGCAACGTAGAGGAGATTTATCACTATGTTTCAAAGAGTCAAGGCATGGGCTTGGGACACAGAAACAACAGAAGATGGCTCATTTTCTGCCACAACAGTAGCAGCACTCAAACATCTGGTGCGGATACTGTTCATCGTGGCCTATGGATATGAAAAAAACAAGCTGAGTCTAAGGGCCAGCGCCTTGACATACACTGTAATCCTCTCACTAATACCGCTTCTGGCCATGAGCACTGCAGTATTGAAGGGTCTTGGCGCAGATGACCAGATGAAGGCCATGGTTTACCGGATGATAGACCAGCTCTCACAGCAAATATCTGACCAAAAAGGCCAGAAGAAAGAAGATTGGAAAATCTCTCCATCCAGCTCTGGATCAAGGGAAAACAGATACGAACCGGAAGTGGTACCCAAACCGGACAACCTGGACACGGACGATCCAATCTCTTCCGGGACCGCCATGGATGAAACCCTTGAACATGACAGCAAACCCGACTCTGATTCAGATCTTCAGCAACAGGAGATCCGCAATGATGGGGAAGGCTCGGTGGAACACCTGCGTATCGCTGTGGACAAGATATTTGCCTATGTGGAAAAGACCAATTTTGCGGCTCTCGGTTGGTTTGGTATCCTCGGAATCATCTATTCCGTGATAATGCTCATGAGCCATATAGAGGAATCACTCAATGTTATCTGGAAGACCCATGAGGCCAGGGATATTGGGAGAAAAATCATAGATTACATTGCACTGATTATCCTTATGCCTGTCTCTATAAATGCTGCCTTCTGGACTATGGCCGCCCTGGAGCATCAAGGACTCATCACCTCGCTGGCAGCAATGTTCAAGGTTTCCTGGATATTGCCTCTGTTGTTCAAGTTTCTTCCAGCAGCTCTTGTCGTGGGCACATTTACCATTCTTTACCGGTTTATGCCCAACACAAATGTCAAGGTTATGCCTGCAACAGTGGGAGGCATAGTAGGCGGACTTGGCTGGATTCTTATGCAGACACTCTATGTCAAGCTCCAGATCGGAGTCGCAAAATATAATGCCATATATGGTTCTTTTGCAACACTACCCCTCTTTATATTCTGGCTCTATCTCAGCTGGCTGGTATTTCTCATAGGGGCACAGACATCTTATGCAGTTCAGAACCATAAATGTATCAATTTATTTGAGAGATGGTGGCCCCCGGCCCTGATGCTGGCCCTTGCCCTTGACCTGATGAAGGCCCTGTTCCAGGCACATATCAACGGTAAAACAGTGACCCTGGAGGAGCTCAGCCAACAGGTCAAGAGACCCATGGACAAAGTGAAAGATACCCTGGATATATTGATCAGGAACGATCTGGCTGCAGAGGTAAAGGAGGATAGAGGTTTTCTTCCTTTGATATCTGAAAGAAAACTAAAGAATTCCAAGGTGCTTACTGCAATTATCGGAGATATAACTGAGCCTGACACCCCTGGATTGTGCCTATCCAAGAATGCCATAGATGCAGCAAAAAGAGAGATAGACAGCGAACGGCTCTAAAAGATTCAAGTAAGGCTGACAGCCAATAATATGACTGTCAGCCTCCATGCTTACTGATTCACTGCCAAATCCTGAGCAGTTTTGCGTGACAGCAGCAGTTCCATAATCCTTACGAGCCTTGGCTGTATCTCCTTGTTGAACAGAGTCATCCTGGCATCTCTATCCATTCTCTGTTCAGTCATTTCAGCTATCCTCTGGGCATAGGCATGGATATCCTCATGAAGTCGATAAACCTCATCTATCAACTCCACTGAAAAGATACTGTTATCTTCGTCCTGTTCGCTGAGCCATCTGCCCATCAAACACTTGGAGGGATCCAGCTCCACGCTGGGCCTGCGATCATTCAAGATATCCATGCGCAAGGTCTCCAGCCATGTGAAGTGTCCAAGTATCGCTCCTGTCATCTTACCTCTCGGGGTCAATGTGGAGCAGACGCTGTTGACACCTTTCATATCCAGATCATAAATATCTGAGATACTTGAGAACTGTACAGACATCATGCCGATAGAGGTGCTGATACCATTCACAAGGGATGCAGTTTTGGCCAAATTGTCCGCACTGGCAGAAAGTTCCTGGGCCCTTGTGACCAGCATCCTGAAATTATCTTCACTGGCCTGAACTGTCTCACTGATCCCTGCCACTGTTGCTGTCTGTTCCTCTGTGGCGCTGGCGATGGTATTGGCAAGATTGTTGATGTTCCCTACAGAGTCTGTGATCTCCCTCACTGACACTACTGCCTTGTCAATGCCATCCTGAAAGAGATTGATCATGTTTTGAATCTCTTCTGTGGCTGATGCGGTCTGCTTGGCCAGTTCCTTCACCTCATTTGCAACAACAGCGAATCCCTTCCCAGCCTCGCCGGCCCTGGCAGCCTCTATGGTGGCATTCAAGGCCAGCAGATTCGTCTGTTCAGCTATTGTATTTATCACCCCAATGATATGCCCTATCTTGTCTGAATTTTCACCAAGCTCTTCCATGACGGTGTTGGTGAAACTGGCCTTATCCATTGCTTCATTTGTGGCAGATGCGGTCTCATTAACGCTCTGGGCGATTTCTGATGTAGCTGAGCTGAGTTCCTGAACAGATACGGAAACCCCATTCAGCACATCCACCGCCTCCTCAAAGGACCTTACCATCTCCTGCGAAGCCCTCTCCACATCTCCAGCAGTATCCCCAACCCTTGAATCCACATGACTCAGTTCAGAAGAAGCTGATTTCATACTTTCTGATACCTTTTTTATCAGGTTGACAAGGTGGCCATTGGAAAAAAGGATATTGTTCGCGGACCTGGAGAGCAGCCTGACCTGCTGTGGCCCTTTTATTTCACATCCCCTTTTGAGTCTGCCTTCAGAGATCTCATCCAGGTTTCGAATAATCCTCGCCAGAGGAATTCTCATATTGGTTTTGATTACCAAGGCCACAGTAATCAAGGCAATGAGACCGGTAAATGCTGCCACAGTCAATGCACTCACCAAATTGGCCACAAGTTCCTTTTTGAAAAGGGACATATTGATAAAACGGACATAGATACCGGTGGGTTCATCCCTGTAATCAGGAATGGTAGCAGCCGTTATCAGGAAACCACCTCTTTCAAGTGATGCCTTCCCATGAGAAAAAGCCCTGTCCAGAAGGTCTTCAGGTATATCGATTCCGGCTATGGAGGAGGGCGGTGTAACCAACATGGTATATCTACCTATCTGTTTTCTGTTGGAATCCACGGCAGCGGTTGCCTTGACCTTGTCAATGGAAAAGATGATATTTAGCTTTCCATTTTCTGTTGCAGCACTGCTCAATCCTGCCAGATCAGAAATGGTCTCAATACTCGCCATTACATTCCCCTTACTGTCCAGGATCGGAGCTACCCCACGGATAGCAAGCCCTACCCTGCCTGCCTCAATACCGCTCACAGGTTTCCCGGTCTTCAGGACAGTGACCACTGTCTTTCTGAAACTGGAGATGTCATCTCCATACTTCTGAGGTTTCCATACCCGCAGAAAAGAGCGGCCTGGAGGAAGATGAAAATGGATCTTGATTTTGGCCACGCCATCGGCAACAAGCCTTTCCTGTAGCGGTTTTACCAACTTATACAGTTTCTCTCTATCCCTGGAGGCTATGGCAGCCTTGACATCTGGCATCTCTGCAATGAGCATGGCAAGGCCAAGATTCCTCTTGGCTATCCGATCTGCCTCTCCTGCCAGGTAATCCGCTTCCTTGAGACTGTTTTCAATAAACATCTCATGTTTCTTGTCAGCAGATCTCAACATCAGCCCGCACTGAATAAGGACCATCAGAACTACTGAGGCTGTCACTGCTGCCATGAGCCTGAAGGTTATGCTGGACTCCTCCAAAAATTTTTTAATTGACCTGAACATTATTTTTCACCTCCGAATATGTACCTCGTATCTCTCCGTCTATAGAATCTTCCTTCATATTGCATGAGCCTTCCACATTGGTCACATGCCCAAGGCAGCATCCAATCACGTTTTCTTTTGTTCATCCTGGCAGAACACCTGCAGGATCCAAATCCTGTATGGGCCATATCTCCTTGAGCCTTTCCAGAAGCCTCCTGGCATCATCAGGACAGGGACCGGACGGCATCTCCAGTTCCACCTTAAAGATATGATCCCCCCTGTTACCGCTGTCATCTATCCACCCATGCCTCTCGATTCGAATCTCGCTCCCTGGCCCGGTTCCGGCAGGGATATCTATGCTCCGCACTCCATCCAGAACTGTAGCTTGAACCCTCCCCCCTGACAGTGCTGTCCAGCAGTCGATTTTTAGAACGGAAAATATGTCCCGGCCCTTCAGGGAGAACTGTTCTGGCCATTTTACTGAGATCTCAAAAAAGAGGTCCTGCCTCCGCTCAAGCTCTCTGTCCCAAGGCCCCTGCATAGGCAGCTTGATTATGGCTCCATCCGAAATACCTGGCGGTATCGTAACTGTTACCTGTTTTTCAGTAAGGATCTGTCCCTGCCCTCTGCAGGCCTTGCAAACTGTCAGGCCCAAAGTCCCTTTTCCGCTGCAATGGTTGCACACAACCTGCAGTAGCTCTTCACCCCATTCTATCTCCTGATATCCCCTGCCGTTGCAAGCCTTGCAGGGGCTGGATGAGGAGTCAGGGACCTTTCCAAGACCATTACAGGCATGGCAGAACTCCTCTTTTTCCGGGACTGTTACCTGCAACTTTACCCCCTTCAACGCATCCCTTGCATCCACCTCCAGAAAGAAAAGGGTCTGAATGCCACTGTATTTAAAAGAATTCTCTTCATGGACTCCCTGTTTTCCCCTTGACACCACACAGGCCGTATGGAGTTGAAGCAGATCCTGATAGGCCTCTTTCAGCCGGAGAAAATGCTTCAAGGCAGTAGCATCACCAGATGCCATGTCGGGGTGGCACTTCTTGACCAACCTGCGAAAAGCTGCCTTGATCTCATCAACGCTGGCATCAGGCCCCAGACCCAATACATTCAAAGGATCATCCATGGCTGTTTGCGTTCCGGTTCTAAGAGCTTCATACATTCTCAGGATGCCTTTTCATCCAGTTCTGTAGTTTCAAGGCTCTGAGGTGCCAAAATTATCAGGAGCTCTCCTGGCAATTTGCACACCTCCTTGACAAAACGGACATTCACCCCATCTATCATGTTGGGTGTTGGCTCTATCTGTGCGACAGGCACCGACATCACATCGCCAATCCTCTCAACCAGCAGGCTGATGGGTTCCTCGCGGTTACCCATTATTACATTGTTGTATCCCTGCTGCTCACCATCGGAGCTTTCAGGGTGATCCAGGACATGAAGGCCGATCCTTTTACCAAGATTTATGGCCGTCAATATCTGACCCCTGAGGTTTATTACGCCACTTACATAGCTTGGCGCGAGAGGTACCGGAGTGACATCCAGTGTCTTGTTGATCTCTATAACCTCATCTATTGGAAGACCAAAAAAATGGTCTCCAAAATAGAAGGTTACGAACTGCCTGCTCTCTTCTCCGCGAAACTCCACCACCTCGCCCTTTTTTTCACCCATCTGATCCTTTTCCTGTGACATATCTCATCTCCTGAACTGTGAAATCCAACTCAGCATCAGGCTGCAGCCTTTGCTGATTTTTCAACAAGCAGACTGGTTACTGCAGTGAGCACCTGATCCCTGTCCAGCTTGGGCTGATAATCATCCACTCCTGCCTCCATCCCCCTCCGCTTGTCTCTCTCTCCTGAAAGAGAGGTTACGGCAATAATAGGAACAGAAGAGTTTGAACTCTCATTGCGTATCTTTCTGGTGAGTTCAAAACCATCCATGAACGGCATTTCAATATCGGTAATAACCAAATCGATATCTTCCTGCTGGAAAAGCTCCCAGGCCTGCTGGCCATCCTCGGCCGTTATCACCTCATAGCCTTCTGCTGTCAGATAGGAGACAAGCAGATTCCTGTAAAATGAGGAATCCTCTGCCAGCAATATCCTGGCATCGCTCGGCACCTCATCCCTGCTGGCGGTAAAGAAATCAGGATCATGCATGGAGATGATCTGATACACATCGAGAAACAGGGTGGTTCTCTCCTTGATGATGGCAGATCCGAGAATTCCTTCCTGCTTGAAGGTCTCCTCCTCTACATCAATGGCAATATCCACGCTGTCGTCTATCTTGGAGACCAGGAAGCCCACATCCTTGTTATTCATATGAAACACAATGAGATGATATTCATCCTGCTCAGGCAGAGGGGTGATAGGCAGGTAGTTTTCCAGCCTCAGCACCGGCATGGAGTGGCCTCGATACTGTATCACCTCCCTTCCACTGACCAGCTCTATCTGATCTGCACTGATCTTGTCCAGCCGATTGACCAGGGCAAGGGGCAGTGCAAAATACTCTTCAGGCCCTATGCTGCAGAGAAGCAGGAACTGACGCTCCTCATCGATTCCAGTGCCGGCTATGACCGCTCCATGTTTGAGGCCTTCTTCACCACTGCCGGCCATTGCTGCTGTCAGGCCAACCACATCAAGGATCAATGCCACCCTTCCATCACCCATGAGAGTGGTTCCTGCAAACAGCTTGATATGTTTCAGGTGCCTGCCCAGAGGCTTAACCACTATCTCTTCAGAATCGGCAATGGAATCCACGATAAGGCCGAAAGGACGATCTCCGGCATTTAGGACAACAATGTTAAGACCACCATCCTCTTCAGCGGAAACCTCAACATCAGTAGTACCCAGGGCCTTTCTCAATCTGATCAGAGGAAGTATCTCTCCACGCAGCCTGTAGAACTCGGAACTGCCTATTACCTGTACATCCTTTTGGACCTGGTCCTTATTGAGATGGACAAGCTCCACAAGATTGACCTGGGGGATGGCATATCTCTGTCCGGCAGATGTGACTATTAGTGCGGGGATGATTGCAAGTGTTAAGGGTATCTTTATCTTCACTGTGGTGCCCAGGTTGACCTGACTGGAAAGCTCCACAGTTCCCCCAAGTTTTTCAATATTGGTCTTTACCACGTCCATCCCTACTCCGCGGCCAGAGATGTTGGTAACCTGCTCAGCAGTGGAAAAGCCTGGCTGGAATATGAGCATGAGCGCCTCTCGATCACTTAAGGCCTCTGCCTGCTCCTGTGTGACCACACCCTTTTCAACCGCCTTAGCCCTGATCTTGTCCGGATCTATTCCTGCCCCATCATCCACGATCTCAATGATGACCTGGCCACCCTCATGATATGCACGCATTAAAAGGGTGCCAACAGCAGGCTTCTCCTTCTGCACCCTTATATCCGGGGATTCTATGCCATGGTCAATGGAGTTCCTTACCATGTGGGTCAGGGGATCCTTGATGCTCTCGATTATGGAACGGTCGAGCTCGGTCTCCGCTCCCTCTATCTGCAACTGAACCTTTTTCTCTGCTGTGCGTGCAAGATCCCTGACTATACGGGGGAATTTGTTGAACACGTTTCCAATTGGCTGCATCCTGGTCTTCATTATCTGTTCCTGCAGCTCTGTAACCACTAGGCTCATGCGCTGGTTTGCAGTGATAAATTCAGGATCACTTATCCTGTTGGCGATCTGCGTAAGCCTGTTCCTGGAGAGCACCAGTTCACCAGCAAGGGTCATCAACTGATCCAGGAGATGCACATCTATACGGACATGAGTCTCGGTGAGAGTTGGGGTTGCCGGAGGTGCAGAGATCCTTTTTCTGGCTGCTGCAGGGCCCTGCTTCTTCTTTTCCGGCAGCTTTTCAGATACCTTTGGCTCAGGAGCAGTAGCTGATTTTTTCTCAGGCTGATCATCCGGGGCTACACTGCTCTCCGCGCCCTGCTCCTTCTCTTCAGATTCTGCCTTGCCAGGGCCTTCATCCTCCGATACAGCATCATCGCCGCCTGCCTGGGCCTCGGCAGATTCCGCTCCCGATACCTCATCGCTACCCTCCGACGATCCTGTCTTACTGGCGATCTTCTCAGCAAAATTTCTCAGATCAACAATGAAATCCAGGTACTCGGTATCCACCGGCTCCTTGCCGTTCTGTTCAAGTTCAGCCAGGATCGCCTTGATATAGTCAACTGACTGGAGAAGTATCGTGGTTATCTCCTCATCAACAGGGACAAGACCGTCTCGCAACTTTGAAAGAATATCCTCGGCAAAATGGGCTATCCCTTCCAGAGTAGTGAAGCCGAAAAAGCCGGAGGT
>Ga0256840_1004676_pt1 | contig 10141 bp, 15 predicted proteins | sample 355202metaG_FD_185969 | JGI IMG/M metagenome (GOLD analysis project Ga0256840, IMG submission 185969) | Hydrothermal vent microbial communities from Mid Atlantic Ridge, Atlantic Ocean - 355-202 | ecosystem: Environmental > Aquatic > Marine > Hydrothermal vents | place: Atlantic Ocean: Mid...
CTACAACTACCTGATCACTAAATACCCCCACCACGTGGCTTTAGGAGTCCTGGCCGTCATCAGAGCGAAACACTTCGACGACCTCTTTGACAGGGCGAAATACGTGGAAGGCTACCACCTCAGCGCTACGGGAATAGAGGTCTTCGAGAAACTCAGGGAGAGGAAAGAGGAGAAGGTAAAGCCGGCCGAGATTAAGCCGATAGAACCCGAGCCGAGCACGATAGCCTACTGGCTCACGGGGGTGGGAACATGAGCGTGGAGGAAGTCAGGAAGGCCAGCGACCGGCTCAAGGACCAGCTGATAGAGGACATCGAGAGGGTCCTCAAGGTCATGGACGAGGAAGGCCTCGAACACGTTGACCCTGCCGTCCTCAGTCCAATGCTTAGGGTGTGGATAAGGGGACAGTACGGCTTCCTGCCAACCTCGATCACAAAGGACCTGCTCAACGCATACAAAACAGTGCTCGAGAATTATAGAGCTGATCGGGGGAGCACGATCACCGACGATCAAGGCGATCGTGGGGAACAGGGTAATGAAAATGACGATCATTCAATGATCGCAATGATCGAGTACCGTTCGTTAAAAAATAGGCTTGGTCCAGAGAGATTTGATGCACTGCTGAAATCACTCAAGGAGACCTATGGGTTGCCAAGACCTCACTATGGAAACGCGGTTATTCTGATGGTCGAAGAAAGAGACAGAGGTTCAGAGCTTATTCCTGTTAACGTAATCTTAACAAAACTTAGAGAGAAGGCAGGGTATATCCCAAGCATGGTGGACAGGATCCGCTGGGATTTATTTGGAAAGGGTAATAAGGCAAAAACCCTCCAGGCCGTCCTTTTTGATGCCGTCGGCGTGGTGAACGGGGAGCCGGCCTTCAGGCTCAAGGACTCGGTGGTGAAGTTCGTCAAGGCGAAGGTCCTTGAGCTACTCGGCTACGAGAACGAGGCCGAGGATTTACTCGACTACACCAATAACGCCAAGGACTTCCTGAAGAACTTCAAGCGCGATGGTGAAGAAATCTACCTCGAGAGGGTCAAAGAACTCGTGCGGGACGGTGGGAGGGACTTTTACGTTGATTACCTTGACCTCGCCAAGTACGACCCGAGGTTAGCCAAGTCCCTCTTTGACGAGCCGGATTTTGTCCTCGGTGCTTTCGAGAACGCCGTCAGGGAGCTCCAGCTGGAGGCCTATGAGGAACTGTCAAGGCTTGAGCCTGAGCTGTTCGATGATGAGTTCGAGCCGGTTGATGTTGTCGTCAAGGTCGGTAACTTCCCGAGGGTGTTGAGGCCGAGGGACATGAGGCCTGACTTGGTGGCTAAGTTCGTGGCCGTTGAGGGTTACATTACTTCGGCCTCGAAGGTGGTCCCGTTCTTTGAGAAGGCCGTGTACGTGTGTGAGAAGTGTGGTCATGAGCTTGGCCTTTTGAACAGGCCGACGAGGGAGCCGGCTAAACCGCCAGCCAAGTGTCCGGCCTGCGGTGCCAGGAACGCGTGGAATTTTGACGTGAGGAAGTCGGGAAAGGTTGAGATCCAGCATTTTGTCGTGAGGGACGCGCCGGAGAGCCTTCACGTCGGTGAGAACCCGAAGGAGCTGAGCGCTTACATTCTTGGTCCCGATGCTGGTGCTGTTGATGTTGGGGATAAGGTGGTTCTTTACGGCATTTTGAGGGTCAGGGAGAGGTTGAACAAGAGCCTGGCCGAGTCTGACTACGTCCTCGAGGTGGTTCACGTGGAGCAGTTGAACCGTGGGTTTATGCTGGAACTCAACAAGAAAGATAAGGAGGAGGTTTTGAAGTTAAGGGAGCGGTTCGGTGATGATTTGCCTGACGCTGTGGCTCGCTCGATTGCTCCTGGCATCAGTGGTTATGAGTCGGTTAAGAAGGCGCTGGCTCTGGCTGTGGTTTCGGCCGAGGGATTGTGGGACAAGAGGACGACGATTCATGTTCTCCTCGCTGGCGATCCTGGTGTGGGTAAGTCGAGGCTTGCTCTGGACCTTGAGAACGTTGCGCCGAAGGTCCTCACGGCGGAGGGTGGTGGGTCTTCGCGTGCAGGCCTCACGGCGAGCTTTGAGAAGGATGAGGTTACCGGGAAGTTCACGGTGAAGGGTGGTCTTCTGGTGCTCGGGAGCGATGGTATCGTCCTGGTCGATGAGTTCAGCAGTTTGAGGAGGGAGGACATTAACGCGTTGAAGACGTGTATGGAGCATGGGTTTGTGGCTCCGGCCAAGGCTGGGATTTCCAACATGAAGTTGAGAGCGACAGCCACGATAGTCGGCACGGCCAATCCAAGAGCTGGAAGGATTGACCGGAGCCAGTTGCTTATTGACCAGCTGGACGTTCCTTTTCCGGTCCTGACGAGGTTTGATCTGATCTTTGCGTTCTTTGATGAGCCTGATGGGGAGAGGGACGAGGAGGTCGGCTGGAGTATCATCAGTGAAATCAAAAGGAGGAAGGGTAAGAAGCCTCCTGGGAGGGTCATTGAGGCTGAGCTTTTGAAGAAGCTGTTCGCCTACGCGAGGTTCAACGTGTTCCCGGAGGTTGATGATGAGGTCAGCAGGCTGATGGTTGAGGAGTTCAAGAGAATAAGAAGGAAGACGAAGCAGGGGGGAGCGCCGGTTAGTAGGCGTGTTATGGATGCTATTGCGAGGCTGGCTTATGCTCATGCCAAGCTTCGCCTGGCGGAGAGGGTTGAGAGGGTTGATGTCAAGGAGGCCGTGAGGTTGATCTGGGAGAGCATGGAGTATGTTGCTTATGACCCTGAGACGGGAGAGGTTGATGCAAGTATCCTTGAGGTCGGAGTCCCTTCGAGGGAGCGTGAGAGGTTTGAGCTGTTCGTGAGGGTGATGGAGATGCTGGCGAGGAAGCATGAGGCCGTTCCGCTTGAGCTTGTTCTCAGGACTTTGGAGGAAAAAGGCTTGAGTGAGGACGAGGTCAGGCGGTTCCTTGAGAAGGGCGAGAGGTTGAACTACCTCAATGTGGAGGGTGAGTTTGTGAGGTGGCTGTGAGGTGAGGCGTGATAGATTAATGTTGTGGTCTGGTGAATTCTCCCGGTTTCTTCCTATTTCTGGTTCAGTGCTTAAATAGACCTTTCGCGAGGGTGAAATTGGGGGATTCACCCAAAATCCCCCGGTGAATTTTGGGGAAATAAGGTGAAGGGTGGTGAGACTGGTGGAGGACGCGAGCGGGAGAAGGCTGTACGTTTGTATGAGATGTGGGAACAAGTTCTGGAGCCGGGCTAAGAAGCCTCAGTGTTCTGTCTGCCGTTCCAAGCGCGTCGTTCCCTACGAGGAGTTTCTGAAGCTTTCACAGGAGGAACAGGAACGGATTCTTGGGAAGAGGAGCGAGGAAGATAAGCCAAAGCCTGCCGAGGTGAGAGAGGAGCAGGGGAAGAAGAGTGAGAAACTGGTGAAGAGCGAGGAAGTGGAACAGGTGAAGCCGGGTGAAAAGCGAGAGGTTGGGGTGAAGCGGGAGGAATCCCCGAAAATCACCCAGGAGGAGAGGGTGAAAAAAGAGGATTCACCCAAAATCACCCGGGTGAAAAAGGAGGAAAAGCCGGGTGAAAAGGTGAAGGGTGAACGGGTGAAGAAGGGATTCAAGGTTCCCCTGCCGAAGTTGAGCTGGAAGGCCTATGCCATAGTGGGTGGCCTGGCGTTCGCGTACTACCTCTATCACATAGGCTGGTTTGACGAGATGTTAAGGCAGTTGAAGCGTCTCGGCGCTGTGAAGGACCTGCCGGATGATGAGCCTGAGCCGTCTAACTCTCTCCTTGAGAAGGCGAGGCGGAACATATCTGGAGGAAGGTGAGACTATGAACCTGAAGCTTTTGACGACGGCTTTTACTCATCCCATGCTGAGCGCTCGTCTGGGGAAGATATGGAGTTACCTCAGCGAGGTTAAGGCTATCTTAGATGAGGACCTCAAGGCAGTCGAGGAGAGGATCACGAGGAAGTATGGCGAGGACGTGGATAAGGAGACTGCCGAGAAGGCCGGGCAGGAGTACATCATCGAGGCGCTGAAGTTGATCAAGGGTGCAACTGTGAAGGAGATCAAGGGGAGGAAGACGCTGATAATGCTTCTTGGAGAGAGGAGGAAGGTGAGGGTTACGGTGATTTATGAGGTGGTAGAATGAGTGAGGAAGTCGTTCCAGAGAGTAAGGACGTGACTGAGGAGCTTACAGTTTCGCCGGAGCTTGAGCGCGAGCTGGAGGAAGAAATAGAGGAGCTGGAGAAAGTTGAAGTCGAGGAAGCGGAGGAGGAGCCGGCGGAAAGGCGATTCATGAGAGAGGAGGAATTCACGAGAAACCTTGACGAGTACCGCGAGCGGATGCACGGTCTAACCATCCTAATTGACTCCCTGATGTCCATGCTGGTGAAGAAGGCTCGGCAGGCTGGCGCTGAGGTTGATACCGAGCTGTGGGATGAAGTCGCGAAGCCGAGCCTGAACGTGTTCTTCTGGTATGAGGAGCTGGTTGAGGGTCAGGCCATCACGATGAGTCCGAAGCTGCTTGGTTTGGTCGGCCTCGGCGCGACGGTGGTTTATGCGAGGATGGTCTGGAAGGCTTACAAGGAGGCCACTAGGTCGAAGACTAGGAAGGCCGTCGAGGAAAAGGAGGAGAAAAAAAAGGCTGAGGAAGAAGCTAAGAAGGAGCAGAAAGAGGAGATGGTCGAGCGTGTCAGGGTCAAGACCGAGCTGATGGAGAGGGCTCAGGCGAACATTGCAGCGGGGTGATTGCGTGGGTATTCTGGACATCGACATTCCGGCCTGGAGCATTGACCTCATTTACGGGAACACTGGCTCGGGGAAGAGCCACTTCGCCGGCTGGCTGGTGGAGCAGGCCTGGCAAAAAGGCCGAAGGTTCATCGTCCTGGACACCAAGGTAAAGAACCACCTCGGCCTGGTCGCACTGCGCGGGGTGAAGCTTCTCAAGATCAAGCCAGGCGTGAGGTATGACTTCTCAAGGGTGGCTAAGATTGACCAGCTGGTTGTGGTCCCGACGAGAGGCACGATAAGCCGGCTTGGCGTGAAGGGTCTGGTGGATCGCTATTACAAGCCTCTGCTGGACGAGCTGTTCAGGAGGGATAGAGACCGGATCATTGTGGTTGAGGAGGCTCACCGTTACAACCCTTCGAGCAGGACGCCTGGAGAGGAGCTGGAGCAGCTGTTTCGTGAGGGGAGGGATTCGAGGATTTATACAGTGGCTATAACGCAGTCCATCGCGGATTTCCCTAAACTTTTATTCCGCCAGGCGCAGAGGCATTTCATCTTCCAGCATTATGTTCCCAACGATATTTTCTACCTCAAGAAGATGGTTCCTGGCTTTGAGGAGATGAACGCGAGGTTGAGGAGGCATGACCTGGTCGAGTTCATTCCGCCGGATGAGAGCCGTATCATCAAGCGCGAGCTGGTCGTGAGGATGACGAGGCATTACGGGTGATGGTCTTGGCGGTTCTCGTGTGGATTGCGTTAGGCTTTTATAATCCGCCGTAGAAGGTGAAAGTGGGGAAAGGTTATGGCGTCCGATGTTGAAAAGGTGGTGAGGCTTTTTCGAAAGAGAGAGACTCAGGAGTCTTTTGGGGAATGGGTTGTCCAGCTCGCGAGGAAGATTCAGGAGAAGCCTGAGGATGTGGTGTGGTTTTTCAATGAGATGCGCAGGAGAAAGGAATGGGAGGAAAAACTTCGGGAGCTTGAAAGAATTACCGAGGACTTATCGCCGGAGGAGCTTTTTGAGCTTGCAGTCAGGGAAGCAGAGAACGCTCCAGAAATCAAGGAGAGCACCGAGGAGCTTTTGGAGAAAGCCAGAGAGAACATTAAGAAGTTTAAGCGCATAGAGGGGAAGCTAAAGCGCATTGGAGTGATTTGAATGACCAAAGCTAGAATCAGGGTTGTTCTCGATACGTCTATTTTGGTCAGTGCACTGAAGTCAAAGAATCCCAGAGGATCCCCCGCGTGGAGGATTCTAAAGGCACTCGTGGCCGGGGAGATTGAAAACTACCTTAGCAGGGAAATTTATGAGGAGATGGAGCAGACCCTTATGGAAATAGCGGAAGGCACCAGACGGGAGGTTCTTGCATTGCAGATGCTCACATTGGTCAAAAAGAAGAGCGTCTTTGTCAGGCCTCGTAGGCGGTTCTCCAGTGATCCTGAGTTTCTTAAAAAACTCAGAGACCCAAACGATGCCAAGTTCTTTGATGTTGCTTATGCTAAAAAGGTTGAGTACATCGTCTCGGAGAACACAAAACACATTGTCCAAATGCGCGACAAAACAACCAAAGATTACCATTTTGACGGGAGAAAGGTTAAAATCTTGAGAGCCGGAGAGTTTGTGAGAGAGGTTTTGAGGTGAGGCCTGTGGGTGTTTACCTTGATCGTGAGGCGATGGAGATTTTAGATAGGGTGAGAGCGAGACTGGCGAAGGAACTCGGCGTTCCCGAGAGGAGCGTCTCAAGGAGCCTGGCCGTGAAGTACATTTACAAACTCAGTAAGGTTAAGCTGGAGAGTTCTTCCTGATTCCCCCGGTTTCTTCACATTTCTGGTTCAGTGCTTAAATAGCAGAACGTCTTATTCTATGCTGAGGCCTCTTGGCCTCAGAGCGAGACAAATGTGAGAGGTGAGTGAGATGGACTGGAAGGAGATCTTTACCGGCGACTTCCTCGTGAACACCCTAAGCGTGGTGGTTGGGCTCGTGATATACGACAAGTTCGTTAAGAAGTACATAAAGTGAAGGGGTGAGGAAAGTGGTTCAGAAAATGAAGGAGACTCTTGACGATAAGATTACCCTCACCCAGAAGCGCATTGACCTGCCAAGGAATGGGGTTATTGATAAAATAGCACTCCTCTTCAACCTGACGCTGAGCAACTCCGACAGTTCTAACGCAGCGACCGTTAGCATGGAGGATATCCTCAATGCAATCGAGGAGATAAGGGTCGTTGCCGATGCGAACGATATAAAGTACAGTCTTAACGGCCTCGACCTAGCAATTATGAACTACTATGACACGGCAGCGAAGAGTGTTAAACCGACTGACAGCGTAAGCGTCCCTGCAGGTGGGACTGCTAACCTTAACTTCTTGCTCGTCCTCAACGCCGGGGAGATTCATGCACTCGCTAAAGAGCAGCTGAGCCTCAGCATTAACTTCAACAAGAGCGTCACCGACAAAGTCAACATAAGCGACGCGAGCGTTACGGTAACCCTCGACAAGAAGGTCTTTGAGGACGCGAACGAGTGGGTCAGTTATTACAGTGGAATATTCGTCGAGCCGAAGGTCTGGGCGATGGATAAGAGCTTTGCAACCCTCAACGAGCTGGCTGACCTCCTGCCTATCCCGGTCGGTTCAATCTCCATCCGCGGGTTCCTCATAGTCAGTGACTCGACTGGTGCGAGGGCTGACATCGTTGACAAGTACGCGATAATTCAGACCAGGCCGAGGAGAACTGAACTCATGAAAGTCGACTGGCAGACCGGACAGGAGCTGGACAAGGTCGAGTACATCCTCGATGAGCCGCTGAATGGAGTTACCGTCATCGACTACGACAAGGAACTCGTCCTTGGAGGCTTTGACCTTAGAAACGCGGAGATTGGCCTCTTCAAGCTGGCGCTGAAGACGAACGCTGCCGGGAATCTTAGGTACCTCAGCCACGAGGCTGTAATCCTGTGAGGTGGTGAAGATGGTGAAAATTGGCCAGAGGATGATTAGAGCGACGGTGATAGGCAACCTCATAGGAATGCTTCTGTTCCTCATCTTCTACATGGGAGTGACATTCGTCAACGGGGTTGGGTCAGTGGTCGTCCTCAAGCCTTACCTGGCAGGGATTTTCGGCTGGGTTACTGGACTCAGCGCGAGCCTCGGAATTGAATTCAGTAAAGACCTCGAGACTTCGAACTGATTTCTTTTCTTTCCTTAAATCAGTCTGTTGAAATCAGCGGCTGAAATCAGGTGGTTTAAATGGTCGTCACGATAACTTACAGGCCTTCTGACATTGAAGCTGTGAGGATCTTGAAACGGATCAAGACGCAGCTTGGGATTTCCGGGAGGATCGATACAATCGAAGAGCGCAGGAAGGCGTACTATTACCTCAAAAGCAAAGGATGGAATATGAGCATGCTGGCCTGCAATCCAGACGTTTATCCTGGAACCCCGGAAGATAAGGCACTTTGCATGCTGTTCGACGAGATGAGGAGTTATCAGATGCAAGAGACTGAGAAGGGGAACGAGGAGCAGTTAAAAAAGTACGGGAGTGCATTCAGGAGCACTTATGAGAAGAACAAAAAGATATTCGGCATTCAAAAAACTGCTATCGAGAGTGCGATAAAGGGAAGCGGGATGAGGCAGCTAATGCTTCCTATGCCGGTTGTAGTGAAGAGAGCAGAGAAGAACCTGAATCCAATTCCAAAACCACTTCCAATGCCTAAACCCCAGCGGAAGCCTCCGATTCTTGGGCCGTTGTCTAATGACCGCATCAGGATACTAATTGAGAAGAACGCTCCAACTACTGCAACAGCACAGCAGTCAGTCCATCCTTCAGGACCAGGCGGCTCAAAACTCTGGCTTCTTGTTGGTTTAGGCGTTCTGGTATTCCTGCTTATGAGGAGGTGATGTTATGACTTACAAGAAGAAGAGAAAGGGGACGAGGAAAACCAAGAGGAAGAGCCGGATGAAGACGAGCAGGAGAAGGTGATTCCCATGGTAGTTCCAGCGGTAGTGGCTTACAAAGAGCGCGGGAACATCCTTCAGGCTATTCTCGACATCGTGGCAATCATCGCAGTGATTTATGCGATGTACAAGCTCTTCGGCCTCTTCAAGGACTTCGGCGAGAGCCTTGAAAAGAAGCTGAACGAATTAAAGAACACCATCAACCCTACTGACGTGCCTGAGAAGTTCAAGGAAACCGGTGAAGACATCTGGACGATAATAAAAGGGACCCTTACCGGGGAGCAGAACACTCCTGACTACAACAAGGCAATGGCCAACCTCCACTATGGAGGACCCCAATGGGGTCCTGGTACCGGCCTTGACACTTCAAAAACCAGCAAGGGAATCATCAGAAAATACGGTCAGGACATCAAACCCGGTGAAACCAGGACCTTTGACGGGGGTTATTACACCGAGAGAGTCGTGAACAACCTTGTAAAAGCTCCCGACAGCAATGAGTATATACCCAAAGAGGACGCACTCGCGAGGAAGTATGGATTCTCAACCTACGCGCAGTTCAATGCATGGCTTTCCGGGGTGAAAGCTGCAGCCAGGGCAGCCGGAAAGGATCCGAACAAGATGAGCCTCGACGAACTCGTGGAGTTCGGCAGGGAGCTTGAGAAGAAAAAGGAAGAATGGAAAAAGCAGAATCCACAGACAACGCCAAGACTGGAAACACAGGGAGATACAAAACGTCCCTGGATGAAGCCACTTCCACTGGAAGAGCAGGATAAGCTTAATCGGGTAGTTTTCCCAAGAACACCAGGAGGGGGAGTGGAGATAAACTACACGGACGTTAAGATGACTTCCCCACAACACAAGCCAGGACTACTTCCAAAACCCCCAATTAGACCTAAACCCTTGCCACACGAACCAAGAATGCGGATTCTACCCATCAGGGTTCCAGTATACGAAGAGTGAGGTGATTCCATGAAGCTCGACCGCGAGACCATCTTTGAGGCATTCATCCTCTTCATTTTGTGGGTGGCCTTCCAGATTGAGTTCAAAAAGTTCATCGAGAGGGTGAGGGTATGACTCCTGAGGACCTTAACTTTCTCATGATGATAATTACTCCATTGGTAACTGCAGTAATGACAGCGATGGTGACTGCAAAGGCGAACAAGCGTGTTCTGGATGACATCATCAAGCGCTTGGACTCTTTTGAGGCGAGACTCTTCAGCCATGAGGAGAGACTGAGCAGGCTTGAAGGGAAATTCAACGGGGTGGCAAGGAAATGAGCCGGAGAATATACCTTGGCAAGCGCGTGAAGGACACGGGAAAGAAAGGCCTAGACAATCTCCGCGAGGTCAGAGACATCTGCGAGGCCATCATCAGGGACTACCGGCGACACAGGATCTCCTACGCTACCGCAATGAGGCGCCTGGTCTTCCTCCGCACGACCGTGATAAGGAGGAGCAAGAACCTCGTCGGGAAGAAGAGGAAGGCCTAC
>Ga0256840_1004677_pt1 | contig 10139 bp, 13 predicted proteins | sample 355202metaG_FD_185969 | JGI IMG/M metagenome (GOLD analysis project Ga0256840, IMG submission 185969) | Hydrothermal vent microbial communities from Mid Atlantic Ridge, Atlantic Ocean - 355-202 | ecosystem: Environmental > Aquatic > Marine > Hydrothermal vents | place: Atlantic Ocean: Mid...
AGAAAATATAAAATATAACTTTAATCAATAATATTAATCAATTTTAAGATGAGCGACTCGCTGATTAAGTTCGTATTGCTGGCATCTCTTATTTTACAGCTTGTTTTTTGGAAATGTTGGATTTTAGAAGGAATAGAGTTAAAGAAAAAATAATTAAGACCTAAGCCAAGACAACTGATTTGTGAATAAATATGGACCTCCAGAAGACGTAGATATGGAACTAACAGAGCATATAGCTGAATTAAGAAAGAGATTAACCAGAATAGTAGTAGCATTAGTTGCTGGTCTAATAGTAATATTCAATTTTTCAGATAAAATTATAAAAAGTTTGTGGGATTACTTATTTAATACACATATAGCCATGGTTGCATTCTCTCCGACAGAGTGGATAATGGCAAGATTAGCTGTATCCTTGGTTATTTCTTTTACAATTTTGTACCCATATATAATGTATGAACTGTATTTATTTGCAAAACCAGGATTATATGAACACGAAAGGAAGTTCCTTAAAATATTTCTACCTTTTTCATATATATTGTTTTTAACTGGAGCAGCTCTTGCACTATTTGTAGTTTTACCAAGAATATACGATTTGTTCATTAGAGGTTATCTTGGAGCTAAGCCATTTTTATCTGTTAAAAGAACATTGTATAGCGCATTTAAAGTAATAATAGCTTTTGGTTTAGCTTTTCAAATACCAGTAATTTCAGCTATAGCTACGAGATTGGGGCTAATAAATGCAAAATGGTTAAAAGAAAAGAGATTAATAGTATATATTGCTGTATTTCTACTTGCAACAAACGTAACTCTTGATTTTACGGGAATTAGCCAGTTAATAGTATTATTTATAGTTGTGATAATGTATGAATTCAGTATCCAGATAGCAAAGTTAATGGAAAAAGAGAGAAAATGCGAGTTAACCAAGTTAGATATTTAAACAAAAATAGGTATAACTAAAAATATGGTATCTTTAAAGAAAGAACTGAAAAAACCAAAAACAAAAATTATCGCAACAATTGGGCCAGCCTCCTCAAAAAAAACTATTTTAAAAAAAATACTCAAATACGCAAGCATATTAAGGATTAATCTTGCACATGGAAGTAGGGAAGACAGAGAAAAATTAATAGAACTTATAAATAAAGTTTCAGAAGAAGAAAACAGAAATATAAGCATATTAGCCGATTTACCCGGACCAAAAATGAGAATTGGAAAAATTGAAGAACCAATAAGCCTCAAAAGAGGAGAAAAAATAATACTATACGTAGAAAATGAAAAAGATAATATAAGCGAAGAAACAAGAATTCCTGTAGAATTTAAGGATTTTACAAAAATTGTAAAAAAGAATTCTTATGTGTACCTCTGTGATGGGACAATAAAACTAAAAGTTAATGAAGTTCGCAAAAATGAAGTTGTTTGCACTGTGTTATGTGGTGGAGTTGTTACTTCAAGAAGGGGAATAAATGTTCCCGGAGCTATAAATGTGAGTATTCCTACAGAGCAAGATAAAAAGCTTTTAAAAGAATTGGAAGGAAAAGTAGATGCAATAGGAATCTCTTTTGTCGGATGTAGAGAAGATGTAGAGAGAGTTAGAAAGTTAACTGATGCCTTTCTTATAGCTAAAATAGAAAGAGATGTAGCTGTAAAGAACATTAACGGAATATTGAAAGCTGCGGATGGAATAATGATTGCAAGAGGAGATCTCGGAGTAGAAATACCTATACAAGAAGTAGCAGTAGTTCAAAAGAAACTCATAATGAAGGCAAACCTCGCATCTAAACCAGTTATTACTGCTACTCAAATGTTAGAATCTATGACAGAAGATGTGAGACCTACAAGAGCAGAAGTAACTGATGTTGCAAATGCTATACTCGACGGTAGCGATGCTCTAATGCTTTCTGAAGAAACTGCAGTAGGAAAGTATCCAGTAGAGGCTGTTGAAACTATGGCTGCAATAGCCAAGCTTACTGAAAAGTATAGAAATGAATTATCTGAAAATAGAGTATTGAATTTGATAAAAAGTTCATGTAAAAATACAGTAGATGCAATAACTCTCTCAATTGTTCAGACTATGAATTGCATAGACATAGACTACATAATTGCAAGAACAAGAAGTGGAAAAACTGCAAGACATATATCACGTTTTAAACCGCAATGCTGGATATTTGCTTTTACAACCAACGAGAAAGTTCGCAAAAACTTGAACTTCTCCTACGGTGTTATAGCATTCAACCTAAAAGATAGAGATGATAAAACTATAGTTGATTATTTGAGAAATGAAGGTATTAGCGGGAAAGTGATATTAACTGAAGAATCAAGAATTGATGAAAAAGTAAGAATTGGAACCAACACAATAAAAATATTAGATATTTAGAAATTTTACATGTATTTTTCTTTTTCTTGGACCGTCAAGCTCAATAAATAAGATTCTCTGCCAAGTACCTAAAACAATTTCTCCATTATCTACGGGAACAACTACACTATTACCAACTATGGATGCTATTATGTGTGCTTCTGCATTATTGTCGATTCTATTGTGTTTATACTCCATCTTAGGTACAATTGAAAAAAGGGCATTAATAATATCATCCATTAATCCTTCCTCAGCCTCATTAACGGTTAAGGCTGTAGTAGTGTGGTATGTAAAAATAACAGCTATACCACTTTTACCATTTGATAAATCTTTAACTATTTTTCTCACTTTTTCAGTTATATCTACAACTTCTCTCCTTTTAGTGTTCAACTCAAGCATCATGAAATTAATTAACAACTAATAAATTTTTTAATTTATGGTAATCTTACAAACTCCTCCCTTTCATTTAGTCTAAATTCACCGAGTTCAACTTTAACGTTTTTTGGTAACTCTCTCGCTACAATTTTTAAAATTCTATTTTCAAAATCTACAGATGCTACTTTTCCCGGACAAATATACTTATTACCAGAGTATATCCCACAGATTAAACCTTCAAACCAATCTCTCTCAAACACATTTATCTCCTCAACATTAAACGCATCTTTTATCATTTTTACTGCTTCTGCACTAACTTCTGCTTTTTCAACACATACATTCAAAAATTCATTGCTGAGTTCAGCATACACAACATCACCAAAAATTGAAAGAGCTGATAATAAATCCTTATCTTCTATTTCTTTCCCTCTAAAAAGTGTTGTTCCAATCAATAAATCCGGAGTTAACTCAAATTCAGAAACACTCTCAAACCATCTTCTATATAAATTTCTCCTAATTTTAACTCTCCACTCTCTATCTCTTTTTTTTGGAACAAAGCTTTCAACTCTAACACATTCACAATCAATATTCTCTTTATATATATTGTAACTATCAGATTCTCCAATAAAAACAACGAGATCTGGTGAAAAAGATTCAATTTTTGCCATTTTATATTCTCTCGCCTTCTTTCCAGTTATCCATCCTGTGGTATCAACAATTGTAAGTTTAAATCCTAACTTATTAGATTTTTTGCATATAGATGAAAAACCTCTAAGACATTTGCTTTCCCTATTCATGGGTGTTATCGTCCCAACAAAGAAACCATCGATCATACTTACATCTCTGATAAAAGGGACTTTTTCAGCTACTCCAAATCCCATAGCCCCGGGATGTGCAACATCAGATTGACCTATATCTGCATCTATTATACACACTTTATCTTCAAAGTTGTTTATAATCCAAGTTGCTAAACTACTCTTACCCGAATCTGTTTTACCAATAAGAAAAATTTTACTGTAATTATCAAGTTTTTCTGCAAGTTTATACCAGCTCTTAGGTATTGTAGAACCTTTAACAGGTATAAACTCCCCATCTATCAAAATTCTTCCTTCTTTTAAATATAGAGGGAAAAAAGTACTATTTTCAACAAGTTTAACTTTACATCCAAAGACGTATGCATCTCCATAGAGTACCTCAACTCTGCCCTTAACTATAAAAGTTGTATTACTATCTTCAATTAGCAAACTCACAGTCCAAAAAAGAATGAAAGTTTTAAAAAAGTTTACTTACTTACTGGTTTAATTGTAGATATGTAGATTATTCTCATCTTTGGCTCAGCATTTAGCAGAGATGTGAAATTATCACTATCCATTATAGCTACACTCAGACCATCTTTGTAATTTTTCACCCAGTAATGAGTAAGGGTTGTATTGTTTGTTTTAATAAAAAGTCCGCTAACTGTGAAGTGTATTGCTACAACTTTCTCAAATAGAGATCCATTCATCCTTATTCCGGCAAAGTAAAAATTACCAAATGCCGTGCCATTATTTTGCATTAAAGATTCTGCTTTTTTTCCGTAGAAAATAAATACTGCATTAAATTTTCCTGGAATTCTTTTAGTATAGTTCCCTATTAAATCATACATGCTAGTAGAATTGTTTGTTAAAGCTTCAACACTCTCTTTAACTTGTGGAGCTGTGCCAATTATAGCTGGAGAGACTTCTGGAACGACTCCAATTTCATAGTACGATTGACCAATTTTAAGATTATCTATCCAAACATTAATGCCATTTACAGTAATCTTACTGCCTTTCACCTTCATTGGAGTTGAATTTATATCCACCATATACAGGAGACCATTAGTATAGTCAGCAACAAGCATCCTCTCTATGGGATTTGTAAAAGAGACTGGTTCAAAAATTGACGAAATTAAATTGTTATCCATAACTCGCTGAACGTAGTTCCACAGCGTAGCATTCGTACAATTCCTCTCAGAAACATAAATCAGATTTTCAGTTGGGGGCACACATTTTAACCATTCATCGAGGGTTTTAAGTTTATACTTAACATGCCTAAATTCTACCTTTGTACCGCCTATACCTTTAAAAGCTATAAAAACTGCACTACCTACCATGATGAATGCAAGAAATAATGCAAGTAATCTTGCTGAACGCTTTTCAAATTTACCCGCCATGCTTGGCTTATTAAAGCAAAACAGATAAAAGTTTTGGTAAATTACATTAATTTATGAAATTCAAGGATGTAACAAAAGATGTTAGAAAAAAACTTAAAGAAGAATACGAAATAATTGAGGAAGAACTTAATTTTTTTGAACGAGGAAAAGGAAAAATTTATGCTTACAAGTTTGAAGTTCCTGAATTTTTAAAGAAATATTTGGTTCACTCAGGAGTTTACTTTGGAAGAATAGAAAAATGTGGTTTAAGACTAAGTATTGATGGTTGTTCCTTAGTGGGCAAGAAAGCTAAAAATTGTGTTGTAGAGGTTGAAAAAGAGAAAGTTGAAGAGTGGATGTGTGGTAAAGATATAGATTGCAATTACATAAAAGAAGAAAGTAAGTGTAGGTATTTGCTGCTAAAATGGAAAAGTTTCTTTGTAGGATGTGGAGGTATAATCAAAAATGGTTCAAAACTTAAGTTAAAAAATTATGTTCCAAAAAATAGGAGAACAAAGTATTAATACTTGCTTAAATTACTTTTAATGCATATGCTTGTTGCCGAAGTATTGGGGGTTTATGCAGTTACAGATATTTTTGGAGTATCTCCAGTTGTCGTTCTTAGAGCTGAGGATGGAAGAATACTACCTATATACATAGGATTAGCTGAAGCTGTCGCAATACATTCAGCTCTTAAAAATGAAATTCCTCCACGACCAATGACTCACGATTTGATGGTAGAAATAATAAAAAGATTGGGTGCAAAGTTGGAAAAGGTAATTATAGATGATTTAATAGATAACACATTTTACGCTCGCTTAATACTTTACGTAAATGATAGAGAAATTGAAGTTGATGCCAGGCCGAGTGATAGTATTGCCATAGCTGTGAGAATGGCCATTCCAATATTTATTGATGAAAAAGTTCTAAATGAAGCTTGTAGAGATGAGATTCCGGAAGATTTTGTAGAATTTGATAGAATAATCTGAAAATACAAACATAGAAATTATATAAATAGGGGGTGATATAATGCATGAACTAAAATCCTTAATAAAGTATGACTACGACGTAGTAGATGCAAATGAAACGATATCAAAAGTCGTATCGAAATTTGAGGAAAATAAAAAGGGTGCAGTTTTGGTTAAAGAGGGCGACAACATTTTAGGAGTAATTAGAGAGAAAGATTTGATGAGAGGTTGTGTAATGGTTAATCCTCACGAAACAAAAATTAAAAACTTTGTAATAAAGACAGGAATACTTAATGAGAGTGAATTAACAATAGAGAATGTTGCTAAGAGGTTTGTGGAGGACTCCACACCTTTTGTTTTAGTTAAAACATCTGAAGGTATAGGTGTTATAGATATAAACGAATTTTTAAGTGCTGTAAAACCGGAGTTTGAAAACTTAAAAGCAAAAGATGTTATGAATACTGACATTATAACTATAAACGAAAAAGATAGTGTCGCAAAAGCTCTTGCTACTATGAGAAATTACGGAATAGATAGATTAATAGTTGTTGATGACAACCACAAAGTAGTTGGGATAATTACTGGAAAAGATATAATTGATAGAGTAATTTCTCCAAAGAAAGAGAGCAGATTTGGAAAAGGTGGAGGCCATGTAGATAGACCATTATCTATAATGGTAGAGAGTGTTATGAGTTATCCCGTAGTTACAACCAATAAACTAACACCAGTACCTGAAATAATTGATTTAATGATAAACAATAATATTTCAAGTATAGTAGTAACAAAAGACCGAATACCCGAAGGCATAGTAATCAAAAAAGATTTACTCGAAATACTCATAAAAAGAAAAAGCCCCACAGAACTACAAGTACAACTAATAACAAAAGACATAGCGTTAGATGAATTTGATAAAGATGCACTTATGAAAGATTTAGAAAGATTTATGAGAAAGTTCAAGAACTTTCTTGGCAATGCAGTTATGTTCGTTTATATAAAGAGACACAAAGAAAACTTTAGAGGTTTACCACTGATCCACGTAAGAATTAAACTAACCAGCGACAAAGGTACATTTTTCGTTACTGGAGAAAGCTGGGGGATAGAGTATGCCTTAAATGCCACACTGAAAAAGCTTGAAAGGGCAGTTCTACAGGAAAAAGAACTGTTGCTCGATCAAAGAATGATAAAGAAGTTTTACGAGGAGACAATGTCATGAAAGATATTTCTTTCAGACATATAATAGAAATAATAGATCTACCAGAGGAGTACAGCTTTACAGAGTTTGCTAGGAACCTCGCAGTAATGGACGTAGAAACAGTATTTTACAGTAAAAATAGACTATATGCTATAGATTACGAGGTTTCAGATGCAGTTATTGAGGGGTGCTTTACTTTAATAGAAGTCATAACTTCCGCATCTTTTTGTAGAGTAAAAGATTACAAAAAATGGATACTATACCATGGAAATGAAGATGAAGCTGAATACGTATCAAAAATAGAAAAAATAAGAGGAGACACAGCGATAATACACGTTCTAAGATCTGAGAACAGGTTCGTAAAGAAGGTAGATGAGCTAATTAACTCTGGTAGATACAAATCATTTATATGTTAATTTTATTTATAAATTAAATATTTTTCTTTTTAAAACAATTGATATTTTCACATTAAGATACTATATACAATCTGATCTAATAACATTTATTAAAAACACATTCATCCGAAAATCTTATTTAGGTTATAATGATAATTATGTGATGGGGGGTGTATTGTGGAGAGATATATAATTGTCCAAACAAAACTGCCTGAAGATACTCTAAAAAAACTTAAAGAGAAGTCAGGAGAAAAAACTACTAAGGAAGCTCTTGCGAGAGCTGTTGAGCATTATATAAACTGTACTCATGTTGAACCGCCAAAAAAGATTATTAGAAAGAGGAGAGGAGGAAGATTTCCAGTATATCTAATTGAACTGTATGAACATTACAAAGAGATGAGTAGTGAAGCGGAGTTATAATAAAGTGGATACAGAAATAAAAATATACTATTAACCCATGCAAGATAATATGAACAAACCAGATATCCTTTTAATATCGGATCCCGGATACGAAGGTTCATCCCTTATATTTAATTTAGCATCACAATTATCTACGAATATTGTTTGGATAGCTTCTGAGCCACCAGCACTCCTAAATAGTATTGTAAAATCGTACAACTTTAGAGGTAAATTGAGTATTGCTACTCCAAAACAATGGAAAGGTTATAATTTTGTCAATCTTATGAATCTAAATGAAGTGAGTATAGCTATATCAAAAGCCGGAGAAAACATGAAAGGTTTTACCTTGATTATATCTATAATCCCAGAATTATTGTTAATTCACGGACTTGAAAAGACCTACCTGTTTATGCTAAACACTATATGGAAAATACAAAATCAGGGAGGTCAGACTCTCGCTTTGATTACTAAGGATGCCCAAAGTAGAAGAGATGAAATAGTCATGTCTCGCCCATTTTCAGTTGTGTTTTACTTAGAGAAAAAAATAGAAGAAAACACTTGGAAAAGAAATTTAATAGTTGATTTACCTTATGTTTCTAAAGAAGTAGTACCTTTAAAAGTGGATGGCTTCAAAGTTGAAATACCGGATGTAGCATTGGAAGCTATAGACAATTTGAAAAGAGTTTAAAACAGTAATTTGCTATCTAAAATATGCATGTAATAGCCGGACCCTCCTCACCAATTTTATCTAAAAAGTTGTCAGAAGAGTTAAGAACACCATTAGCAAAAGTAACCTATGGAAAATTTCCAGATGGAGAGCTGTATGTAAGAGTTGAAGAAAAAATAAAGGATGCTATAATTGTACAAAGCATTAGGTCTAGTGATGATATAGTATATCTAATGCTACTTTTTGATGTGCTAAAAAATAGAGAAATTTATGCAGTAATACCGTACATGGGCTACGCAAGACAAGATAAAGCTTTTAAAGAAGGGGAAGCCGTAAGCATAAGAGCTATAGCAGAGTTTTTGGAATCTAACGCTGAAAAAGTGATTTCAGTTAATTTACACAGTAGAGATGCTGCATCTCACTTTAAAAACTTAATAGAAGTTGATGCTATGCCATTAATTGGAGAATTCTACAAAGATAAAGACGTAATAATGATTTCCCCAGATAAGGGGTCTCTTGAAAGAGTAAAAGTTGCCGCAAAAGTAGCGGGTTGTGAATACGATTACTTTGAAAAGATTAGAATTGATGCCGAGAACGTAGAGATTAAACCAAAGAATTTAGATGTCAAAGGTAAAAACGTAGTAGTAGTTGATGATATTATCTCCACTGGAGGAACTATAGTAAAAGCTGTAGAAAGTTTAAATGCAAAAGTAGATGCAGCCTGTATTCATGCAGTATTAGCTTCAAACGCGCTAAACAAACTGTTTTCAGCTGGAGTAAACAGAGTAACTGCAACAGATACAATAGAGCAGCCCATAAGTGTCATATCTGTAGCTAAGCTTTTAGCTTATACCATTTGCAATATTCTCTAATTGGGCATTCATCGCATAAAGGTTTTTGAGGCTTACAAACAGTTTGACCAAATCCAACCATTGCCCTATTTATTTTTGCCCATAAATGCTCTGGAAACAATTTTTTTAGTTCTCTTTCTGTCTCTTCAGGAGTTTTTGTAGAAACTAAACCTATTCTATTCGAAATTCTGTGAACGTGAGTATCAACACCGATCGCATTTTTACCGAACGCAGAGGCTAAAACTACATTTGCTGTTTTTCTACCAACACCTGGTAATTTTATTAGTTCCTCATATTTATCTGGAACACCATTTATTACTTTTTTAGCTAAATCTTTAATCCTCTTAGCTTTAACTTTATAAAAACCAACTCCTCTAATCAACTCCTCTATTTCTTTAACATCCATTTCAGATAATTTTTCGGGAGTATCTGCTTTTGAAAATAATTTTATACAAGCCTCAGCTGTTTTCTCATCCCTCGTCCTTGAACTTAAAACTGTAAAAATTAAATGATGAAACGGCGTTTTCAAAAAAGATTTTAACCTATAAACTGGGGCATTTCTCCTTCTACCTTCTATCTCCATTAACTCAATTATATCCTCTAACATAATTATACGGTTTAAAGAATATCTAAATAAAATCTTCAGTAAATAAAAAAACAAAAAATAAAAATTTAAAGATTACTCTCTTCTTCTCAGTAGATAGGCAGCAGCTACTAAGCCAGCAATTGCAAACACTGCTTCAAAGCCTGGAGTCTTCTTCTTTGGAGT
>Ga0256840_1004678_pt1 | contig 10139 bp, 11 predicted proteins | sample 355202metaG_FD_185969 | JGI IMG/M metagenome (GOLD analysis project Ga0256840, IMG submission 185969) | Hydrothermal vent microbial communities from Mid Atlantic Ridge, Atlantic Ocean - 355-202 | ecosystem: Environmental > Aquatic > Marine > Hydrothermal vents | place: Atlantic Ocean: Mid...
AACGTACTGTAATATGCCTTTTCTTTGTCTCTTTAGACAGACTTACAAGTTGCCAGCCCGGAGGCGGAGAAAGGAAGAATCCCGGCGAATCACTGGAAATGGGATGATCTGCCTGATCCGAATGACACCGAATATCCGGCATAGGCAGGGAAATCCTTGCGCAAATCCTACGGCAATGAGGTTTTACATCCATGGAATCAGCCTGTACTGCCCCTGCTACTGCTGCAGATCAGGGATAGCAGAACGCTCATCTGGATGGAGGATGGTATTCCCGGGCAAAGGACTCTTCTGTACAGAGGAATCATCCTGATCCTGTTCCTCAACCAGGTGACCTGATTCAGGGAAGCCGCCATCTTCCAGCTCCTGTGGGGGATGGGCCTCAAGATATGCATAAAGATCTTTTCTGAACATGGCAATATCATGCTCTGCCTGCTGCAGACCCTGCTCAGCCTCCTTGAACTGCCTCAGCTCCATTGCAAGACGGGCATCACTCAGGGCAAGCATCAATTCACTGGCCCGAAGAGATAGGGCATCTGCATCTGGAGGAACCATGCCGGAAAGCTGCCTCAACCGGTCACCCAAGTCCTGAAGCCTCTCTCCAAGCCTCTTTTCCAGGGTGGTTATTTTGGAAACAGCGAGCAGGCGGGCCTTTTCAGCCTGTTTCTTAGATTGCCTGGCGAGATAATCAGCCTTGAGATATGAACGCCGGGCTGCATATTCCCGGGCCCTGAGGAAGAGCTCTACCGCTTCATCCCACTCTTTTGGGGCAAATCTGGCTGCCTGCTGGGACTTGGCCGCCATCAATGCAGCTACAGCTTCCTCCCTGCTCTTGCGCCATTTAGCACGTTTTTTTGCGTCAGGAGTCTGCTCTCTTATCTTTTCCAGCCCCTGGATCAGTTCCTGGCGAAGCTCCTGCCTTACTTTACCAGGATCAGAGAAGTCAAAACCTGTAAGCATGGAGAGGAAAAAGAGCAGCAGAAAAGGCGATACCCATATAGAAATAGAAAGATTCGCTCTTTGCCGAATATTGGCCATAAAAATCACCTGTCAAAGAGCTGGATTCAGATTGGCCTCAATATGGGATGCTATCCAGCGTGAATCCCACCACTCTCTTGGATTTACAAAAATTGACGATATTATCATGCCAAAATGGAGATGGTCGCCTCCAGCCAGGCCAGTAGTTCCCGACCGGCCGATCACCTCTCCCTTTTCCACAGCATCACCCTTCTTCACCGCCATGGAACTGAGATGGGCATACAGGCTCAACAGTCCCAGACCATGATCTATCACCACAGTGTTACCATAGATTCCGTTGTAACCCGCAAACAGAACTATACCGCTGTTGGCAGCAGGCACCCTTGCCCGTGCTACAGATGCAATATCAACGCCCATGTGGTCCGCCCGGTCTATGGCCTTGCCCTTGAAATAGTAAGTGCGATGATCTGCAAAATTTGCCCTGGGTGCCCCCTTGAACCGTATGAAAGCCCCATGCCAGAGGGGCTGATCTGCACTATGTGAAGATAGAGAAAGAAGAAACTGGTTGTTCTCTTGCCTTAACTCCCTATTGATTTTAAGGAATATATCCAGGTCAGTTCCACCGGCAAGTTCAGGGTAGGCAGAAAGAAAACCTGGTATCTTGGACTGAAGAAACCCCTGGGAGATATTTATTTTATCCCTTATCTTGCGCCTTGGCAGTACACGATAGACAAAACCGGCCTCAGACCTGTTCCCCGCCTGGTCAACAGCAAATATCACAACCTTTGATGGCCTGTCTATATTGTATGGGATCCCCCAGAGACAGCGCCAGATACCATCCTTTCCCTGGCAGGCAGGGAAAAAGATCTCATCCACCAGGATACCTGTCTTGGTAACCTCCTCTCCCAGCCGGTAAGATGTAGCAGCACTTCCTCCCACCCTTACATTGTGCACGGAACTCAACACCGATATGGCAGGAGGAACAATGTCCACCTGGACCCCTGCCTTTAATATGGCACTGTTACCGGAAAATCCGTTACGCAAGGAACCGTCCGTAGCCCGAACCAGCAGAACCGCCTTACCCTGTTTGAGCCCAAGGACCTTGGGATCCAGACTTGCAGATATCTCTCTCTCTTTCACGGATGATCCGGTAAGGAAAGAGCCCTTGGGATAATCTTCCGTCATTACCGTGACAGTCTTGCCATCCTGAATCATCTCAACAGTGATATTGGTAAGACCGGTGCCCTTGTCCATGACTGAAACAGCAAGATTAGCCTCTGGACCAATCACTTCTGGTATGCTGGAAGACACGATACGTGGGGGAGTCCCCTCAAAGAGAAAGTAGCCTACAACACCCATGGCAGTAATAGAGATGATGAGAACAGCAATTATAACAGTGGTGAGCACACGCATATATGACTCCTAATCAGACCTGGTCATGTTGTCAGATGGAATCTTCTAACAGGTTGACCCCATTGAACCGATTCATTGCAGAATTGATGCCATTTTCAATGAAACATACTATCCCGTCTGCAGCCACATCAATAACCTTTGCCAACAGTGAGATCTCATCTGGTGAAAAGGAGCTAAGAACATAGCGGTCCACCGGCATTGGCACCCTGGGCCTGCCTATCCCGCCTCTCAGCCTTGGGAAATCCCTGGTACCGAGATGCTCTATAACTGACCGGATACCGTTGTGACCGCCATGACCGCCACCCCTGGCAAACTTCAGCCGTCCCAGGGGCAGGTCAAGATCGTCATGTATAACAAGTATATCTGCTGGAGGGATCTTGAAATAATGGGAAATCTGCTGGATAGCGATGCCACTCTTGTTCATATAGGTCTGGGGCTTGGCCAGAATAACAGACCGGCCGGCAATGTTGCACTGAAGTTCCAGGCATGGCCGGTTTCCAGCCTTTTTGAAAGGACCTGCACCAACCAGAAAGGCCAGCCGATCAACCACCATAAATCCAAGGTTGTGCCTGGTCATTTCATATTTGGACCCAGGATTGCCAAGTCCAGCTACAAGAAGTTTACCCACCAGAAGGAATCCCTGTGTCTATAATTATCCAAAAGGCCTGAACACTGAGTTAAGTGGCTTGAAACATTATTCATCCATACTCTATCGGCCGTTAGAAAAAGATGGCTGACGAAGTAAAAGGGCCCTGAAACTGAAAAATCAAGTCCAGGGCCCATAATCCTTAAAGAGATTACTGACTGGAACAGCAAGCTGTCAATGACCGAAAAAGAGAGGGCTTATCCATTTCTCTCCTGATAAAAGGTTACTCCTCTGTATCAGCAGTCTCTTCACCTGCGCCTTCAGCGACGGTTTCCAGTTCCTCTCCTTCCTCTGCGACCTCCTCTACTGCTCCACCCACCACAGTAACAATGGTAGTATCCGCAGGATCAACAAACTGAATTCCCTCTTTGGGAGGTGTGAGAGAACCTACGTGGATAGCATCTCCGACCTCCAGTTCGGAGATATCTATCTCGATCTCCTTTGGAATATCAAAGGGCAGACAGGAGATGGTCAGGGTACGTTCCAATATCTCCAGGACCCCGCCCTGAAATTCGACACCCTTTGCCTTTCCGACGATCTTGACCGGAACCTCCACCTTGACCTCTTCCTTGGCGGATATGGCAAGAAAATCAATGTGCCTGATCCTGTCACTGACAGGATGGCGCTGTACCTCCTTTACCACTGCCAGCTGCTCACCCTCACCATTGCCATCCATCTTTACTGTGAAGATCACCTGCTCACCACCAGCCCGGAACACTACACGGTTGAACTCCCTCTCGTCCACACTTAGGGGGACCGGATCCAAACCCTGACCATACAGGATTGCCGGTATTCTGGCATTCTGGCGGAGCTTGCGGGCCACGCCCTTCCCTGTCTCTTTTCTAACCTCTGCAGTTATTGGTACCTGAATCATTTCGTGCTTCTCCTAATATAGAATATTCTGAAAATTTTGTTCTCTCAGATCAAACAAAGAGTGAACTGACCGAATCGTCATCATGTATCCTGGTAATTGCCTCTCCGAGAAGAGGTGCAACTGAATAGACCTTTATCTTTTCCAGCTTGGCAGCCTCGGGACCAAGAGGAATGGTATTGGTTACTATGAGCGACTTGAGAGGACTCTTTGCTATTCTCTCAACAGCAGGCCCTGAAAGCACCGGGTGGGTAGCGCAGGCATGCACCTCTTTTGCACCATGCTCCTTCAAGGCCTCTGCTGCATTGCAGAGCGTACCTGCTGTATCCACCATATCATCCAGCAAAACAGCTATCTTGCCCTTGACATCCCCGATAATATTCATCACCTGGGATTCGTTTGCCTTTTCACGCCTCTTGTCTATGATTGCCAGACCGGTTGCAAGCCTCTTTGCAAAGGCCCTGGTCCTCTCAACACCACCTGCATCCGGGGATACCATCACAGTTTCTTCCCTGGGAAATTCCTTGAGGGGCTTTAGCAATACAGGCGCTGCAAAAAGATGATCCACAGGGATACTGAAAAATCCCTGGATCTGACCAGCGTGCAGGTCCATGGCAAGAAGACGCCTGGCGCCTGCAACTGTAATAATATCCGCTACCAGCTTGGCAGTTATGGGGACCCTTGGTGCAGCCTTTCTGTCCTGACGGGCATAACCGTAATAGGGCAGTACTGCTGTAATTCTCCTGGCCGATGCCCTCCGGACTGCATCGATCATCACCAGCAGCTCCATCAGGTTATCGTTTACCGGTGGGCAGGTTGGCTGAATAAGAAATACATCTGCGCCCCTGACATTTTCACCTATCTCTACAAAGGTTTCACCATCACTGAACCTTTTTACATACGCCCTTCCCAAAGGCATGCTGAGGAAATCACAGATTTCCTGAGCAAGCTCCGGATGGGCATTACCGGTAAAGATCTTGATCTTGTTGATTGGCATCTGCCTGCACTCCCCTTCCCTGTCTATTAATGTTCAGTATCGGCCGCCTTGGGTCTGGCCTTTCTGCAGATAACAAAAGAGGCCAGGAATCTCCCGGCCTGTTTATAACCATTTCCTAACATATAAGATCTTGATCTGTCCATTAAACTGTGTCCATCAAATGCCTGTCCAACTTGTGACAGACAATTGGCTGGGGCGGCAGGATTCGAACCTGCGAATGCGGGTTCCAAAGACCCGTGTCTTACCGCTTGACGACGCCCCAGCAGAGATCAGTCCAGCATAAATCCCCATTAAATCTGCAGAACAGCGCTCCTGGTCATGGTCTTAGATATACGGGTGTTCATCCAATCTGTACTGAGACAGACCTGGGCCTCCTGTGCGCTCCGCATCGAATCGAAAACCCCAAAGACCGTTGATCCACTGCCGGACATCAGCGCTGTCCGGGCACCGCATGCCAGCAGTTTCTCCTTGATCTTCCCAATCTCTGGAAACCCCTGGATCACGGAGAATTCCAGATCATTGCACCATATTTCACCAGATATCAGTCCGGGACGGTCAAAAATAGTTTTATTGCGCTGTTTTGTCAACTTGAAATTGGAATAGGCCCAAGCAGTACTCACTGAAAAACCGGGAAATACCAGCAGATACCAGTAAGGCTTGATCCTGTCCAGGGGTTCCAGGCGTGTGCCTATGCCGGAACCAACGGCCCAGGGATGATCCAGAAGAAAAAAGGGGACATCAGCGCCTAACCGAGCTCCAAGCCCAAAAAGTTCCTCTCTCGACAGCGGTTCATTTTCGCAAAGGCTGTTGAGAACCCTGAGTGTGGTTGCGGCATTGCTGCTGCCTCCACCAAGGCCTGCTCCTGACGGTATCTGCTTCTCAACATTGACCTCAACAGAAAGATCTATGCCTGCAGATTCCATGAAAAGCATGGCTGCCTTGTATATAAGGTTATCCTGTGTCTCTGGAAACCAGTCAGGGCCTTCTATCTTCACACGCCGCCCAGACCCGTTCTCAACATGAAAATCCATCAGGTCACACAGCTCGATCCTTTCAAAAAGGGTGAGAAGCTCATGATAGCCATCATCACGCTCTCCCAGGATGAAGAGGGTCCTGTTGATCTTGGCCGGGGACTCCGCCCTTATCATCATCCTGCCTTCTTGATGAAGAGCATCCTCAACTCATACAGCATGGCATCGATAATCTGCTGCTCCTGTTCATCCAGGTTTCCCCTGGTCTTCTCTTTCAACATGGCAATGGTGTCTATGGTATGCCGGGCCAGCTCCAGATCCATTTCAGGCTCCTCCTTGCCAGGCTCAGGGATCTCGCCGAGATGGACAAGAGCTGATGTGTTCAGCGACATTATAAAGGTGGTAAAGTTCACCTGAGGCAACAGGGGCCTCTGCTTCTCATCCCGGACAGCGCCGGAGTTTTTATCCTGCTCCTGGCTGCTGTTGCAGCTACAACTGCACTGCTGATCCTGTCTCTCTTTTCTGTCGCTCATGGCCTTGTCCCTCCAAAATTCAAAAGATTGAGATATCCTCTCTAGTAAATGAAATTAGAACAGACCCGACACACAGGCAAGTCCCTTGTTTCTCTCAAGGGCAAAGACTATATTTCTAAACATGAGTAAAAAGGATCCCTTCAGCCAGCTCTTTCCTGAATCGGCTTTGGATGGCGTAATACCCGAAGGCCCCAAACCCAAAGCACCCAAGAGGGAGGATAACCCCTCAACAGAACAGCTTTCATCCGATTCATCCATTCCCGAAGGGATTGCTCTTCCCCCTCATGCAACCTCGAATCAAGAACCTCTCACGGTCTCCCAGCTCCTCTCCATGCTGAATACAGTGATGGATATGGAGTTTGGCTTGGTAACCGTGGTTGGAGAGATATCAGGCATCAGAAAACCGGCATCAGGCCATCTCTATTTCTCCCTGAAAGAGGAGAATGCCCTGATCTCGGCAGTTTTGTTCAAGGGACGGAGAACCCAGGAGATAGATGAACTCCTCACAGATGGAACCAGTGTTCTATGCACAGGAACCCTCAACGTATATAAAAACAGGGGACAACTGCAACTCATCGTGAACAATATGGCTGCCTGGGGTATTGGCCGTCTCAGGGCAGCCTTCGAGGCCCTGAAGGAGAAACTGCATCAGGAAGGATTGTTCGAACCGGAGAACAGAGCCCCTATTCCTTCCTTTCCCAACCGGGTCTTTCTCATCACATCTCCTACCGGCGCTGCTGTCAGGGATTTTTTAAAGGTAGCAGAAGAACGGTTCTGTCAGGAAGATATCATCCTGTGCCCCAGCAGGGTTCAAGGAGAGCAGGCACCACAGGAGCTGATCCGTGCCATAGATGCTGCAGAAAAGGAGGCAGTTCCAGGAGATGTAATCGTGCTGCTTAGAGGAGGAGGCAGTCTTGAGGACCTGTGGGCCTTTAATGATGAAAACCTGGCCAGAAGAATTCACAGATGCACCATACCCGTAGTCTCTGCAGTCGGACATGAGATAGATTTTACCATCTCCGACTTTGTGGCTGACCTCAGGGCTCCAACCCCGACTGCTGCTGCCCAGATGGTCCTGCCAGCATGTCAGGATCTGCAGGATGCGATAGATAGCCTGACCCAGAGGGCTTTTGCAGCCATCTCTTCCATCCTTCAGGTATATGGCCACCGGCTAAGTCTGGCATCAGCCCGGCTGCGTCATCCTCGGCATGGCATTATCGAGGCCCGCCTGAGGCTGGATGAGCTCTCCAACCGTTTGGATGCCTCCATTCTACGACTGATATCCTCCAAGGCCTCAATGCTTCAGGCTGTCCGTCACCACCTTGATCTCAATGCGCCAGGACATCAACTCCTTCAGCAGAAGGCTGAGCTTGTCTCCCTTTCCAATCGACTCAAAATATCTGTCAAAGAGGTAGTTCAAACCAGGGCGGAAGACCTTGCTGCTCTTTGCTCAAGGCTCAATAGTGCCAGTCCCCTGACCTGTCTTGAAAGGGGATTCTGCTTGGTAAGGGACGCCAATGGCAGGCCTGTGACCTCTTCAGATCAGGTCAACATCCAGGAGATATTGACCATACGTCCCAAAAGGGGCAGAATTCGCTGCCGCGTAGTGGAAAAGGAATAAACAGAATAAACTCAAATGCAATCAACACCCAATAACAGAACAGGATGGCAAATGGATAAAAGAGAGCTTTTAATAGGAGTTCCAAGAGTTCCAACCGTTTTAACACTGATCATCGCTCTAATTTCTATTGCTGTCACGGCATCGTGTTCATGGGCACAGGAGACCAAGGTCAACATAATGCCTGAAACACTGCAGCCAGGACAGGTGAATCTTATAGAGATAAATTCACCTCAATGCAGAATGAAACCAGGGGAGTTCTGCAATGCAACCCTCTCTTTTCAGCACCATTCGATCCCATTGAAGGAGATTGCACCAGGCAGATTTCTTGGTTTTCTACCGGTGGCCCTGAATGAAAGGCCGGGTGTCAGCTACATCGAGGTCCATCTTGCTGGGGCTGACTACAGATCAGTGGTTCGGAAACCTGTAGTCATCAAGCCGAAAAAATACAGGGAACAGCATCTCAAGGTCTCCAAAAAGATGGTGGATCTCTCAAAAAAACGGTTAGAACAGGTGCTGTCTGACCAAAAGGCTGTGCGACAGGTGTGTAAAGGGAGAATAAAGGATATCCTGTGGGAATCGCCCTTTATATGGCCGGTAGATGATCCTGTGATCACCAGTCCCTTCGGGCTCAGGCGGTTTTTCAATGGTAAACCGAGAAGTCCCCATTCCGGCCTGGATCTCAAGGCCCGGGAAGGAACCCCTATTAAAAGCATGAACAATGGTATCGTTACCCTGGTAAGAGACTGTTACCTATCAGGAAATACTGTGGCAATAGATCACGGTGGCGGTCTTGTAACCCTTTATGCACACCTTTCCAAGGTAAATGTAACAGAAGGAGAGAAGATAAACACCGGCGCTATAATAGGTCTTGCAGGCTCCACCGGCAGGGTTACAGGCCCCCATCTGCACTGGGGGGTCAGCATCGCTGGCATAAGGGTGGATCCCAAGGGTTTCATGGCTGCAGCATCCAGAAAACCCTGATTCCCATCTCCAGCACCTCCCGCTACTATCCGCTTTTTCCCTGTACCAAAATCAAGGCATCCTTCCGAGTAGCCGAACAGAATAAAAAGCCCCTGTGCAGGGGCATTGGGGCCGCTGTATGGCACCATCAAATAGAGGCCATCTGATGGATCTGAAGGGAATCGAACTTACAGGTGCCTTGCTCACCAGTACGGACCAAGCTGCAAGGCGCAAAAGGAGACAAAAAGGACTGATCAAACCGGTCGCCAAAATGGACAAAACCCTTTTGGCCCAAATACTGAGAACCGGGATCCCTCTACACCTCAGGTTGTTGCTTCTGAAAGAGACAACTCAAAACACCGAAAAACTGACCTGAATGAAGAAACAGCAGAACAGGATTTAACAGCTATCATGGATGCAGCAGACCGTATCAGCAGACACATTTCCGCCTATTCTGATATTGAAGCTGAATGGCGTTTGCTTCAGCAAAACGGAGAGTTGATCATTGAGATAAGGGACCAGAGAAGGGGACGGATCGTCAAGGAGATATCTTCTCGGGATCTGGTATCAGGGAGGCTGATAGATGGCGAAAGCGGCGATCTGAGATTGATAGATAAGAAGGCATAGCTGAAAAATTGATCTCCAGGACAGATCCTTTGTTATTGATGATCAGCAAATAGCAGGAAAAACTGAATCCCAAAGACATGGGCCGGCCAGCAAAACATAATATATACTGAACCGGCCCTCTACTACTGTCTCTTCTAAACCTCGATCTCTTCCCACTCAACAATGAGATCCTCCAGCAGTTCAAATCCTTCCACCAAGAGTAACCCTGCATTGGTTATCTTGTCTCCCTTTATATAGAGGAGGGTCCTGAGTTGGCTTACAGTATCCTCGAAATCTCTCGGTGAGAGTCCGCTTTTCCGCTCAGTCATCTTCCAGTTGATCTGCCCCTTCTCATCCAGGTCCTCAGCCGCAGCAATGAGCACCCTTAACACCCGCGGGGTTACAGGGAACTCCACCCCATCCGGAACCACTCCAAGCCCTCTCTTGAACTTCTCACCGGCATCGGTAATGCGGTACAGTCCTCCTGGCAAGAGATCCAGAATGCCATTGGAGACCAGCCTGTCCAGGGCCACCTGCAGATCTTCA
>Ga0256840_1004679_pt1 | contig 10138 bp, 12 predicted proteins | sample 355202metaG_FD_185969 | JGI IMG/M metagenome (GOLD analysis project Ga0256840, IMG submission 185969) | Hydrothermal vent microbial communities from Mid Atlantic Ridge, Atlantic Ocean - 355-202 | ecosystem: Environmental > Aquatic > Marine > Hydrothermal vents | place: Atlantic Ocean: Mid...
AATTTTATCGGTGTGAACTGGATTGCCGTTGGCTTGGTATTGTTTGGGGTCGGGGTGGCAACCAAACGCTTTTAGATGCCCTCATCCAGTTGGTCGCGCAATTCGCGCAGAACAGGCAGGGCGCCGCGCACCTTTTCTGGACCGATTTTTTCAACAACCTTGGCAATGATCGGCGTGATTGCGTTCAACGCCACTTCGCGCGCCACACGGCCCGAGGGGCTGATGGTCACATGTTTGCGCCGCGCGTCGTCCCAATCGGGGCGGATGTGGATATGGCCGGCCCATTCCAGTTTGTTCAGCGTGTTGGTCATCGCCCCGCGGGTGACGTGAAACGCCTTGGCCAGTTGTGCGGGGGATCGTTCGGCGTTCACATTCGCCAGATGGTTCAGCACCGAAAAATGCGACAATTCCATCCCCTTTGGCAACGCCTTGGACAGGCGGTTGCGGGCCAGTTGGTCAGCCATGAAAATCTCGCTGAACAGGGCAACGGCAAGGGGATCATTTGTGTCGCTCATTGCGGCCCCCTGAAGGCGCGATCATGGGACAAAGACGGGATCTTGCGCCGCGCCGCGTCCACCTCGGCCAGATCGAAATCCACCAGCGTCAGACCCGCATCTTTGCCACCATCCGCCAGAACCTCGCCCCAGGGCGACACGGCCAGAGAATGCCCGTAAGTGCTGCGGGCACGCCCCCTGGTGACCGGATGTGTGCCGCATTGGGCGGGCGCAAAAACATAGCAGCCGGTTTCAATCGCGCGGGCGCGCAGCAGGGTTTCCCAATGGGCCTTGCCCGACACCGGCGAAAAGGCGGCGGGGCCGGTCAGGATTTTCGCGCCACTCTGTGCCAGCGCACGGTGGAGATGCGGAAAACGCACGTCATAGCAGATCGTCATGCCCACCTTGCCGAAATCCGTATCGGCAATCACCGCACGGTCACCGGGCCGGTATCCACCGGATTCGCGGTAAGTTTCGGTTTCGCTGATCTGCACATCGAACATGTGGATTTTATCATAGCGCGCCACGATATCACCCTTGGGCGAAATCATGAACGACCGGTTGGCAAACCGCCCGTCCGCATCACCGGTTTTCAACCCCAGCGACCCGATCAGCAACCAAACACCCAGCGCCTCGGTCTCGGCCCGCAGGGCGGCAAGGGTGGGATCGTCGGCCTCGAGGCTTAGCACCTCTTGCTGATGCGCGCGGCTGTCGGAAACACAATTCGTCACTTCGGGCGTCAGCAGAAACCGCGCGCCCGCACTTGCGGCCTGTCGCATGAATTCCACCACCACCGGAATATTTTCCGATGGCTGGTCAGACGAATTCAACTGGATCAGGGCCGCTTTCATAACCTACCCTGCCAACATCGCATCAAGCTTGCCCGCACGCTCCAACGCGTGCAATTCGTCACAACCGCCAACATGTTTGTCACCGATAAATATCTGCGGCACCGTATGGCCACCATTGGCCCGCGCCATCATTTCCTGACGCAACGCTGGGTCGCGACCCACGTTGTATTCGGTAAATTCTACCCCTTTGCTTTTCAACAGCCGTTTGGCGGCCACACAAAACCCGCAAAAGTTCGAGGTATAGATTTCTACTGTCTGCATTCTTCCATTCCCATAGTTTCGCCGAACTATAGGGATTTATGCATCCTTCGCAACGCGTGCCAGTGTCACGGTGAAAACATCTTTGGCGCCGGCAGCCAAACAAACCTCGGTGCAGGCGGCCAGAGTGGCGCCGGAGGTCATGACATCATCCACCAGCAGGATTGATCGACCAATCAGCCGGTGGCGGCGTTTCGGGTTGACCGAGATTGTATCGGCCAGCATCCGGAAACGGGCATCGCGCCCCAGACCGTCCAGCGACCGCGTGCGTTTCCTGCGGGTCAGCAGGTCGGGACAATCGGCCAGCCGCAGTTGTTTCGCCAGCGCCTGCGCCAGCAGGGCGGACTGATTATAGCGACGTTTCAGCAGACGCATCCAGTGCAGCGGCACCGGCGCAATCAGCATTTCGGGTTGCAACAGCGGCGCAACCACCTGCGCCAGCCATGTAGCAGCAGGGTTTGCCAGATCCAGCCGGTCGCCATGTTTCAACGCCAACACCAGTTTGCGACCGTTGTCCTTATATAACAGCGCCGAACGCCCCCGCGACCACGGCCGCGCGATGGTCATGCAGTCGTCGCACAGAATGTTGTCGCCGGTATCTTCACCCGGTAAGGGTGTGCCGCATTTGTCGCAAACCAGCCCGCCGATAAACGGCGTATCCCGCCAGCAGGGACCGCACAGCGCGTCATCCCCTTCAACCAGATCGCGACAGGATATACATTGCGACGGGTAGATCAGTTGAAGTGCCGATTGCATTTCCTGTCAGTCCTCATACATTGCGCGGCAAATCCAAAAGGATGTGCCACATGCAAAAGCCCCCGCCGCTAACCGACCGCGCCGCATTGTTGCGGTTCCGGGCGCGTGCCACAGATTCCGCGATGTTCCTGCAACAAGAGGCATTGTTCGAGATCAAGGAAAGACTGGAACAGGTTAACAGGACGTTTACGTCGATCGCAATTATCACGCCTTTTCCGAAAATTTGGGAAGAATTTGCAGAAAATGCCCTGATTCTGCCGGATGACGAGGTTCTGGCACTGGAACCTGCCGCGCATGATCTGGTGATTCACGCGATGGCGCTGCACTGGGCGAATGATCCGGTGGGGCAGTTGATCCAGTGTCAGAGGGCGTTAAAACCGGACGGGCTGTTTCTGGGGGCCTGTTTTGGCGGGGAAACCCTGACCGAACTGCGCGTGGCACTGGCCGAAGCCGAAGTGGCGCTGACCGGCGGGCTGTCTCCGCGCGTGCTGCCGATGGGCGAGATCCGCGATTTGGGGGGCTTGTTGCAGCGGGCCGGATTTGCCCTGCCGGTGGCCGATACCGATCTGCGCACGGTCAGCTATGGCGATATGTTTGCCCTGTTGCGGGACCTGCGCGAAATGGGCGAGGGCAATGCACTGGCCCAACGGCGCAAAGTCTTTGCGCCGCGTGATCTGTTCACCAAAGCTGCCGATATATACGCAGGCAATTTCACACTGGACGAGGGGCGGGTGAAAGCGACGTTCGAAATGATCTATCTGACCGGCTGGGCGCCGGATGAAAGCCAGCCGAAACCCCTGCGCCCCGGATCGGCCACCGCGCGGCTGGCGGATGCGCTGAATACGGATGAAATGCCCCTGCCGGACTCCGCGCCAAAGGGGCGCATGTGATATACACAGGGGAAACGCTATGCCAGTGGGACCAATGAACAGGAAACAGCAATGACCAAGACGAATAAAGTGGGTGTTCTGATTGCCAACCTTGGCACGCCGGATGGCTATGATTACTGGTCGATGCGCCGGTATCTGAGCGAATTTCTGTCGGACAAGCGGGTGATCGATTATCCGGCATGGAAATGGCAGCCGCTGTTGCAACTGATCATCCTGTCCAAACGCCCGTTTTCATCGGGCAAGGCATATGAATCCATCTGGAATCACGAGGCCGGAGAAAGCCCCCTGATGACCATCACCAAAGCGCAGGTTGCCAAGCTGGAAGCGGCTCTAACGCAGAGATTTGGCGATGATGTAGTGGTGGATTACTGTATGCGCTACGGCAACCCGTCGACCACATCAAAGGTGCAGGCATTGCAGGACGCAGGCTGTGACCGCATCCTGTTTTTCCCGCTTTACCCCCAGCACGCCGGTGCCACCACCGCCACCGCCAATGACGCTTTTTTTCAGGCCATGTGCGCCACCAAACCACAGCCACAGGCACGGCTAGTTCCGGCCTATTGCAGTGACCCGATGTATATCGACGCTTTGGCGAAATCGGTGGAAACGGCCTATGCGAACATGCACCAACGCCCCGATATTCTGGTGGTGTCCTATCACGGTATGCCCAAACGCTATATCGAAGAGGGCGACCCCTATCTGAAAGATTGCGAGCTGACCTCGAAACTGTTGCTGGAACGGCTGGGCTGGGACGAAACCGAAATGGTCACGACATTCCAGTCCCAATTCGGGCCCGAGGAATGGTTGCAGCCCTATACGGTGGAAGAAGTTGCACGGCTGGCCAAAGCCGGCAAGAAGAACATCGCCGTCATCGCACCGGCCTTTTCAGCGGATTGCATTGAAACGTTAGAGGAAATCAACGAGGAAATCGGTGACAGTTTCAAAGAGGCGGGCGGCGAGGTGTTTACCTACATCCCCTGCCTGAACGATGATGATGCCCATATCGCGGTGCTGGTAAAATTGGTGCAGGACAACCTGAACGGCTGGCTGGAATAGCGCATGATAAAAGGCGGCCGGAAAATCCGCCGCCTTTTAACGTGATACAGGATTTATAGGTCTACGCCCTAAATAAGCAACACTTGGGTGCCGACCTTGCATAGCTCAAACAGTTCGGCAATGTGCCGGTTATAAAGACCGATACAGCCATTCGATGACCGGCGCCCGATTTTACGCGTATCGTGCGTGCCGTGAATCCGGTAATAGCGCCAGCTTAGATACATCGCATGTGTGCCCAACGGATTTTCGGGGCCGGGCGGAATGTAATGTGGCCATTCCGGGTTTCTTTTCAACATCGAGGCCGTCGGACGCCAGCTGGGACCGACAACTTTCTTTACAATGCTGGTTCTACCACGGCGGGTCAGGTCTTCGGTCATTGGGACGCTGGTTGGATACAGCTTGTAGATCGACTCATCCTCGGACCAGAAATGCAGGGCGCGGGATGTGGTATCAACCAGAATAGCCCCTTTTTTCAGGTTCGAGAAGTAAGGCTGCCATTGCAAAGACCGGAAACTGGAAATATTCCGCGTCACCGATCCGGAAATATCCGCTTCCAGTTCGGTCGACCCCGGTTGCCCCAGCGCAGGGGTGGCCAGTGCACCCAGTGCGGCGGCGGACGTGCCCAGAAAGTGGCGCCTGTTGAATGTATTGTCCGGTTTGTTACTCATATCTCGAAACTCCTATTCGGATTTCTCCGTTTTTCACCGCCTATATATGGCGCGAAAGCCGCAGTCGCAAATCAAACAAGCGTTAACCTGCCTTATCACTTGAATGTGCGTTTGATCTGCAACGATGTTCCCTATACAGACATTCGAAGTAACCAACAACAAAATGGCTTATTATATGTCCCGTCTGATCATTCTTGCCTTTGCGGCCCTTTTTGCCCTTTCCGCCTGTGAAACGGCAGGCCCGAAACTTGGCCCTGACGGCAAACCCCTTCCGCATGTTTACAGAATTTCAGCCGGTAACAAGTCCAAGATCGAGCTGCGAATGACGGATGCGGTTAATACATTGCGTGATGCGGCAGGTGTTCCGCGGCTTAATCTGAATGCACAACTAACGGCTGCCGCTGCCACCCATTCACGCGATATGTCGGTGCAGAACCGCCCATGGCATTTTGGCTCTGACGGATCATCGCCGCTGGATCGGGTCAAACGCAGTGGTTACCCGGGCATGATGATGGGCGAAAACATTTCGGAAACCTATGAAACCGAACTGGAAACCCTAAGCGCGTGGATGGGAAAACCCGATACACGCGCCGTTATTCTGGACCCGAATGCCAAGGACATGGGCTTTGCCTGGCATCAGGATAAAAATGGTAAAATCTGGTGGACACTGGTTACAGGCGGATAATTTTTCGCCTGTAGACCTATGGGTAAATCGAAATCGGCGTGCCGTCTTTGACCATTGCATAGATGTCACGCATCTGTTTGTTTGAAACGGAAATGCACCCGGCTGTCCAGTCGGGGCGTTTCGGATCCCCCGGGCGGCGGCCGCCGTGGATAAATATATCTCCGCCCGGTGATTTGCCCATAGCGCGTGCAGCGGCACGGTCATTTGCATTGGGGTAGGAAATGCCGATTGATAGATAGAACGCACTGTTCGGATTGCGACGGTCAATCGTGTATTCCCCTTCGGGGGTGCGCCCGTCGCCTTCGAAAACCTTGTGTCCTTCGGGGGCAAATCCCAGTTCTATATCATATGTTTTTAACGCCTTATCCCCGTTCATCAAATACAGTTTACGCTGTTCTTTGAAAATCAGCACACGGGTAACTTCCGGCCCATTGTAAGTCTTGAATTTTGATGTGCAGGCGCCCAGAGTCGCCACGACTGTTATTAGAATAAGAATTTTAAAAATACGCATTTTTGCCTGCTTTGCTCGACTTTTTCGATAGCAATATAGCAAGTCAGTCGTGCGGCAAACCTAAATTTTTACCCGTTTCCCGTCACTTTAAGGTGAAAGCAGCAGCCATTTCGACATGGGTGGACCAGCGGAACTGGTCAACCACCGTCACCGGCCCCATGTCATAACCCGCCTGAATCAGGGTTTTCGCATCGCGGGCAAAACTGACCGGATTGCAGGAAACCGAAGAAACCACAGGCACCTGTGCAGTGGCGATTTCCATCATCTGGTATTCGGCACCGGCACGCGGCGGGTCAATCACCACGGCATCATAGCGTTTCAATTCGTCCGGCAGCAATGGACGGCGATACAGATCGCGGGCCTCGGTTGTGACGCGTTTCAGACCGGTTGCCTTGCGCCAGCCCTGATCCAGTGACTTTAGCATATCGGCTTCGCTCTCAACCGCGTGGACCTCGGCGTTTTCCGCCATCGGCAAGGCAAATGTGCCGCAGCCGGAAAACAGATCAGCAATGTGTTTTGCGCCCGAAACAGTCTCTAACACTGCGCAAAACAGGGAATTTTCACCCTCTTGCGTGGCTTGTAAAAACGCACCGGCTGGTGGGTTCACCCGCGCCTTGCCAAAGGATTGATAGGGTGGCCTGATCTCGGCGATCATTTCGCCGTTCCACGTCAACCGCGCCAGTCCGTGTTCACCCGCCATCGCGGCCAATGTCATCAACATCTGCCCTTCCAGCGGCTTTGCCCCCTCGACGGACACATCCACACCAGCATCCGAGCGCGTTACAGTAAAACGCACTTCGCCTTTGCGCGACGCCCCGAAAACCGTCAACGCCCGCAGCGCCGGAACAGCGGTCAGCAGGTCAGGGTGCAGCAACTGGCAATCCGGAATTTCGGTAATCACATCCGAGGCCCGCGCGTGAAACCCGACCAAAGCATCCTTTTTCGTGCGCCGACCGGTAAACACCGCGCGCCGCCGCGCACGGGGCGGGGATGTATGAACCGGCAGCATTTCGGCTGCAATATCCTGCGCCGCCAGCGCGGTGCGCACCACGTCCTGCTTCCATTCGGCCACAAACCCGTCCGAAGCATGTTGCAACGCACACCCCCCGCAGGCTTTGTAATGCCGACAGGGTGCTGCTACGCGGTCGGGTGATGGCGTGACAATTTTCGGTGTCGCAATCCGGCCCTCGACAATCTCGCCGTCAACCTCTTCGCCGGGCAGGGTGCGGGGGGCAAAAACCGGCCCTTCGGCAATGCCGTCGCCATGATGGCCCAGACGTTTGATGATGACGGTCATGTGCTTTGATCCTTCGATTTTCCCAGCAACTGCTCTTTGCCCAAAGCAAAGCCAGAGGCAACCCATTTACGCTCCAACTCCTTCAGCTTCTCGCCCAGCGCGGCCCCCTGATAGGCCGGCATCAGATCAGCCGCCTTGATCGGGAACTGCACGGCCGCACCTGCTTTGGCCTGTTCAAATGCGGTTTCAACCAGCGGGGTTTCCATCAGGGCGGACCGTAACAGGATAACATCCCGCGCCATATCAGCCCCCAGATAATAGCCCAGCGCGGCAGGGCTTTGCAGGCTGGCGATTCCTTCGCGCAATTGCGCCAGTTTTTTTGCCTCGGTATTTGACAGACGCAGCAGGGTTTTCACATCCTCCCCGCCCAGCGCGGCCAGCCGCCGTATTGGGTCCGGCGGGCTACCGGTTTGCTGTTCCAGATGCACCAGAACCGGCAGGTATTTCACATCCGCCCCCGGTAGAATGGTGCTCAGAACTCCGCTTGCCCCCATTGATGCCGTGCTGGGTGCAGGATCAGCCGCAGTCAGCAGTTTCTTGATTTCAGAGCCGACACGTTCCTTTGAGAGTGTCTCTAACCCTACCAAATTCGCCGCACATGCAGCCAAGCCTTCTGCATCCAGCCCCGCATTTATATCGCCATACCACGCGTGAAACCGGAAAAACCGCAAGATGCGCAGATAATCTTCTTTGATCCGCCGGTCCGCATCCTCGATAAACCGAACACGGCGCGCCAGCAGATCAGGCAGACCATTCAGCGGGTCAACCACCATGCCTTGCGGGTTGGCATAAAGCGCGTTCATGGTGAAATCGCGGCGCAGGGCATCCTCGGTAATGCTGTCGGCAAAATCCACCACAGCACGGCGGCCATCGGTTTCGACATCGCGGCGGTAGGTGGTGATCTCATAGGGGCTGCCGCCCGCAACCACCGTTACCGTGCCATGATCGATCCCCGTCGGCACGGATTTCAGGCCCGCCCCCGCAGCCAGTTCAATCACACGGTCCGGCCGCGCGTTGGTGGAAATGTCGATATCATTCACCGGCACATTCAGCAGCGCATTGCGCACACAGCCGCCGACAAAATAACACTCGTATCCGGCGCCCGTCAGCATCTCGCAAACCTGTTGCGTGTGCGGATCATCAATCCAGCCGGCTGTGATCTGTGTCATGGGTTCATCCCTTCGGCCAATGCCCGCAGTATCCGCGCGGTGGCGCCCCAGATGTAATAGGGGCCATAGGGCACAGTATAATACGCGCGGCGTTGTCCGCGCCAGCGGCGGCCCTGAATTGAATAATGCGCCGGATTGGTAACATGGGACAGGGGAACAGTGAACATCTCGGCCACTTCGTTATGATCGGGGATCGGGGTAAATGTGGCTCTAATCAGGCCAAAAACGGGGGTAACGGTGAAATTGGTCACCGTTTCATGGGTCGGCATTCTGCCCAGAATATCGACATCTTGCGGCGGCAGGCCGATTTCCTCGTCAGCTTCGCGCAGGGCGGTGTGTTCAAGGCTGCTATCCGCCTCTTCCTGCTTGCCGCCGGGAAAGGAAATCTGTCCCGCATGGTGTTTCAAATGCGAGGCCCGTTTGGTCAGCACGACGTGCATTTCTCCGCCTACTTGTTGCAACGCTACCAAAACGGCAGCGGGGCGCAGGGTGCGCATCGGATCAAGCTGCACGTCAGGGTTCAGGTCAAAATCACTTGACCCCTGATGCAACCTGCCCAGCGCGGCGGTTATTTTGGCACGGGTTTCATTCGCCATCATCGGCAGGCTCGGTCGCCTCGAACCCCAATGTTTTCGGGTTCATCTCGTAATGCTTGCCGCAGAACTGGCAATCGGCCGTCACCACACCATCCTCGGTCGTCATATGCGCGATGTCCTTGGCCGAATAGATCGACAGGCTTTGCCGGACCTTGGCGGGGGAACAGGTGCAGCCGAATTCCACCATTTGCGGATCGAAAATGCGTGGCTGTTCCTCGTGAAACAGACGCAGCAACAGATCTGTGGGGGCGACAGAGGGGCCGATCAGCTCCAGTTCCTCGACCGTGTCCAGCAGGATGTTGGTGCGGGCCCAGTTTTCGGCATCATCCTCATCAGATGTTGGCGTGTAATCGGCGCCCACCATCAAAGGCGAGGCATTGGGCATATGTTGCAGCATAATGCCACCGGCCAGCCAGCGTTCATCTTCGCCAGGGGTTTGCGAGCGGCCAAAGGCAAGTTCAAAGCGGGTCGGGATCTGTTCGGACTGCTCGAAATAGGTTTCGGCACAGTCGGAAAGCGATTTTTTATCCAGCGGCGTGACGCCCTGATAGGGTTCGGTGCCTTCGCCCTGATCAATCAGGATCGCGAAATAGCCTTTGCCGATTTGCGAGAACGCAGGTTGATCCGCCGCCAGCCGGTCCGCGTCAAAACTGGCATAGGCGCGGATGCGGGCAGGTGCGCCTTGTTTTTCCGGCGCGTAGTAATCGGCGGCAAGGATGCGGGCAGGGCCATCGCCGCGCACCTGAATCGACAATTTCCAGCGCAGTTTTATCGTCGGGCCAATCAGCGCGGTCAGCAGGGTGACCTCGGCAATCAGGGCTTCGATTTGCGGCGGGTAGTTGTGTTGTGACAGCACCTGTTCCAGCACGCCATCCAGACGGGCAACGCGGCCACGGATGTTGGCGCG
>Ga0256840_1004680_pt1 | contig 10136 bp, 8 predicted proteins | sample 355202metaG_FD_185969 | JGI IMG/M metagenome (GOLD analysis project Ga0256840, IMG submission 185969) | Hydrothermal vent microbial communities from Mid Atlantic Ridge, Atlantic Ocean - 355-202 | ecosystem: Environmental > Aquatic > Marine > Hydrothermal vents | place: Atlantic Ocean: Mid...
GCTTGCCAAATCTGCCGATATTTTCCATGAAGATCGACGCAATAGAATGACTATTACGACTCACTTCATGAAAAATAGTGACAGATTTTTCTGCGCTAAAATCTAATCGATTTAATCAGGTTTTCCTTAAAGAGAGGCTAAGGCTGATTTTTTAAATAGTAATTGCCCAATATAGCGTGCACCGTTCTTGGTTAGATGACCACCATCAAATGAAATTAATTTTACATCTTTGGTGAATATAGGGCAGGTATCTGTTGGTCCACAAACTAGCTGCTGTACATCTATGAGTATGTCTTTGCTAAGTGTGTTGTGCATTATTGAACTGATTTTATCTTGTTTTGCATCGGGCTTATTTCGTATTTTAAGTAGCTTATCCTTCGATAAACGTAGGTACTTTCGCACAGAAACTTTGCCGAAGCTTTTTCTACCGATTACAAATAGCTTTTGCTGTTTTGTTAGTTTCATGTTCTTTATTGTCTGTGGTAGTTCGCTTGCTGACCATTCTTTCCAATTAGCAACCAGAAAAATAACATCAGTCTCTGCAATTTGTTTCATCGCTTTTTTAAGGCTATCTGATTTTTCACAAAATACTTTGTCTTTAGCCGCAATATACCGAGATAGATGCTTACCCAAATAGACCTGACAGCGCGTTGGAATAGAGCGGGTGCTGATTTGATAATCTTGCAATGCTTTGTTTTCTAATATGCTATTGAAGAAATCTTGTGCGTGGCTGTCACCGATAATTAAAGCTTTTTTTGTAGCATCTGGATTGATGGGTAGTTTTGTTGCTTTCAAAAAGCGCGTAGCTACATAAGTACCATTCGCCTTTTTGTTTGTCGCTTTTAATAGCTCTGCTCTAACCTGATTAGCAAACGATGGTAGGGAGAATGAGAATGTAGCCAAAAATGTGACAACTAGAATAGTGATCATTACCCATAAAGGTTGTTTGTGATTTTGTTTCATATACTTTATCCCTCTTTAATATCAATTATTTATTCTGCTCATTTTGATTAGATTCACATATTTATATTTTTCATATAACAGGCTGCCTTGCTAAAAATTTCTATTTGGCAATCCATCGCTTGCAATAAATAGGATGCCAATTCCTATGATAATAAGGCTAGCAACTAAACTGGTAGTGAATATTTGTTTTCTATTAAAGCGTTGTTTATTTCTAAAAGGCTTTTCAATAAATCGCGAACTGAGATAGGCTAGAAAGAACGTCACAATACTTAACAGACCAAATAACCATAGACTTGGTTCATTCAAGCTTATTATTCGTGTAAAAACAAACAGTGGCTGATGCCATAAATAGGCACTATATGAGATCAATCCTATACCGACAAATAAACGCAGTGAGAGTATTTGATAGACCCATGTATCCGTTGTGGTGAATAAAATAATCAAGGCTGTACCTATAGTGGGGGCAAGCGCATAAAGACTAGGAAATGGTATATCCCTATCAAGCCATAGGATGGATACAATAATAAGCAAAAAACCGAGAAGACTGGCAAGTTGATTAATAATGTCCTGCACTATGTATTTTTCTATTGATTCGCTTTTGTAATAAAGATAAAAAGCTGTCAGTGCGCCAATCATTAGCTCCCAAGCGCGTGTTGGAATTAGATAAAAATTAGCTTCGGGAAAATATCGCCAGCCCCACTCTGTCAACCCTAAACTAAGTAATCCAATAAGGCTGATAATAACGACCAATCGACGTTTTCCAAGCGACCAAAAGAAAATCATAAACAGCGGGAAAAATACATAAAACTGTTCTTCTACGGCAAGACTCCATGTATGTAAAAGCGGAATTAACTCAGCACCCGTAGAGAAATAATCGCTTTCTAGCCAAAATAAGAAGTTTGATGAAAAAGCAGTGACCGCAATCATGCTTTTAGCAAAATCAATGAGTTCAAAAGGAAGTAGCCAGAGCCAAGAAAAGGGAAGACAAACTAATAGAATAAAAAATAGTGCAGGGAGAATTCTACGCGCGCGTCTCTCATAGAAATTAACAATGGTAAATGTGCCAGCGTGTTGCTCTCTGATAATAATGCTAGTGATTAAATAACCGCTGATGACAAAGAAAATATCAACACCCACATAACCACCACTCAGCCACTTAAAACCAGCGTGATACAAGATAACCGGAATTACGGCAAAGGCTCGCAACCCATCAATTTCCCTTCTATAATCCATGTAATATCTGTGTGATAACTTAATGAAAAGTTCCCTCGTTATTTTCCCGCCCCTTCTAACAGTTAAAACATAACAAATCAATTATAAAACAATAATGAGACAATTAAGATGAAAATAGCAGAAGCTCTAAAGCAACGTAAATCAGTCCGTTCTTACTTAGATAAAGCTGTTGAAGAAGGAAAAATAAAGGCCATTCTTGATGCTGCCAGACACGCACCTTCTGGCGTAAACACCCAGCCTTGGCAAGTTGCTGTAGTCACGGGTGACACCAAAAAAAATTCCAAGAAAAAATTGAATCTAGTCAATAGCTATAGAACACCTCGCGAAGAGGTAGAATCATTTACTCAATTTTTTAAGTAAGGAAAACCTGATTAAGTGGATTAGAATTTAGCGTAGAAAAATCTATCGCTATTATTCATGAAGCTAAAAATAATTGGACTTGATCAGGGTTTCTATAGGTAAAAATATGTAAAAAAGGGGGGGGATGGGTAATATATAAATCTGTGCCTGTGTTACGGCACAATAAATAAGCTATTGATTCATTATTAGCTGAATCCGTTTAAAAACACCTAAAATCTATTATAATGAACCATTCAGGTTATCCGCCTTCAAAATAGAGCACTCCTCCTATAAGATTTTCCATCAGCTTAATCGTGTAAAATAACTGATTTAACTCACTACCAAAAAATTCACCAAATAAGGATAAATTTTAATGAAACAACTTCTCTGGTTTATTGCCATTATTAGTATTAGTACATCATTATATTCTGAAACATTATCTACAAATAAATTAGAAAAATCCTGTGATAAAGGAAACCCTAAAGCATGTTTTATATTAGGGCAGCGTTTCCTTAATGGAAAGCATGTACAAAAAGATGAAGAAAAAGCATTTAAGATTTTTCATGAGGCTTGTGAAAGATTTAAAGAAGTATCATCTTGTACCAATACTGGGGCACTTTATGAATTTGGTGTAGGCACCAAACGTAATTATAAAGAGGCTATCAAGTTTTATACTTTGTCCTGTGATAAAGACAATAAAAGTTCTTGCCTAAACCTTGGTATGCTTTACTCTAAAGGAAAAGGAGTAAAAAAAGACCTTAAAAAATCCCTTAAGCTTATTCAAAAATCATGTCGTTTAGATGATAGTAAAGCCTGCTATAACCTGGCAGTCATGTATGACACAGCAAGAGGTGGTGTAAAACATAACGCCTCAAAGGCTGTGACTTACTATCAAGCATCTTGTTATGGTAGAGATTCCATTCCTAAAGCTTGTTTCAATCTTGGAATCATGAACTTAAAAGGTGAAAGCATCCCAAAAGATTCTGCTAAAGCTTTTAAACTTGTTGATAAGGCCTGCAAGGCTGGTCATAAAAAAGCCTGTAAAACAGCAACTGCTATTTATATGCTATTAAAAGCACAAAAATCTAGTGAAGGATCAAAAAAGACTGAGTTACATTCTGGTATAAGTGATGGGAATGACGCTAAACAAGGCTTGCAAAGGCATAAAAATGAACCTGAAACCACCCCTGAGATCACTGTAGAATCATTAAGCACAGAATGTAAAAATAAAAATTACCAATCTTGCTTTACCTTAGGTAGTGCTTATTTTTCGGGAGAAGATATTAAAGCAGATGAGGATAAAGCTTATGCTTTAATTGGCTCTGCTTGTATGGATGGCAAGATCAGTGATGCCTGTGTTGTACTAGGTTATATTTATGAGTATGGCAAGGGGGTAAAAAAAGATATTGGTGCTGCTAAAACCTTGTTTGAGTCGGAGTGCCTTATTAATAAAAATATTAATGCTTGTCATAATCTTGGTGCTATATTTTTTACACAAAAAAAATATCAAGATCTGCCGCGTGCAGTCAAACTTTTCAAAAAAGGTTGTCATGGAGGAATGCCAGTATCATGTTATAACTTAGGAATTATGAGCCAAAAAGGCTTGGGTAATATAGGCAAGAGTGCTATTGCAGCATGGGGTTATTATGATAAGGCTTGCGGAGGTGATTATGCTAATGCTTGTTTTAATCAAGCAACATTAACAAATGATATGCCTACGGTTACTAATCCAGACAAAGAGGCAACTAGGCTTTATCAAAAAGCCTGTGATCTAGGCTCTATTAAAGGTTGTTTTAACCTAGGAAATGCTTATCAAAAAGGTACGGGGATTAAACAAGACTACAAGAAATCATTTGAGCTTTTTTCTCTAGCTTGCAAGAACAATATTGCCCAAGCATGTTACAACATGGGTGGCATGTTTAAAAATGGACGAGGATTCCCCAAAGACCTCCCTCTGGCGAATGCAGCTTACCAAAAAGCCTGTGATTTAGATTTTGCTGTTGGTTGTTCAATTTTAGGCTTATCTTATGAGCAGGGAAATGGAGTCAAAAAAGATAGAATAAAAGCAAAGGTGCTTTATAAAAAAGCATGTGGAGGTGGTTTTAAACCAGCATGTAAGCATTTAAAATCTATGAAATAGTTTGAGGCAGTCGCATTAAAATATATTTAAGAATATGGATAGAAAAATTTATTCCCTGCGCTTTTTTCTTAAGGAAATCCTGATTAAGTCGATTAGAATTTAGCGTAGAAAAATCTGTCGCTATTTCTCATGAAGTGAGACGTAATAGTTATTCTATTGCGCCGAGCTTCATGGAAAATACCAGCAGATTTGGCAAGCTAAAAATAATTGGACTTGATCAGAATTTCCTTAAGTTCTCGCTACATTAAACTAAAGCCGTTGGATGTTGGAAAAAAGCCTCACAGATTTTACAATACTCTCTGTATTTATTGAGTGTACTTCCCCTACAGAAGTTTTTTTAAACACAAAGAGTATAGTAAAACCCGTGAGAGCTTTAGGGGGACCTTGATCAAGTCCAATTATTTTTAGCTTCGCTAAATTCTAATCGACTTAATCAGGTTTTCCTTAGTGAGATGTAATATTAATCGCAGATTAAATCAAGGATTCTATCTTTGAAGTTATCTGCATAACGATAGTTATCATCTTCTATAGCATCCTCTTCATGAATTATTAAACCTTCAACGGGTGTCTCAAAGGCGTAATATTCCATATTTTCTTCACTGTAGCCATGATCACCTTCGAAGGTTTTCAATTCATTGATATTAATATCAAAGAGGTAAACCCCTTTAACCCGTCCTGAATATGTGCCGTCTTCAGGGTTAGCTTCTATATCAATTACAATAGTCATAGGCTTGTCTGAAGTTGCAGGATCCATAGTGCTCCAGCTATTATCACTATCAGGATCATATTCAATTGTTTTTAGGTCACTGCTAAAAGGTTCAAAGTAGTTTAAATCTTCACTTTCAAAATATATTACTTCTTCTAGCAGATGTTTTTTTATCAATTGAGATTTCATTGTGGAATCCTCTCTTTGCGTTTGTCTAGCTCTGTATATTTTTCTGCTGAGCTTATCTTCTCAAGTGGTTTAACTTCATCTTTCTTCTTTTCGATAGCTTGAGGGAGCAGTGTAGAAGTTGCAGGAGCTGATATTGAGGTTTTTGCTGTTGGTTCTGAGGGGCTCGTCATCAGGTTTTTTAAAGAAGGGGCTAAAAAGGCTAGGGCGACGCTAACTGCTAAGCCAATTCCTGCTTTTCCCATATCTGTGCCAACAATTTTTGCAACCGTTGTTGGTTTGCGTAATCTTGTAACATAAGCGATTGCAAATTCACGACCTGCTAGTAAGCCAAGGAATACCCAAGTTGTACTCATAGGGATATTACTCATCTGTTTAAAGACGACTAAAATAATGGCATAAATAAAGTCAACAATTGTGGCTGAGCGAATATCTTGTGTATTGGTTTTACTGGTTACAATTTTTTGTATACCACCACCACGCTGATAAAAAATAACCGCATGAAGAATAAAGAACCAAGCTAATGCAGCCCATAACCAAGTTTCACTAATTGTTCTTACACCTTCTGCATTCATTCCAGCAGTCGGAGCATAAATGAAGATATTTGCTAGGTCGTGCATGAGCCATTGGCTCCAGAGGAAGCCTGTAGAGACCCACTGTAATACAGTCCAGTAGGCTTCTGGTTTCTTCTCATCAGCGGTTCGAATAAAATATTTTTCAGCCTGTGCTGCAACAACCAAATAAACAACTAAACCAACTGCTATGGCAACGACATAACCTAAAAGTGATTTCATTAGCATTTTTTCTAAGTTTGCGGTAACAAATACAGTCAAAACAAGAAAAGTCGTACTTACGGGTACTCCAAAGCGTGTAAGAAGTAATACAAATACTGGAGGAAGCAAATAAATCCATGTAAACGCATCAGGAGGAGGGAACTTTGATAAACGTCCATAGGAGGCATCACCACCATGTGTGTACCACCCATAAACTAATACAGCAGATAATATCGACATAGCAAAAAGCCAAAGTACCCACCAAGGTCGATGAGAGTTTGAGGCGAGAAAAGTACCAAGTGTTTGAATAGCATCATTGGCAACAATTGAATAGGCAGCGAGGGAAAAGCCTATAATCATTAAAATAGTTTGTAAATCCATTTCATTATTCCTTATTGGGGTTAATAGGAATAATATTTATAACAATAAATAATGACAAGATTATGACAGGTTATTGTATTTTAATTATTATTGGGTTGAGCAGAGGAGCACTAATATCCGAAACTATAGTCAGAATTTTGCTTCAGATTTAGTTGTTATTGAATCCTCTGCCCTAAGTACTCCACTAAAAACAAATATTGGTGGAGTACTAAGCCATCTACTCGATTATTTTAATTATTTAAGTGCAAATTAAGCACGCTGGTCGTAGCTTACCGCTTTCTTTTTTAGGAGACTTTGAGAGTCATTAAAGTTGCAATACACCTTCTTTATTAATAAAGTCTTGCGTACTATATTCTTCTACAGGTAGCTTATTGACCGTTCCACCAATACGTTTTACATAGTCAACAAAGGATTGAGCATAGTCAAGATAGGTGTCAACACGTTTATCATCTGTAATCGTGGCAAATGTTGCATAACCATCTTTTCCACCAGCGATATAGCTATTCGTCACAATTGTATAGTTGTCATTAGCAACAAGAGCTGACCAAGTATTCTCTGTTTTCTTTTTCATCTGCAAATTCTGAATACGCTGACCTTGGGGTTTAGTCAAATCAGTGTTCCAACGTAAGCCTGAAGCATAGGGGTAAGCACCTGAAGAACCACCATCTTCAAATACAGCAAAGTCTACCGCTTCCTCAAGTACTTGTTTGATTTCTGCCCCTGTCATTTGTAGATTGACTAAAGTATTTGCAAACGGTAGTAATGAATAAGCCTGTCCTGTACTAATTGAACCAGCGGGAATATCAATACGCACACCACCACCATTTTGTATCGCAAAATCAGCTTCTAGGCTTTGCTCTTTAAAGGCAAGAGCGACAATATTAGAAATATCACTACCATGTGCGTTGGTTTTTTCTTTACAGCCATCAATCAAGCTCCTGCCTTGACCCGGAATACGCTCAAAACAAAGGTCTTCAGTGGCGGTACCAACAGGCTGTTTCGCTAATTCTTCTGCTTCATCAGCATAGACTGCTAATGCTTGAGTCGTATCAGCATCTTTCTCAACAATAGAAAGATCAGGTGTTGTGGCTATTTGATTGTTAATTGCTTGTAACTTAGCACCTGTGAGTTCAACACGTTCACCAGCCTGATTTTTTTGTTTGAAACTATTGCCTAATAATAAGTGAGGTGTACCTGAGCAAGAGGTAACATTACCATCTTTATCAAAATCCACATTCAATTCACCAACCAGTGCAGCATGTTGCCAAGCTTGCACAACACAAACAGGGTTATTGTTTTTGTCAGTCGTCTGTGTTGGATAAGAGCCTTTTGGATTAAGCCCAAAATCAGTAAATTTATCACCAAGCAAGGTATGTGAATCTCCGCCAACAATGACATCAACTCCGCTTAGTTTTTTAGCTAACATTTTATCCTGCTTGTATTGATAGTGAGTGAGCAGAATAATTTTATTAATGCCATCTTGTTTCAATTCATCAATATATTTTTGAGCAGTAGTCGCTTCATCAAGAAATTTTGTTGTTGACAAAGGATTAGAGGATTTACTGGTTTTTGTTGCAATGTTTAGCCCAATAACAGCAATTTTCACACCATCTACAGTTTTGATAAAGTAGGGTTTTATATAGTCGGTAGTTGTTGTTGGAGCTAAAGGAGTACCAACCTTTGGAATAATGTTTGCACCAAGAACAGCTGTTTGACAGGTTTGCGTACTTAAATTATCAAGGTGTTTTTTGAGACCGGCATCACCAAAATCAAACTCATGGTTGCCCATAGTATAGGCATCAAAACAAATTTTATTCATCATCTCAGCATCTGCTTTTCCTTGAAATAATGTATAGAAAAGCGTACCTGCTACTGCATCACCAGCATGAAGTTTAAGAACGGGCACTGTGCTCGATGCTTCTAACTCTTTAAATTTAGCAACAACACGAGGAAAACCACCGATTTTCACCCGTGTTTTTCCTATATTCTCAAAAATTAAATCTTCATTTTCTTCTGTTAAGTGAGAGTGGTGATCATTAATATGCAGAATCTTAAGCGATAGTGCCTTATTATTTGAATTGCTACTGCTGCCACAGGCAGTTAAAGCAAGCCCGATACTAATAGCTAATGCCGTTTTAAATGAATAATTAAGTGTAAACATATTTTATGCTCCAGATGTATACCTGAATCTGAGAGTTCAATAAGATGACAAAGGCTACGTGATTAGTTTTTCATTAACCATATAAATCAATCGGTTAATCTACGGCATCACAGTGAACTCAATAACTCTGGTTATATTAAAAACTCTTATTCTATTCAAAGATTGTTACATTCGTGTGACATTGGGAGCATGAAAGTAGTCAATTTATAGTATTACTCTTTGAATTAAGATATTTTGGTTTTCTCGGAAGGGAAGGCAGAGCGAGGATCAAAAAAGTGTAAAAAAAGGGGGGGTGGGTATGTAAGTATATATTTTATTTATATGGACTTAATAAGATCAGATATATGATATTTATGGGATTTTGAGTTAATTTTTAGTTCTCGAACAGTCTCCTAGGAGGCTGTCCGAGAACTCGGATTGAAACAAAAATGCCAGAAATATTATAAGGTGAGTTTATCAAAAGAGGCGAATAGTTGTTCTATTTAACGAATTTGATAAGCCCAGATTATGATGCTTATGGGATTTGCAGTCAATTCTTAGTTCTCGAACAGTCTCCTAGTTTCTTTTCAATACTCTTGAGCACCGCCTCAAGACGTGCAAATTCATCATTGTAGTTGGTATCATTAACATAACCTGAAACCGTTGTTTTCACTTCCTTGGCATACTCGCCTATTAGAGGCATTCGTCCAAATAAGGCAAGTAACCAAATGATAAAAGCAATAAAAACAGAAGCACCAATTACCGCACCAAGCCCTCTAAAAATGCCTGCGACAAAGTTTGTCCAGACAATGCGCCAAGGGCTAGAAGAGTAGCGTATAAACTCTTTAAGTGATTGATTCCCCTCTTTTTCTGCTTTATCCATTGTTACTCGTTCCTTATTTCTTAGGTGCAGAGTTTAGTGTATCTTGTTTGGTGAGTGAAATTGAATCTTTTGCTCTTGTTGACTTTGTTCATAGCTACGATCAAATACAAGTTCGATTGATAGATCCTTGCTTTCCCCTTCTTTGTTCTCTTCGCCTTTACATTTAATTTGCTTTAAATCAGGCATACGTTTAGCAAGGTAGGTACACATGGCAATAGCAACTGAGTATTCATCTTTAAGAACATGATTGATTAGGGAGTTAGCTACAAATTGTGAACGCTGTAAAGCATTTGGCTGCTGAATAAAGTCATTACCAAGTTGAATCCCTTGATCCATCTGGCTATCCATATTATCTAGATACTGTCGTTGATGACCAGGCACTGGCTTACTTC
>Ga0256840_1004681_pt1 | contig 10133 bp, 12 predicted proteins | sample 355202metaG_FD_185969 | JGI IMG/M metagenome (GOLD analysis project Ga0256840, IMG submission 185969) | Hydrothermal vent microbial communities from Mid Atlantic Ridge, Atlantic Ocean - 355-202 | ecosystem: Environmental > Aquatic > Marine > Hydrothermal vents | place: Atlantic Ocean: Mid...
CATTTATTTGTATTTAGAAAACCAGGAAAAGGAGAAAAAACTGAAAAATTCAGAGAAAGCCAGATGATTTAACTCCTCCAAAGCTCAAAAAGAGAAATACCGTATTTCTTAGGCGCTGGCCTATTTCGAACGGCAGTCGTTATTATTTTGTCTATATCACCGTATTCGCTCTGTGCGATCCATCGTATGAACCGCATAAGAAACTCCCGGGGAGGATCAAGTTTGCTTTCTTTACATCCCCTTTTGCCATAATTCCAATCCTGCTCGGCCATTAATAATGAGCCATAGAAAACGGTTACATCAGGAGGATCGAGTTCCATTGAGAAATTTATACCCCGAACATCGTCTAGGACCCCATTTATGCCTTCCCCATGATTAATCCTTTCAAATGCCAAAAACACAGCCCTTGCATGCTTTTCATCACTTATCCGCTTAAGATACAGGTCAAAGAACAACCGGACATGCGTTGGGGCAAATTCTTTTCTTCCCTCCGGTTGAAGAACGACTCTAAAGTCCCCCAGGCATATTTTGTCCGTTCTAACAATGTAGACCTTGGTTCCGTTGGAGCCAGAATATAACAGTATCCTTCCCCCTTCTTTGATAACTCTGCGGGTCTTTTTAGTCTCCTTTATTTCCGCAGGTCTTAGCTTTTGAACTATCTCAAAAACATCGTCCACTCTCACGAACTTCACCAAATATCAAAAAGAGGGCAGGACTTTTTAAATAGATCGCTCTGCAACGGTTAAATACTCAACAAGCGATTTAGACGCCATCAAAGCCTTCGATCTACCGTTGTTGACAAGAAGCTTTGCTCTTTCCCGCCCTACTCGTAATTCCTTGGGAACATTTGTAACAAGCATCTCCGGAACTTCACCCCTGCGATCGGCTTTTGAGTTTATTGGCCTCTTCGCGTAGATCTTGAATATCTCAAATCCCTCTATCCCCTCATACAGCTCACGAACCGGCTTTACATAGGAGTTGCTCAGGATAAAGTAAACCCCTTTCTCATGCAGCTCAAGGCAAACATCCCTGAGGCGCTTCTGGTCTTCTTTGCTGAAGTCTTCTTTCGAATAGCTAGTAAAACTGGCAGTTTCTGAAACCGGATGATATGGGGGATCAAAATAAACCAAGTCTCCAGGCTTCGCAACTCTCAAGATGTAAATGAAATCTTCGTTGTAAATATTGAGCTTTTTCAAAACTTCACTAGCCCTCCTAAGTCGCTCTTCATCCACTATCTTGGGGTTTTTGTATCTACCAAACGGGACATTGAACTCGCCTTTCCTATTCTCACGGTATAAACCATTGAAAGCAGTTTTATTTAAGTACAAAAGCAGGCTTGCGAGTCTGATATTTGGAATCTCAAATCCACTCCTGACTATCTCATTGAACTCAGAACGGGCCATGTAGAAATATTCTTTCTCATTTTTGTGTCTCTTCGCATCTTCAATTAGTTCGTCAACGTGATCTCTAACGACAACGTAGAAGTTGATGAGTTTGGGGTTTATGTCGTTTATAGTTCCCCTTTTGGGATCCATCAAGAAAGTAACCGCACCACCACCAAAAAATGGCTCGTGGAACGTTCTATTTCTAAAGTCCTCCGGCATTAAAGCAACGATTTCATGGAGTATCTGTCTCTTTCCACCGGCCCACTTAAGGATAGGTTCTGCCATCGATTACATCCTCCCAGCCGTTGTTTAGGCCACGCCCTAATAAGGCATTCGATAAAATCACGTGCAACATAAATATAAAATTTTTGGTGCAACACAATATTCACAATTTGTAATCAAGACCCAATATCTTCCTAACGTAGTTAGATACGTCCAACCCCTCCTCCTGCGCCCGCTTAGAGATCATCTCATACTCATCCTCAGTAACGCGGATTGACAACCACTTATTCCGCTTGTTTTTGACAGCTACCGTTCTAGCTTCAGTTTCCCATATTTCCTTTAGGGCCCTAGCTTTTTTCTTAAGTAGTTTGGTGCTATTTAACCCTGAAAATTCCCTAGCAAGAATTTTCTTGAAATCAGAACATACTTGAGGATCTCCTCTAGAATATTTAGCAAACTCATTCACGGCCAGTTCAACGGCAATAGTTTCATTTGGAACATTTTCAGATTTCAGGATCACTTCAAAGGCCCTAGTTCCAGCAACGGGAATTTTTAGCTTACGGGTAGCCGGAGTCTTTAACGCTATGAGTTGTTCTATGATCTTTTCGAACATGAGTTCCACCAATATAACGTGCAACATAAAGGGAATTTAAAGGTTAACCCGCTGAAAGTCAGATTACTTTTCGATTTTTATACGAAACCTAAACACGACAGGAATATTGGAGAAGAAGTATTCAATTTAAATCGAGGATATTCATACTGAAACTTCTGCAAAGGAGATTATCACAAAGGTTCTAAACCATAAGCCCGACTTCAAGCCCCTCATCCCAAAGCTGAAGTTCATCACCAACAAGAAGCGCTGGAGCGGGCACCTGATGGGCAAGGCGATGAGAGAACTGCCAGAGGGGGACTACAAGCTTATTGAAAGCCTGCTTTGATTCCCAACTTTTTCCGCTGCTCCTTGATAACAAGTATCTTGGAGAACCGGAGTAATTGTCTTTTATCCAGAAGATCAATCAAAATCTTAGCATCCTCCATGCATTGTTCAAATATATCCCTTAGCTGTTTATTTTCCATCTCCAGCTCCATGACCCTATAGCGTAACCTCCAGTTCTCTCTTTCGAGTTGCTTTATCTTGTGGGGATCCGATGCCTCAATGAGCCTTTCAAGCCCACCCTCCACCGCACCCAAGAACGCGTCTGGATCACTGGAAAAGTGGAGGAGTTGCCTGACATCAACGTATCCCCTCTGGATCAGCAGGAGGAGAGTTTTCTCCCCAAGTTTGGAGTATATATCCCTCCTAACGAGCATGTCCTTCACTTCTGAACTCAAAAGTCCCGAAATTACCCTATCAACCTCCCTAAAAGTTGTTGTTTTGAAACTGTACCGGAGTTCAGTTCTGCCCGCAGTGGTCTTTTGAGGTCTCTTCGGTGTGCTGCGGAATTTAGGGGAAGCCGGAGTTTCCACACTTTCTGTCCCCATACCGGAAGGATCCTGAGACATTCCAAATTTACTGGATTCCCACTCTCCCCGGTATTCCTCAAACGCCGCTATCAATCTCTCCCACGCTTTTTTAACCACATTCTTGTGGCGTCCAGATTTTCTGGAGGCCTCCCTGAACGATTTGGACGTGTAAAGGGGCTCAACGGTCTCCCACTGGGCAGGTGTTAGCACCTCCAGGTGGCTATCGGCAAGCCATTCCACGAACTCCACAGGGGGTAGCATTTCTCTCCAGGACACGGAAGTAATTTTTGGACGGGAATGGACACTGTCCCCCTCGTTCTCTACAGATGGTTCTCCGCCGGGATTTTTATTGGGCGCAATCCCCTCCACCATGTTTATTACCGGTGAAATGTTTAACATTATCATTTAAATCATTTACGCTAAGTTCACATCATGACAGTTATCCGGCGGACGGGGGGCATCTGGGCACTACAAACCACGTGCACACAGGAAGATAGACAGGTAGAAAAGGTCATGCACTTTCCCATATTCATGGCCAATCTGGGGTTAAAATTACTGGTTCTCGCGTGAACTATTCACGCGAGAAATTGGAAAAAGCTGAATGCCCAGGATGCCCACGTGCCCATTGTGCCCATGGACATGTTAAAATAATTCCGAAATGCGGCACTAAATTCAAAATCCACGGGGAGGGCAGTTACGATAATGAACCCCGAATCCGGAACTATTATGCGCATCGATGTTTTTATTTGTTTCAATATCCGGAAGAATATCCATTAATTAAAATAACTTCAACTAGGGAAACCTCCCAGGACAGATTCCAAGCAGTAATTTGAACCTAATGAAACTTCCACTTGGCGAAAGTTCCAAGGATACAGGTGTACCCCACTCAGAGGGGTTAGGGTAGTGAAAGCTCTGGAAAAAGCTTCACTAAAGTTCGTAGCCCTTCACCTGGGGAGTTAAAGTGATGGGGTTTCGAGCTTTAGACGTTCCCCCAAAAAGAGAACACTCCAAAACTACATTTTGGAGATGAGTTTTACACTCTTTTGACGCCCGTAGGGTGTCTTTTTAAAGTTAAACCCGTTTACAAGGAGTCTCAAAAAGAGTTCTCTCCTGAAACGATTGACTTCAAGTTGAAACCCCTAAGAACTTGCACTTCAAAAAGGAGCCACGAACCTTGATAAAAATTTCGCCTGGCGAAAGTTTGTTAGAATTATGGGGCCAGGGCCGGGATTTGAACCCGGGCTAGGGGATCCACAGTCCCCTGTGCTAACCAGGCTACACCACCCTGGCCATTTCCAGCTAAACCTTTTGGGTTAGATTTATAAAGTTTTCGACGGAAGGGGCTGAAAGAGGGAGCTGAGACCTTTTACTTAATCCAACCCCCACGTAACGGCGCTTTCGCTGGAATTAAGAATCGTCCGGAGGTTTCGACATGAAAGCCAAACGCGAAGCCCTTGTGAGCCTTTTCACAGCTATGAGGGAAGGAAAGGTTGACGCGGATATAATCAACCTCCTCCTGCTCATAAACTCCATCAATGGCATCTACACGACCTCCTCCTGCTCCGGCAGGATCGGCATAATGGAGGAACCGGACCTCGGGGCCAAGCCCCTCGCGAGGTGGCTGATCAAGGTCCACAGGCAGATGGAGTTCGAGGAGGCAAGGGAGGCCCTGAGAAGCGCCGAGAAGGGTCTCATATTCCTCAAGAGCCAGCCGCCGATATTCCACATCGTCGCCGAGGACATCGAGAAGGCAAAAAAGCTCCACGAGCTCGGCCTAGCGAGCGGCTTTAAGTACACCACCTTTAAGGTTATCTCCAAGCGTTACCTCGTTGAGATAAACGCCACCGAGTACCTAACCGCTCCCCTCGGGAGAGACGGGAGAGTTCTAATCGACGATGAGTATCTCCGCTTCGCCGTACAGCTGGGCAACGACATGCTGAGGAGAAGCAAGGGAAGACTGCCGCGCTTGGAGAGAAACTTCAGAAAGCTGAGGGAGGAACTCGGCGAAGACGAGCTGTTCTACGAGCTGGCGAGGCGGTATAGGATAGAAGAAAACTGGAAGTTACCTTAAATCACCGGCTCTCGTTCCACTCCGGGTTTCCGTAGCGCCCCTCCACCAGCTCTTCGGCCAGTTCAAGCTCGTAATCCGTTAGTTCCTCTTCCTCCGGCTCGAACGCGGTAAAGAACTTGTCCTTCAACAGTTCGTAGACCTCCCAGCGGCTCATCTTTATCCCCTCGCGCTCCAGCGTTGTTACCCTCTCCCAGATGCTTGAAACACCCTTGTCGGCCAGCTTCAGCTTGGAGGCCCGCAGAACCCTTCCGAGCACCTCAACGCGCGTGGAGTACATAAAGGTGCCGTGCTGGAGGATTATCCCCTTCCGCCTCGTCTGGGCGGAACCGCTGATTTTTTTCCCGTTGGCCACGATGTCGTTCAGGCCGGAGAAACCGGCATCAAGGCCGAGCTCCTTGAGTGCATCCACAAGCGGGCCGGCCAGATAGCGGTAGCTCGTCTCGATGTTCCTGAGCATCGGATGGTAGTCCTCACCGGCAATCACCGAGTAGGTCACCTCACCGTATTCGTCGTGGAAAACCGAGCCGCCGCCAGTAATCCTTCTCACAACCGGAATACCTAACCTTTTGGCTTCGTCGAGGTCAACGTCGTGGACGACACTCTGGAATCGGCCTATCGTTACAGAACTCGGCGAGAAGGCGTAGAGCCTCACCGTGTCTGGAACTTTCCCCCCGATTCTGGCGCGCATTATGGCCTCGTCTATTGCCATCTGAACCTCGGGCCTTGCAACTATGAGCGGGATGAACCTCATGAGATCACCGGACAGTAGAGGGGTGAACGTCCTTTTAAGCCCACTGGTCGCTCAGCCCCCCAGACCGAAGGCCTCGCGGATGTCAAGGGGTATGAGACCTATCTTTGGAAAGACCACCAGGGCCTTGTCCTCAACGGCATACGCTGGAACGCATGGAACGGCGCCGTAGGGGGTCGGGTACGGTGGATCAGGAACCGGGTTGTTGTCACCCCAAGTCAGAAAACACTTCTCTATCTTGCCGCCGAGGTTCACCTCACCTATCTCCCTGACGCGGTGGATTATAGGGTATGGGTAGCCGGGACGCTTGTAGACTATGACGTCACCAACATGTACGTCGTTTATGTTGCTCCCGTCTATACCCCTGAGCAGTACCACATCACCTCGGTAGAAAACTGGCTCCATTGAACCGCTGACCACTATAACAAGCGGGGAGCCTGTATGAAAGGCAAATTTCAGACCAAACTGAAGTGCGAAGACCACAACAACCGTAATAAGCACCCAGGTCACGTCTTTTTTCCAGCCATCGTCCATTTCAATGCCTCCATGAAAGTTATTATCCTCACGGGGATGGCACCTATCGCGGTGCAGGTCTCAAGGCTGACCCCCCTCCCTGTCACATCAAGATGGTGGTGAGCAATCTTAAAGATTTCCTTTGGAAGGCCGTGCCTTCCGAGGCCAACGAGGAACAGAAAACTCTCCCCTGCCAGAGCCCTGCGGGAGACCTCCAGGGGGGTAATAGCTCTGTCCTTCCTGGGTTTCCTGGTGGTTGCGATTACCCTCCCGAACTGGGAGGGAAAACCCCTACCTGGAAAATCCAGGAGGTGGAACCTGTTCCCCTCCGCGAGCTCAAGAAGGTATCTCCCACTCCCCCCTATGGTAGTGTGGCCGCTTATCTCCCCGGCCACGTCCACGGGCCGCCCCTTCAGGGGAAAACCCACCAGGGCCAGATGAAAACCGTAGGCGTAGGCCACAGGGGCGGCACGGGCCACAGCACGGAGGTGTGCCTCATGAAGCTTTCTCCGGTCGTATGAATTGTAAAGCGCAAGAGTCAGCATACCAACCATTCGCTTTGAGGAGCGAACCTTTATAAGTATTTAGAACAAATTAAAGGGTGATATGACAACGCTGGAGGATATACGGCTTCTGGTGGAGAGGGGCTTCTACGAGGAAGCCCTTGAAAAGATCACCGAGCTTCTACATCCGGTTGATCAGGTGAAGGCTCTGGGTTACCTAGCCTTTGTTCTAGCCAGGGAGGGGGGGTACGACTGGGTCTCCGATGTGATCTCCGACAGCATCTACATCGCGGACAAGATAAAAGGGGCGGCCGAGAAGGCCGTAGCCTACGCCATAATCGGCTCAACCCTCTCGATCCTCGACTACGAGGAGGACTCCGTTGAGATGTTCTCAAAGGCCCTTGACCAGGCGGAGAGGATAAAAGACCCCATCACCAAGGGGAGGGTCCTCTCACGTCTGGCGTACCGACTGGCCATATCGGGTCACTCCGAAACCGCCATTGACCTGTTCAACACTGCCTTCGACACGATAATCGGGGCCGAGATAAAGTACACAGAGAAGGTCGACGGCCTCATAAGAACGGGCGAGCTCATGGAAAAGGCAGGGGACGCCCTCACGGCCAAGGATGCGATGAGGTTCTACGGCATGGCATTTGATATCTTCGACAAGCTCCACGTCAACCAGAGGGCGGCCATCGTGGAGAAGAAGATAGAACTCTGCAGGACGGTGATGGACGTAGGGCTCCCGGAGATACGCGCGGCCCTTCTGGAGGGGAGGAACCGCTACGCTCTGGCCCTTATAGAGAGAAAGTACCACGGGGTGATGCGGTTCCTCGGGGAGCTGGAAGTGGCGATGTGGATGAAGAGGGTCAACAACAGGGAGTACCTGGACGTGATCGAGAGGGCCTTCCAAGAGTCAAAGGACATCCGTCTGACGGAGAGCAACGTCCAGCGCATAGCCACCATCCTAACCGACCTGGGGAGCCTAAGACGGGCCCTAGAATTTGCCAGCATGATATCCGACGTGCGACAGAAGAGCGAGGCCCTGAAGGCCATAGCCCTGGAACTGGGTAAGAGACGTGAGTTTGAGGAAGCCTTCAAGCTCACAGAGGGCATCCCCGATGAAGAGGTAAGGGGGGAGGTCATCACAGAACTCACCGCTATGCGCGGAGCGGGTGAAACCATATGATATTCGACGCCCATTCTGACGTACCAACCTTTGTGTACTACGAAAGAGAAAACGGGCAAACTGCCGTGCTCGAAAGAAACTACCCCCGCTTCTTCGGGGGCATCGTGACGGCGAGGGTCGCCTCCATATGGACCCCCGTGGACAGGAGAAACCTCGCCCTCAGGTACGGAATCGAGGCGTTCAGCAGACTGCTCAGGGACGTGGACGAAAGCGAACACTTTGAGCTCGTGACCAGCACGGAAGAAATGCGGAGGGTCATCGAAGATTGGAAAGTCGCCCTGTGGGCCGGTATGGAGGGAGGGGAGCCACTTGAATCGAGCCTGGATGTTCTTGAAGTATTCCACCGTCTAGGCCTCAGGGTTCTAACCCTGACGTGGAGTCTAAGGAACTCACTAGGGGACGGCGTATTCGAGAGGACAAACGGGGGGCTGACGAATTTCGGGGTGGAGGTCATTGGCAAAGCCGAGGAACTCGGGATCCTACTCGACCTGAGCCACATAAACGAGGCCGGCTTCTGGGATGCCCTGGACGTGACATCCTTCCCGGTCATAGCCTCGCACTCCAACGCACGGGCGCTCTGCGACCACCCACGGAACCTAACGGATGAACAGATAACGGCCATAGCCGAGAGGGACGGGGTGATAGGGGCCGTGGCGATCCCAAGCTTCGTGGACGGGGAAGAGCCCACGCTGGAGAGGTACGTTGACCACATCGTTCACATGGTCGACACGGCCGGCCACCGGCACGTTGGCCTAGGATTCGATTTCGTTTACTACCTCAAAGGATGGAGCGGAAAAAGCGTAAAAGGCCTCGAAGACGAATCGAAGATCCCCAGCCTGGTGGAGAAGCTTCACGAGAACTTCAGCGAGACAGAGGTCAGCGGTATCACCTTCAAGAACTTTGAGAGGGTCTTTGAAAGGGTTGTGGGCTGAACCGGCGATGAGTTTAATTACGGATAACAGCCTTCGGTGGTGATAACGTGTCCGTTGAGGACCTCCTCAGGAGCGTCCCCGAGGGTAAGATACTGGTCGAGTACGAACCCATGAAACACCCGGAACGAATCTTCCACACCATGATAAAGTTCTACCTGAACTCCGGAGACGTCCCCCTCGTGGTGGACGTGATAGATAGCCTGCACGTGTTCGTACAGCACCTAGCGTTTCAGGGGGTGAATCTGCCCCTCGACAAGATACTTGTGATCAAATGCGGCGGCAGGGTGAATCTGGGCAACGTAATAGGGAGGATAAGCGTAACCGACAACTTCGAGTACTACCTAGCACAACACGCGAGGATCGCGAGGAAATTCATGAAGACCGTCGAGAAGGGGAGACAGGTGACGTTCTTCCTCGGCACCGGGAAATTCATCATGACCTTCCAAGACGACCCGTACAAGCTGGAGAACTACTTCGAGACCATCTTCAGAGGATACGACACAAAGGGCGACAAGGTCAGCATCTTCTTCGTAAACAGGGGCGTGGTAAACGAACACGCCCTAAAAAGCCTCGAACAGGACTCGAACTACGTCATCCAGGTAGATAGGGAAACCAGACTCCTAAAAGCCCCAGGGAGGGTGGGAAATGAGGCTCTCTGAATACCTGAGGAACGTGGTGCCCGGGGACATGATCCTGGTGGAGCACCCCTCAATCTCACTCGTCCCAAGGGTGTTTCACGTGATAATCGGGGCCATCAACCGGGACAGCATAATACTGCTGGACATACTGGACGGAATCCTCTCCATAAAAAAGGAGCTTGAACTGGAGGGCGTTGACGTCTCGTACCTGGAGAGGATCCCCAGGCTCACGGGGAGCGGGAGATCGAAGTGGGGCAATGTGATAGCCTCTATAGACGTTCACTCGGATCCGGGCATATTCCTGAGCAAATTTGAGCGCTTCTCACGGGACTACTACTCCAAGCACCGGGGGCTGTTCTGTAGATGATAACAAACGAAACGTTTAAATACTTTTGTTACTCAATTCTTCTTGGTGAGAGGTGAGTGCGACTTTATCGGACTGGTGAAGTCGCCAAGAAACTTGGAGTT
>Ga0256840_1004682_pt1 | contig 10132 bp, 7 predicted proteins | sample 355202metaG_FD_185969 | JGI IMG/M metagenome (GOLD analysis project Ga0256840, IMG submission 185969) | Hydrothermal vent microbial communities from Mid Atlantic Ridge, Atlantic Ocean - 355-202 | ecosystem: Environmental > Aquatic > Marine > Hydrothermal vents | place: Atlantic Ocean: Mid...
CATTTGATATCTTCTGCTTTTATCTAAAAATATAGATGGTGCGTAAGGTCAGTTATTAAAGGATATTATAGCAAAATGAGATTTAAAATAGATAAGACGGATGGAAATGCAAGAGCAACTACTATAGAAACTGCACATTCGACCATACAAACTCCTGTTTTTATGCCAGTAGGAACGGTGGGAAGTGTAAAAAGTTTAGATGCAAAAGATATGTTAGATTTAGGAGCACAAATCATACTTGGCAATACATATCACCTCTACTTAAGACCAGACGATAAAGTCATAAAACACTTTGGAGGGCTTCATGGTTTTACAAAGTTTCCCAATAGTTTTCTAACTGATAGTGGAGGATTTCAAGCCTTTTCTTTGAGTGATATAAGTAAAGCAGATGAAAAAGGGATTATGTTTAAGAGTCACATAGATGGCTCAAAACACTACTTTACACCACAAAAAGTTTTAGATATTCAGTACAATTTTAACTCTGATATCATGATGATACTTGACGATTTAATCGCCCTTCCAGCCACTAAAGAAAGAGTGGCACTAAGTATTCAAAGAACGACACAATGGGCAAAAGAAGCTATAGAGTACCATATGAGTCAAAAAGAAAAAGGCATTGGAGTTGACCAAAATATATTTGCTATCATACAAGGTGGTACAGATAAGGAGGCAAGAAAAATCTCTGCAACACAGCTTTGTTCTTTAGAAGATTATGATGGCTATGCTATAGGTGGACTTAGTGTAGGTGAAGCAAACCAAGAGATGTATGACACAGTAGAGTGGACAACACAGTTTATGCCAAAAGATAAACCAAGATACCTCATGGGAGTAGGAACTCCTGAGGATTTAGTAGAAAATGTAGAGCGTGGAGTAGATATGTTTGACTGCGTTATGCCAACAAGAAATGCTAGGAATGGTACTCTTTTTACATCTTTTGGAAAGATAAACATAAAAGCAGCCAAATTTAAACTAGATAACAACCCAATAGATCCAGAGTGTACCTGCTACACATGTAAAAACTACACTAGAGGCTATTTGACACACCTTTTTCGTGCTAAAGAGTTAACTTACTTTAGGCTAGCATCTTTGCACAATCTACACTACTATCTAAATCTTATGAAACAGATGAGAGAGGCTATACTAAATGAGAAATTTGCCGATTTTAAAAAAGAGTTTTATGCAAAGCGTAATAAAAAAATGATATAATAAGTATATCAAACCAATAACATCACAAAGGATTTCTTAAATGATAAAAAAAACAACACTGTTTGCAATACTTTTTACAAGCCTACTAGCAGAGCAGCCATATAACATAATAAATAGTGCAGTAGATGCTCACCCTAATGTAAATAGACAGATAAACTTTTACAAGCAAGTGCTACAGGATTTAGATATAGCACAATCTGATAACCTCCCAACACTCGACTATAGAGGAGAGATAGGACAAGAAAAACTTCACAGAGAAGATAGTGACTCCTCTAACTTAGCATATTACAAAAACAACTTAACACTTAGACAGAATCTATTTAGAGGTTATAAAACCCAAAGTGAGATAAGACAAAATGAAGCAAGGATATCTGAAGCAGCATATACTGTACTAGATCGTGCCAATACAGTGGCTTTAGATGCTATCACTGCATATATAGAAGTTTTAAAACAAAGAGATTTAACCAAGCTATTTGAAGAAAATGTACAAAACCATGAAGATGTGCTTGCAAAGATACAAGAGAGGATGGATGCAGGAGTAGGAAAAAAATCTGAAGTATTGCAAACTCAAAGTCGTCTTGACCTTGCATATTCAAACCTACTAGTTCAGCAAAACAACTTTGAAGATACACTTACACAGTACCACTTTGTTGTTGGTAGATTTTTTGATAGAAGTGAATATATAAAACCTAATACAAATTTTGAAATTCCTAAAAACATCAATGAAGCTTCATATATTGCTCTTCTAAACAATCCTTCTATAAAAGCACTAAAATCATCCATAATTGCTAAAAAAGAAGAGTATAGAAAAGCAAAAAGTGAATTTTATCCAATACTTGATGCTGTTGCGAGTGCTGATTGGGAAAACAATGTAGATGGAGTAGAAAAAACAAAAAAAAGCATGAGCATAGGTTTAGTTGCGAGATGGAACCTGTATAGAGGTGGAGCAGATGAAGCCAATAGATTAAAAGCACTTGAATCACTAAGTGAAGAGAAAAAGAATTTAAGAAGAATACAAAGAGATGTTATAAAGCAAGCTAGATTAGCATATATGGCATATAAAGTTTATAAACCACAAATAAAGTATCTAGAAAAACATCTTGCAGAAGCAAAAGCTACACTTGACTCTTATGTAGAAGAGTATAGCTTAGGAAGACGAGATTTACTTGCAATTCTTGATGCACAAAAAGAGCACAATAGTGCACAACAGACACTTATAGAGGCTAAATACAATCTTATGTTAGCAAAATATAAAATAGCAAATGCTACTAATGAACTTCTCTATACTGTCAAATCAACTCTACCATCAAAACTAATCTTGACAAGTATAGAAGATGACCTAACTAATGACGACAATTTTGCAAGAAATGTACTTTGTGACAACCCTTTAGATAAGACATCTTTAGACAAATATAACTGCCAATATACAGAGACAAATCTAGGTTATCAAGCAGAAGAAAAGATTGTAAAAAAAGAAAAGATTGAAGAAGCTCCTTATATAGAGCCATCTCCTACTCCAGTAGCACCAGTAAAATCAGAAAAGCCTAAGATAACAGATATAAAGCTAAGAAATATTAACTTTATAATCTACTCAAATAAAATTTCAGATGATGCTATGAAAACTTTAGTTGAAAATGCAAAACAACTAAAAAATACGGATTTTAAAACTCTAGAATTACACTCATATACAGATAGTTCAGGAAGAACAATAAAAAATCTAATTCGTTCACAAAATCGTGCAGAAGTAGTAAAAGAAAAACTTATAGAGTTAGGCATACCTAAAGAGAAGATTGTAATTTTAGCAAAAGGAAGCACAAACTTTATAGCAGATAATTCTACAAAACAAGGCAGACTTCTAAATAGACGAGTAGAGTTTAAAGTTATAAACTAATATGAAAATCTCAGTAGCTATAACATTTTCAGTCTTAGCTACTGTACTTTTCACATCATTTAGATTATATGCAACAAATGATGATTTTTTCATTGATAAACAAACAATAAAAAGAGTTGAAAAAAAGTATGGACAATTTGCAAAAGCTAGAGTTGAAGCTCTTGTAAAACTCATGAACTCTCTAAAAAATGCCCCAGAAAAAGAGAAACTTATAAAAGTAAATCAGTTTTTCAACCAAGTAAGATACCAATCTGACATGAAAACATGGGGCGTAAAAGACTACTGGGCAACTAGAATTGAATTTTTAGGAAAAGACAAGGGTGATTGCGAAGATTATGCAACGGCAAAGTACTTTACTCTAAAACAACTTGGGGTTTCTACTAAAAAGATGTATCTCTCTTATGTTAAAGCTACAAAACAGAAAATTGCACACATGGTTTTGACCTATTTTGAAACAAAAAGAAGTGTACCTTTAGTTTTAGATAACTATAACAAACGAATACTTCCAGCAACAAAAAGACCAGATCTCATTCCAATATACAGCTTCAATGGAGATTCACTCTACCTTGCAAAACAGACAGGATTAGGTAAAGAAGTACCTTCAGGTGTAGCAAAAAACAAAAAATGGACAAGACTACTACAAGATATCAAAAGGAATAAAATATGACACTCTTTAAACAAATAGCCATCATCTTTTCACTATTTATTGTACTCATCATAAGCTCAGTGATGTACCTAAACTTTAACTCGGCAAATAGTTTTATACAAAATCAACTCTATACTGCTTCAAAAGATAGTGCTACTTCTCTTGGGCTATCTTTAAGCATGAATATACCAAAAGATGGAGAAAATCTTTCTACAATGGAGACAATGATAAATGCTATATTTGATAGAGGTTACTATGAATATATTATATTAAAAGACATGGACGGAAAAATTCTTATAGAGAATCGTAATAATATCAAAGTAAAAAATGTGCCAGACTGGTTTGTTAAAACTTTTCATTTACAAGTTCCTGAAGCACAAACACAGATTTCTTCTGGTTGGATTCCGTATGGTGTTCTAAGCTTAAAACTTCACAGTGGACATGCATATGAGGAACTTTGGGCAGTATTTACAAGTATGTTAAAAACTTTTGCAATTTTAGTCTCTATAGTTCTAACTCTTCTATACTTTGTACTAACTTTTATACTAAAATCTTTAAAGAGTGTAGAACATCAAGCAATTGCTATAACAAAAAATGATTTTATAATACAAGATAAATTACCATACACAATAGAATTTAGAAATGTAATTATTGCTATGAATAAAATGGTTAAAAAAGTAAAAGATATCTTTGAGCATGAAGCACTTATGGTAAAAAAATATAATGATCTTCTTTACAATGACCAAGATACTGGTATGGGAAATAGAAAGTTTTTTTCACTTAGACTTTCATCGCTTTTAAATCAAGAAGATGATAGTTCTAGTGGAACACTTGTTATATTTGTTATTCACAACTTTCATAAAGCAAAAAGTGAAGTTGGATTTAAGGTACTAAATAACTACATAAACAAACTAGCAGAACTATTTTATGCCTCTACAAAAGATGTAGAAGAAAGAGTAGTTACAAGACTAAAAGATTCTGAATTTTCTATGATTTTACCAAAAACAGACTACAAAAAAGCCAAGGTTATTGTAAATAGTTTTTTAACTCAAGCAGAAGATGAACTACCTAATGAGCTAAGGAAGATTAGAGACTTCTACATATGTGGAGGTGCTACATACTTTAATGAAACTGACAAACAAAAAGACATACTTGCTCGTGCCGATTTTGCACTCTCAACTGCAATTATGAAAAATGCAACAAATGTGCACTTCCATGAGATAAAAAAAGATGAAACACTAATGGAATTAGGAAAAGAGGAGTGGCATAAGCTTGTTAGAACTGCTATAGAAGAAGATGGCATCAAACTTGCACTCCAAGCCGTAAAAGATGAACATGGTAAGATTTACCACCAAGAGGTTTATCTAAGGATGAGTGATAAACACGGTAATATATATCCAGCTAGGATCTTTATGCCACTTCTAAATAGCCTAAACCTAACCAATGATGTAGATAAAAAAGTTATAGATATTGCACTAAAACTTACACACAGAGGTACAAGCATCGCTATAAATATAGCATCATCTTTTCTTAAAGACAGTCAAAATATGTACTGGCTTGAAAAGAGACTAAAAAATACAACTAAACTAAACTTAGATGTCTCATTTGAATCAAGTAACCATGCTATCATAAACAATTTAGAAAGCTTTAAACAGTTCGCAAAGCTTGTTCAAAAATACAACTACAAGTTTGGAATCGACAACTTCGACATAACAAGTGCAAGCCTAAACTACTTACAAGATATAAAACCAGCATACATAAAAGCAAACAAATCTTTCTATATCGATATGCATGATAATGGTAAAAATAGCTCTTATGAATCTTTTAATGTATTAACAACGGCTTTAGATATTAAAATCATCGCAACAGCAGTAGAAAGTAAAAATGAAAGTGATAATCTAAAAGAGATTCCTATACACCTAATGCAAGGTACTTTTATTGAGGAGCCAAAGCTGTAAAAATACTCTGTTTTAACTCTTTGATTTCATACATAGCATAGTGATAAATCATATCATCTGGGTGTAAAAAACGATTTCCAAAAGATGGCTCTATAACTCCTAAGTATCTATCTAGTCTATTGGCAATTTCTATAAGAAGAATCTCTTTTTTTCTTTGAATTGCTAAGCTTATTAAAAAAGAGAAAAAGATATATAAGTTATAAAAGTTTTCAATTATGATAAATGACATCTTTCTTGAATCACTCTCTAGTTTTAACTCTAACTTCTCTTTTAACTGTATCAGCCTTTTTAATACCTCTTTTAATTTTTTTAGCTTAGAACCTTGAAATCTATACCATTTTGAGTTTATATGTAATATCTTTTTATACTCTAAACCTAATTCATCTATGATACTATTTATATCTAATAATATGCTCTTTATAGAGTTGATTTTTCGCTCATTCACATCAGTATGTATATTGTCAATCTGACCATTTACATAGTCATCTAAACTATATAATTCATACTTATCTACCTCTAATCCATACAGAAGCTTTAAAATATGAATTTTATGTTGCATATCTGATGATTCAACTTCTTCCTTGCATTCAGCTACTATTTCATTAAAAGCTTTTATTTTTAAAGACATGTTTTCATTAGATGCAATATCTTCTTCATTATGTTGCAAAAATGGCTCACACAAAGTTTCTAAGTTATCTGTTTTTATCTCTATTTTTGATATTGTCATATGCTATTATATGAGAAGTTAAGTTAATTTTAAATAAAATAATATTTTATATACTCAAGGGATTTTTTATGCCATCAAAAAAGATTACTGATCCGCTGTTAGAATGTTTGGTGATTTTTACAAAACTACACAACAAACCTTATAGTGCTGAGGCATTGACTGAGGGTTTACCTGTATCTGGCGATACACACACTATAGAGCTTTTTTCAACAGAAGGTTCAAAAGCTCTATTTTCAAGAGCTGCAAAAAGGGCTGGTTTTACATCTTCTTTGGTTCAAAAAACACTTGAAGAAATCTCACCTCTTGTACTACCTTGTATACTTATACTCAAAGGTAGAAAAGCTTGTATATTAGAAGAATTTGATGAAAAAAATGGAAAAGTCAAAATCATATCTCCAGAGATGGACACTGGTGAAAACTGGGTTGATACTGAGATTTTGTCAGACCAATACATAGGCTACTGCTTTTACTTAAAAAAAGAGTTTGTTTCAGAAGATAGAACAAAAACTTACCTCATAGACAAAAAGAAAACTCACTGGTTTTGGGGAACTTTGCGTCGCTCTAGTGAAATATATAGAGATGTTATAGTTGCTTCCATAGTTATAAACCTATTTGTTTTGGCAAGCCCACTCTTCACTATGAATGTATATGATAGAGTAGTTCCAAACAATGCAACTGAGACTCTATGGGTTTTAGCTATAGGAATTGTTGTTATCTATGTAATTGATATGTTTTTAAAACTTACTCGTGCCTACTTTTTAGAGGTTGCCGGTAAAAAGAGTGATGTTATCATGTCTTCCCTTATATTTGAAAAAGTGCTTGATCTAAAGATGTCAAGTCGTCCAAAATCTATAGGCTCTTTTGCTAACAACCTAAAAGAGTTTGATTCAATACGCTCTTTTTTTACATCTTCTACTATAGCTGCTCTAGTGGATTTACCTTTTACAGTTATATTTTTGGCTGTCATATACTTCATAGCTGGATATATTGTCTTCGTTCCAATTACTATATCTGTTATAATCATAATCTATATGCTTTTTGTAAAAGACCCTCTCCAAAAAAGCATAGAAAGTACCTATGAAGCAAGTGCTATCAAAAACGGCATACTCATAGAAACTCTATCTGGCATGGAGACAGTAAAAACAATGAGTGGAACAGGCTTAGCTCAGTGGAACTGGGAAGAGGCAACCGGAGAGATAGCAAACCGTAGTGTAAAAACAAAAATCTTAACAAACTCTATAAACACAGTAACTGCCTTCTTAATACAGATAAATACAGTCATAGTTGTAGTCATAGGAGTATACATGATAAAAGAGATGGATTTAACTATGGGTGGACTTATTGCCTCTGTTATACTATCTTCTCGTGCTATAGCTCCTATGGGGCAAGTTGTCGGTCTTGCAGCTAGTTATGAGCAGACAAAAACAGCCTATGAAACTATAGAAAATATTATGCAAATGCCAGTTGAGAGACCTGAAGGTAAAAAGTTTGTAAGAAGAGAGAGCATTAAAGGTGATATAGAATTTCAAGATGTAGTTTTTTCCTATCCTGATGCTCAAAAGGGTGCATTAAATAAAATGTCATTTAAGATTAAAGCTGGTGAAAAAGTTGGTATCATAGGTAAAAATGGTTCTGGTAAAACAACTATAGAAAAGATGATACTAGGTCTATATGAGCCATCTGAAGGATCGATTCTGATTGATGGTATAGATATAAACCAAATCGATCCTGTTGATTTGAGAAAAAACATAGGTTATGTTCCTCAAGATGTTGTACTTTTCAATGGAACTGTTAAAGAAAACATAGTTTACAAGTATCCTGCTATTGATGATGCTAGCATACTAAAAGCTGCCAGACTAAGTGGAACGGATGAGTTCGTAAATGCCCATCCTCTTGGCTTTGATATGCCAGTTTATGAACGGGGAGATGGGATCTCTGGAGGACAAAGACAGTCTATCGCAATAGCGCGTGCATTTTTACTAGACTCTCCTATCATGATACTAGATGAGCCTACAAACTCATTAGACAATACAACCGAAGCAAAAATAAAAAAGCTCTTAGAACAAAACTTGAAAAACAAAACAGTCATACTAGTAACTCATAAAAGCTCCCTCCTCTCACTTGTTGAGAGACTCATAGTAGTTGACAATGGAAAAGTTGTTTTAGATGGGGAGAGAAACAAAGTACTAGCACAACTACAAGGTAAAAGTGGAGGTGCAAAATGAGTACACAAGAAGAGATACAAGCTTTAGAAAAAGCTAGTCGTGAGGCAAAAGCATGGAAACAAGAGCTACACAAAGGTAAACTAGATGTAGATGACCTCAAGTATATGTCAAGTCTAAGTGAAGCTGTACTACAAAAATCTCCAAAAAAATCCAAATACATCTTATGGCTTATAGCTTTAGCACTAATTTGGGCTATACTTTGGGCTAGTCAAGCTGAGCTTGATGAGATTACAAGAGGGGAAGGAAAAATAATCCCTTCTCATCAGCTACAAGTTGTACAAAATCTTGAAGGTGGTATAGTATCAGATATTCTTATAGAAGAAGGTGATATAGTTAAAAAAGGGCAAGTTATACTCAAAATCAACAATACTAACTTTACAAGTTCATTTGAAGAGAGTAAACTAAGACAAAATGAGCTTAAAGCTAAGTTTTTAAGACTAAATGCAGAAGCCAATGGCAAATCATTTAAGTATGACGATAAACAAATAGAAGGATTAACTAAACAAATAGAGTATGAAAAGAGTTTATATGAGAGCAATAAAGAGCAACTAAATAGCTCTCTAAATGTAGTAAAAGAGCAGATAAAACAGAAAAAACAAGAGCTAACAGAACTATATGCAAAAATAAAACAGGAAAAAAGAACACTAAAACTCATGCAAGATGAAATTGATATAACTAAGCCACTTGTAAAAAAAGGCTTAGTTTCAGAAGTTGAGTTTTTACAACTAAGACGCCAACTCAATGGCATAAAAGGTGACTTAGAGGCATCGAGACTAGCAATACCTAGACTAAAATCACAAATAAAAGAATCAAACAACAAGATAAGTGAGATAAAACTAGATTATAAAAACAGAGCTAAAAAAGAGCTAAACGAAGTTGCAGCAGAGATTTCAAGGATAGACCAAACAAACACTGCTCTAAGTGATAAAGTTAAAAGAACATTAGTTCGTTCTCCTGTTAACGGTACAGTACAACAACTACTCGTAAACACCATAGGAGGTGTCATCCAACCAGGGATGGATCTTGTAGAGATAGTACCAACTCAAGACAACCTTTTGGTTGAAGCTAAAATAAAACCTTCAGATATAGCCTTTTTAAGACCACAATTAGATGCTATGGTCAAGTTTAGTGCCTATGACTTTTCCATACACGGTGGGTTAAACGGTAAACTAACTTACATAAGCTCAGACACCATAACAGATGACAAGGGTGAAAGCTACTATCTCGTAAGGATAAAAACAGACAAAAGCTACCTTGGAAGTAAAGAAAAGCCTCTACCTATTATGGTTGGTATGACTGTTAGTGTGGATATTATCACTGGTAAAAAAACAGTTTTAGACTACCTTCTTAAACCTATACTAAAAACAAAACAAAATGCTCTGAGAGAGAGATGATAGTCTGTTTATCTCGCAATCAAGAGTTTTTAAACAGATACCCAGAGTGTCTACATGTAGAGAGTGAGAGTGAATTAGATGATGT
>Ga0256840_1004683_pt1 | contig 10132 bp, 8 predicted proteins | sample 355202metaG_FD_185969 | JGI IMG/M metagenome (GOLD analysis project Ga0256840, IMG submission 185969) | Hydrothermal vent microbial communities from Mid Atlantic Ridge, Atlantic Ocean - 355-202 | ecosystem: Environmental > Aquatic > Marine > Hydrothermal vents | place: Atlantic Ocean: Mid...
GTCCGCTAAGGTTTTTAATGATAAAAAAGTTACCGATCACCATGCTATTATTCCAACTGGAGTTGAAATGAATTTACAATACAACCAGCAGTTAGTTTACGATATTATTGTAAAACGGTTTATTGCAGTTTTTTATGATGATTGTATTGTTTCAAATACTGCTGTAATTGGACAAGCTGCGGATGTAACATTTAAAACAACAGGAAAAGAAATCTTAGAAAAAGGTTGGAGAATGGTCTTTGAGTACCAAAAAAATAAGGAAAAGAAAGATCTTAAAAAAGAACCTCACATATTACCAACTTTTACAAAAGGAGAAAAAGGAACTCACGAGCCTTCATTTTTAGAAAAAGAAACTAAACCGCCAAAGTATTATACTGAAGCTACTCTACTTCGTGCTATGGAAACCGCAGGAAAACAAGTTGATGATGAAGATTTGCGAGATTTAATGAAAGAAAATGGTATTGGAAGACCTTCCACTCGTGCCAATATTATTGAAACCCTTTTTAGAAGAAAATACATTGAACGAAAACGTAAAAACTTACTTCCAACCGAAACAGGAATTAAACTTATTGATACCATTCAAAATAATTTATTAAAATCTGCCGAACTCACAGGACGTTGGGAAAAACAGTTGAAAGAAATTGAAAAAGGAAATTTTCATGCAGGAACATTTATTAAAAACATGAAAAAAATGGTAGATCAATTGGTTTACGAAGTAAGAACAGAAAAAATAAGTGCAAATATTTCTGCTCAAAACCATAAAAACACACCTAAAACTATTTCAAAAACTACAACTAAGAAAGATACTTTAGCATCACAAGCTTGTCCCAAATGTAAAAAAGGAAAAATTTTAAAAGGAACAACCGCTTTTGGTTGCAGTAATTATAAAAATGGATGTGATTTTAAATTACCTTTTACTTTTATGAATAAAAAAATTTCCGAAAATCAATATTTAAGATTAATCAAAAAAGGAAGCACTGTTAATTTAAAAGGGTTTAATTCTAAAAATGGAAAAGCTTCTGGTACAGTTATATTTGACGAAAATTTTCAACTAAAATTAAATATTAAAACATCTACAAAAGCTACAGACGATAAAATTTCTTGTCCGAAATGTAAAAAAGGAATTATTCTTAAAGGGAAAACAGCTTATGGTTGTAGCGAATACACTAATGGATGTCATTTTATCTATCCTTTTAATGAAGTGATTAAAGATGCGAACGGTGCTACCTTAACAAAAGAATTGGTGAAAAATTTAATTCTAAGTAAAAAATAATTCTATGCAATAACTCCACTTCCTACCAACTCTTCATCTAAATACCAAACAGCAAATTGCCCTTCTGTAATAGCTGATTGAGGATTTTTAAACAATAAATACATTCCGTTTTTCATTTTAAAAAGTGTGGCATTTTCTAAAGGTTGTCTGTATCTAATTCGTACTTTCACTTGCAAACTTTCTCCTTCTTTTAAGGCTAAATCTGGACGCACAAAATGAAGCTCATCATTACTTATAAACAAACATTTTCTATACAAACCAGGGTGTTTTTTTCCTTCTCCTGTATAAATAATGTTTTCTTTTACATCGGTTTCAATCACAAATAAAGGCTCTTTTGTTCCTCCAACAGCCAATCCTTTACGTTGTCCTTTGGTAAAATAGTGTGCACCTTGATGTGTTCCTACCATTTGACCATCGTCTTTTGTATATTGATACTTTTTTGCTAAAAAAGTTAATTCATCTTCTTTTGATTTAAAATGAGGTACAGTTTGATTGTAAATTGGTGAATTGGCATCAATAGTAATAATTTTTCCTTCTTTAGGTTGTAATTTTTGCTGTAAAAATTCAGGTAATCTCACTTTACCAATAAAACATAAACCTTGAGAATCTTTTTTATCTGCTGTAATCAATTCTAATGACGTTGCAATTTTTCTAACTTCGGGCTTGGTTAATTCGCCTATCGGAAATAAAGACTTAGCTAATTGCTGTTGTGATAATTGACATAAAAAATAGGATTGATCTTTATTCGTGTCTTTTCCTGCTAAAAGCTGATACGTTTTAATACCATCAACCTCAATAGTTCCTTTTCTACAATAATGACCAGTAGCAACATAATCTGCTCCAAGTTTTAGTGCAATTTTCATAAAAACGTCAAACTTTATTTCACGATTGCATAAAACATCAGGATTTGGTGTTCTACCAATTTCATACTCTCTAAACATATAATCTACAATACGTTCTTTGTACTGTTCACTTAAATCAACTACTTGAAAAGGGATGCCTAATTTTTCTGCAACCAACATTGCATCATTACTATCTTCTAACCAAGGACATTCATTTGATATTGTAACCGAATCATCATGCCAATTTTTCATAAACAATCCTATGACTTCATAACCTTGTTCTTGAAGTAGGTGAGCTGCTACACTTGAATCAACTCCTCCAGAAAGACCTACAATAACTCGTTTTTTATTTGTATTCACCTTTATTATTTTATTTGGCAAAATTACAATAAATACTAGCATAAAAAAACTACCAAAAGAATTTTAAGACAAGAGGGCTCTTTTGGTAGTTATCAACAACTATAATAACATTAACTCAAATGATATCACAAAGGTAAATTGATTAAAAAAGCTGTAAAAGAGGAAAAACACCCTTTTTAAGAGGTGTTTTTTTTATAATTTTTAAGATCTATAACTATTTTATAAATGGAATTTAAAATTCGAATAAAAACTAGCCTAACACTTCCGCTACTTTTTTACCAATTTCTGCAGGTGATTCAACAACGTGAACACCGTGTTCTCTAAGAATTCTCATTTTAGCTTCGGCAGTATCATCGGCACCACCAACAATTGCACCAGCATGTCCCATAGTTCTACCTTTAGGAGCTGTTTGACCAGCAATAAAACCAATGACTGGTTTTCTATTTCCGTTAGCTTTAATCCATTTTGCAGCATCAGCTTCATAATTACCACCAATTTCACCAATCATTACAATAGCATCAGTTTCTGGATCATTCATTAATAATTCTACGGCATCTTTAGTTGTAGTTCCAATAATAGGATCTCCTCCAATTCCAATAGCGGTTGAAATACCATAACCTTGTTTTACTACCTGGTCTGCAGCTTCATAAGTTAAAGTACCTGATTTAGAAACCACACCAATTCTTCCTTTTTTAAATACAAAACCTGGCATAATACCTACTTTCGCTTCTTCTGGAGTAATTACACCTGGACAATTTGGACCAACCAATCTACAATCTTTATCAGCTAAATAAGCTTTAACTTTAACCATATCTGAAGTTGGTATTCCTTCTGTAATACAAATAATTACTTTAATTCCAGCTTCGGCAGATTCCATAATGGCATCCGCAGCAAATGCTGGTGGAACAAAAATAATAGATGTATCTGCATCAGCTTGTTTAACAGCATCATCAACAGTATTAAATACAGGTTTATCTAAATGTGTTTGACCACCTTTTCCTGGAGTAACTCCTCCAACAATGTTTGTACCATATTCAATCATTTGTTCTGAGTGAAAAGTTCCTTCTCCACCAGTAAAACCTTGAACTATAATCTTTGAATTTTTATTTACTAAAACGCTCATTTTATATTGTGTTAATTCGTTTATTTGTTTAAATGCCTCACAAAGGTAACGCAATTTTAAATCTTGAACTTAAAATTTTATATCTTTTTTGTTAATCTTTTTAAGGTAGCTAATTCTTTTAATTTCTGACGAGATTCTGTAATTGGAGTTCCAAAATAAGATTTTCCTCCTGCAACGGACTTAGTAACACCAGTTTGACCAAGTATCACTGCGCCTTTACCAATGGTAATTCCGCTATTTGTACCTACTTGTCCCCAAATAGTTACTTCATCTTCAATTACACAACAACCAGCAATACCAACTTGAGATGCAATTAAGCATTTTTTACCAATAATAGTATCATGTCCAATTTGTATCTGATTATCTATTTTTGTTCCTTCGCCAATAGTTGTATCACCTGTAACTCCTTTGTCAATAGTGCAAGCAGCACCAATATCAACATAATCTTCAATCACCACTCTTCCACAAGAAATGAGTTTGTCAAAACCTGTTGGTCTATTTTTATAATAGAAGGCATCTGCTCCTAAAATTGTTCCAGCGTGAATGGTAACATGATTTCCAATAACACAATTATCATAAATAATTACATTTGGATGAATGGTGCAATCATGACCGATTATTACATTGTTTCCAATAAAAGCATTGGGTTGAATAATTGTATTTTCTCCTATTTTAGCACTTTCAGCAATGGTGTTAAAGGCTTTTTGAAACGGTTTAAAGAAGGTGGATAATTTATTAAAATCTCTAAACGGATCGTCAGAAATTAATAAGACTTTCCCTTGCGGACAATCCACTTCTTTATTGATTAATACTATGGTTGCATCAGATTGCAAAGCTTTATCGTAATATTTTGGATGATCTACAAATACTACATCACCTTCTTCAACTACATGAATTTCATTGATTCCTTTTACGGGAAAATTTTCATCACCAACCATCTTGGTATTGGTGATTTTTGCAATTTCTTTTAAAGTATAAACTCTTGGAAATTTCATTATTTTGTTTTTTTTAAATTATCCAATTAAGAGAGATACTGAAACAAGTTCAGTATGACGTATTTCTTTAACCAAAGACCATTGACTAAAGATAAAGTCTAAACTACGCTTTCACTCGTTCCATATACGTTCCTTTTTCTGTTTCTACTTTAATTAAATCACCTTCATTAATAAAAAGAGGTACATTTACTCTAGCTCCAGTTTCAACAGTTGCAGGTTTTGTAGCGTTTGTAGCAGTATTTCCCTTAACTCCTGGTTCTGTATGTATAACTTCTAAAACCACACTTGCAGGCATATCAACAGCAAGAGGTGTTTCATCTGATGCTCTAACAATTACGGTAACCACTTCGCCTTCTTTTAATAAATCAACCGAATCAATTGTTTCTTTTGGGAGCATAATCTGATTATAATCTACTTGATTCATAAAGTGATACATATCTCCTTCTGGATATAAATACTGGTATTTACGAGTTTCTACACGAACTTCCTCAATTTTATGACCTGCAGAAAAAGTATTATCTACTACTTTCCCAGAGGTTAAACTTTTTAATTTTGTACGTACAAATGCAGGTCCTTTTCCTGGTTTTACATGTTGAAATTCTACAATTTTATAGGTGTCATTATTGAAAATAATACAAAGACCTTTTTTAATATCTGATGTTGATGCCATTTTTTGTTTTTTGTTAAATTGTTTAAATAAACTTTTAAATATATTATTGTTTACTGCCTACTACTTACTGAACACTGCCAACTACTCACTGCCTACTGATGACTGCCAACTGAACACTGCCAACTGATGACTGCCAACTGAACACTGCCTACTGATTACTAGTATATCCTTTCATAATCCCTCTTTTAGAGTTCTTGATAAATTGTAAGATTAAATCTCTTTCTGTAGTTGCTTCATATTCTGCTTCAATTATTCCTAAAGCTTGTGTTGTGTTGTTGTTTTTTTGATATAAAATTCTATAAATATCCTGAATTTCATGAATTTTTTCGGATTCAAATCCTCTTCTTCTTAATCCAATAGAATTGATACCTATATAAGATAACGGTTCTTTTGCTGCTTTTGTAAAAGGAGGAACATCCTTTCTCACAAGTGAACCACCAGAAATCATGGCATGTTTACCAATATGGATAAATTGATGAATACCAGAAGAACCACCAATAATAGCAAATTCACCAACAGTAACATGACCAGCTAATAAAACGCCATTTACAACAATTACATTTTTTTCTAAAATACAATCGTGTGCAATATGTGCAGTAGCCATAATTAAACAATTATCGCCAATTTCAGTTTTACCATAAGCGCTTGTTCCTCTATTTATGGTAACACATTCTCTTATAGTTACATTGTTACCTATAATTACTTGCGAGTCTTCACCATCAAATTTTAAATCTTGTGGTATTGCTGAAATGACTGCTCCAGGAAAAATTCTACAATTTTCTCCAATAACAGCACCTTCCATTATGGTAACATTAGAGCCTATCCATGTTCCTGAACCAATGGTTACATTATTATGGATGGTTGTAAAAGGTTCTACAACAACATTTCTAGCTATTTTTGCGTCTGGATGTATATATGCTAACGGTTGATTCATTTTTTTCTCTTTTCAGTAATCGTTAATTTATTTTGCATCAGGATTTCTAACAATCTGAGCCATTAATTGTGCTTCTGCAACTAATTTTCCGTTAGCATAAGCATAGGCTTGCATGTGGCAAATTCCTCTTCTAATAGGTGTAATTAAATCCGCTTTAAAAATGAGCGTATCACCAGGTAATACTTTTTGTTTAAACTTAACATTTTCCATTTTTATAAAATAGGTTAAGTAATTTTCTGGGTCTGGTACGGTACTTAACACCAATACTCCTCCGCATTGTGCCATGGCTTCAACTTGTAGTACTCCAGGCATAACAGGTGCTCCTGGGAAATGACCTACAAAAAAGGGTTCATTCATGGTAACATTTTTCATACCTATAACATGTGTATCCGATAATTCCAGTATTCTATCAATCAATAAAAATGGCGGTCTATGAGGTAAGATTTCCATAATTTGATGGATATCCATTAAAGGCTTTGCGTTTAAATCTACTTTTGGAACATAATTTCTACGCTCGTGTTTTATACGTTTTGCTAATAATTTAGCAAAATTAGTATTGATTTTATGACCAGGTTTTGTAGCGATAACTTTTCCTTGAATACGAGTACCTACTAAGGCTAAATCTCCAATAACATCTAATAATTTATGTCTTGCAGCTTCGTTTGGCCAATGCAGACTTAAATTGTCTAAAATACCGTTTGGTTTTACTGTAAGATGTTCTTTATTGAAGGCCTTTTTAAGTTTTTTCATTGTTTTTGCAGACAATTCTTTATCAACATAAACAATAGCATTATTTAAATCACCACCTTTAATTAAATTATTGTCAAGCAACATTTCAATTTCATGTAAAAAGCTGAATGTTCTTGCGTCAGAAATTTCTTTTTTAAAATCGGATAGTTTTTCTAAAGTTGCATTTTGAGTACCTAAAATATTCGTTCCAAAATCAACCATAGTGGTAATTTTAAAATCGTTATCAGGCATAATCATCATTTCGCTACCTGTTTCTTCATCTTTAAAATAAATGTTTTCGGTAACAACATAAACTTCACGGTCTAATTCTTGTTCTTCAATTCCTGCTTTTTCAAGCGCTTCAATGAAAAACTTAGACGATCCGTCCATTATTGGAGGCTCTGGAGCGTTAATTTCAATAATTAGATTGTCAATATCTAATCCAACAGCAGCTGCCAAAACATGCTCAGAAGTGTTAATTACGACACCGTTTTTTTCAAGATTTGTACCTCTTTCTGTAGCAATTACGTATTGCGCTAAAGCTTCAACAGACGGTTTCCCTTCTAAATCGGTTCTTACAAAAGTAAATCCACTATTTACAGGAGCTGGTTTAAATGTCATTGAAACTATATTTCCAGTATGTAAACCAACACCGTCTAAGGAGACTTCTGTTTTAATGGTTTTCTGTTTTTTAACTTCCATATTTAATTTTTAGTTAATTGTTTTAAATTTTTCTCCATTTCTGTTATTCTTGCAGCCAATTTTGGTAAATTTTTAAAATGGATGTATGATCTATTGTAATCACCATAATTAAAAGCCCTATAACCTTGAACAACATCATTATCTTTTAATGATTTGGCAACACCTGAGGTTGCCTGAACTCGAACATTATTTCCAATTTTTATATGACCAATAACTGCAACTTGACCACCAATTAAGCAATTTTCTCCAATTTTAGTAGATCCTGCTACTCCAGATTGCGCTGCAATTACCGTATTTTTACCAATTTCTACATTGTGAGCTATCTGAATAAGATTGTCAAGTTTTACGCCTTTGCGTATAATGGTTGAGCCCAAAGTAGCTCTATCAATAGTTGTAGCAGAGCCAACTTCTACATTATCTTCAAGAATTACGTTTCCTATTTGTGGAATTTTTTGTTGTTCACCGTTTTCATCAGGTAAAAAACCAAATCCATCAGCACCAATAATTGCACCAGAATTGATATTGCAGTTTTTACCAATAACGGTTTCTGAATATACTTTTGCTCCTGAGAATAACGTGGTATTATCGCCAATAGTTACATTATCACCTACATACGCATTTGGATAAATCTTTACACGGTCTCCAAGTGTTACGTTTTTACCTATATAAGCAAAAGCACCAATGTAAACTTCTTTTCCTAATTGAGCGGTATCACTTATAAATGAAGGTTGTTCAATGCCTACTTTATGGAGTTTTACTTGATTATAATAGGAAAGTAGTTTTGAAAAAGCACTTCCTGCATCTGCAACTTTTATTAAAGTTAATGATAATTCTTTTTCTGGTATAAAGTCCTTATTAACAATAGCAATTGATGCTTTTGTACTGTAAAGGAAATTGGTATATTTTGGATTGGATAAAAAAGTTAAAGAGCCTTTTTGTCCATCTTCAATTTTTGCTAATGTTGAAACTTCAGTTGATGGATTTCCTACAATCTCTCCTTCTAAAATTTCTGCTATTTGTTCTGCTGTAAATTTCATTGTTTGCAAAAGTAAGAAAATAAAAAAGATTTGAGATTAAATGATTTAAAATTTTGAGTATTGTTTTCTTATAATTGACAACAAAAGCATTAAGCCGTCAAAAATTTTACCTAAAACAGTAATTCCTTAAGAAAAATAGTAATCACTTAGGAAACGATAAATAATACTTAACAACAGGCTTAGTTAAAGCCATAAGATTTAAATGGTCTGAAGCATCAACAATATCTTTTAATTCTTTGTTTTTATACAGGATGTGTATTGGACTTTTATCAATAGAATAAGCGTGATTAGACACTTTTCCTTCCAAAACAAAATAAGATAATTCTTCATCAGAAATATTAAGTTTTGATTTTACTTGATTTTTAATTTTAGTAATTTCTTCTGTACTAAATGGTTCATTTTGGAGTTTTATTTTTGGAAGATTTCTCTGAATAATAGCTTTACTCAACATAGACAATACTAAATCATCGTGATTTTGCCATGATTTTATTGCCGTAACAATGTCAAAGTCATCTAATTGAGAAAATATTTCTAAAACTTCTTTTTGAAAGTTTTTTCTATTAATCTTATTTGTTAAAAAGAATTGTAACGAATTACTAGCAGGAAGTTTTATTCCTTTATCAGTTAATTCTTTGGCTCTTTGTAGTACTTTAACAAGAATTCTTTCGGCTATAAGTCCTGTTTTATGAAGATAAACTTGCCAATACATTAAACGTCTTGCAATGATGAATTTTTCAACAGAATATATTCCTTTTTGTTCCACCACTAATTCATCATTTTTAACATTGAGCATAGTGATAAGTCTTTCGGAATTTACATTTCCTTCTGCTACTCCTGTATAAAAACTATCTCGTTTTAAATAATCTAAACGGTCAATATCCAACTGACTTGATATTAACTGATTTAAAAATTGTTTTGGATGATTGCCTTTAAAAATGTTAATGGCTAAAGTTAATTTTCCGTTAAATTCACGGTTTAAAGCTTCCATAAATTTGAGAGAAATCTCTTCATGAGAAATTTCATTTACGATGCTATGTTCTAGTGCATGAGAGAACGCGCCATGCCCTATGTCGTGTAATAAAATAGCAATATTTAAGGCTTCTTCTTCCTCTTTTGATATTTTAGCACCTTTAAAACGAAGTACTTGCACTGCTTTTTGCATCAAAAAAGTACATCCAATAGCATGTTGAAATCGAGTGTGATGCGCACCAGGATAAACCAAAGATGATAATCCCATTTGAGATACTCTTCTAAGTCGTTGAAAATAACGATGCTCAATAATATCAAAAATTAATTCACTAGGTATTGTAATAAATCCGTAAATTGGGTCGTTAATTATTTTTAGCTTGTTCATAAGGCAAAGGTATAAAAAAGTTAAGGAAGATTTAAAATTTATAATTTAACATTTAAAATTAAGTACATGATAAACATTCTTTGGGTTGATGACGAAATAGATTTACTAAAGCC
>Ga0256840_1004684_pt1 | contig 10127 bp, 7 predicted proteins | sample 355202metaG_FD_185969 | JGI IMG/M metagenome (GOLD analysis project Ga0256840, IMG submission 185969) | Hydrothermal vent microbial communities from Mid Atlantic Ridge, Atlantic Ocean - 355-202 | ecosystem: Environmental > Aquatic > Marine > Hydrothermal vents | place: Atlantic Ocean: Mid...
AGCTAAAACCATGTCCGACTATTGGCTTTTAGCTACGAACATATCTGCGGATTTAAGGTTTGTTAAAAAAAGAGCTTGAAATTACGAATATATTTATTTAGATAAAAGAAAATATAAATTTAATTGTGCATTAATAAGCGTTTTCAATTCCTAAATGGTGCGATTAAAAGGAATTCAAAAATTCAGGACGAGTCAAATGGGCTTGATGCGTGTTGCGGCAGGGATTGAAGCGGTAGCCCGCAAGCCGAAAAACAAAATAAAAACAAGCCGAAAAGAGCGACCAACGGAAGCTACTTTGCGGCTTGGTTTTTATTGTTTTTTGGCTGAGGACTACAAGCGGAAAGCCCGTAGCCGCCCTGATTATCTTAAAACTATTTCTTCAATTTCTTCTAAGGTGTCGGGGTTTAAAACTTTCATTTTTACGGATTTGCCATCGATGTAAAACAAGCACACTGCATTTTGTGTGGTAAATCCGCTAACATGTTTTGTCCAAGGGGTTTGCTCTTGTGCGTAATAGGGTGCACCGGCTGCTCCGTTGTTGATTTGCCAGAATGTACGATTTATTTTTAATTTTTTTCCCTTGTAATTATCAGGATAAATCGGTGTTTCGGGTGTGAGCTTTAATTTGTTGAAATTGTGCTCGTCGCCGGTAAGCAAGGCTACGGTTTTTTTGCTTTGGTTAATTATGAGGTCTAAAAACTCGTCGCGGCGTTCTATTATGCCTTTATCTACCGGATTTCCTGCAATGTATGGTCTAACGGAATTATCTCCGTTGTAATACATGTCATCACTTACATGCCCTCCATTTGGGAATGCGGGGGTGTGTATGGTAACAAAAACATGATCGATATTATCATCTTTTTCAAACATTTTAAGGGTTTGTTTTAACCATTCAAGTTGGTTGTCCATAATGTATCCGTGTATATTCCCACTTGTGGTATTTACAAATTTGGTACTTGGTGCATAAAAATAGTCGGAGTTAAGAACAATCATTGCTATATTATCGTAGATGTAGTAATATACAGTTTCTTCGTATGGAGGAAAGTCGGTTGTATTTTTATCAGGGTCGTATTTGCTTCCATCTTCACTTTTAGGTCCGTTTTTAGGGTTTACAAAATTTTTAGCAAAACATTGCTCGGAAGATTCGGATTGAAAAGGAAATTTATTAATTGATGCCCAAACTCCGTCTGCTTTAAAAGTATGCATAACAGCTTCATGGTTACCCATTCCTGCAATTAAGGGCATATAATGTGTAAAAGGGCTTGCTGTTGTTTTAAAATTTGCATATTCTAAGTTTATTTCTTGAGCAGTTAAAGTGTACCCATCAACCAAATCGCCCGTAAATTGAATGAAACTACTGTTTTGAAGTGTAGCAAGAGCCAGTATCTTTTTCACGATGTAGCCGTTGTGTCCATGTATGTTTCGTTCACCACCACCGTTTCCTCCGCGCGAATCGCTGGCATAGGCAAATGTGAAGGCTTTTCGGCTTCCGGCTTCGGGTGCGGTTCTGAAAGTATAGCTTTGTTGGTTATCGCCGTATTTTACAGTGTATTTATATTCTTTATCTGCTTGTAAACCGCTAATTTTAATTTCATGATTTTTGCTTGCAGTCTTGTCTTTAAATTCTTTTCCGTCAACAAGTACCACACAACTTGCTGCTTTATTGGTTTTAAAGGAAATAACTACTCCATCGCTTTTGGGAAGATTTACCATAGGCCCTTCAATAATGCTTAGGTCAATTTCAAAAGTTTTACCGTTGTATTTAAAGCCGATAATTCCATCGTAAATAATTTTTCCTTTTGAGCTTAAAATTCTATAGCCTAGAACGCCCTTGCCCGATTTTTCCCAACCGACCATATCGTATTTTCCTTTGAATATCTCGGCAATTTTAATTTCGGTTTTACCTTTTACTAATTGTTTGCTTTTTTTGAAAAATACAGGCTGTGGATGTTTAGAATCGCCGTAAGGGATTAAACCAAAGTACATATCGCCATTCAGCTTTTGGTTTGATGATTCAAAAACCAAACCCTTTTCATTTGCTTTCCAAGCGTTCTCAAAATCGGATAATTGATATTTGATTTTTGCCTGCTCTGCAACTATATCTTTATCATTGATGTGCAAAACCAGCTCATTTTTATCATTTATACTAAGGTCTGAATATACCTTTGGTATTTCAACCTGCGCTTGGGTAATTACGGAAAATAGTAATATACTTAATGTAAAATTTAATAATCTGAACATAATTTAAAAATTTGATGATTAATTGTGTTTTTTTGAAAACTTAGATTTAGTTTCTCTGAAACTTATAATGTTATTTGAAGATTTTTACTAAAGTACTTTGTTTTAATCTGTAAGGAATTTGCCTTTTTTTAAATCTTTTACCATTTGGTTCCAAAACTCAATAGCTTGTCGTTGCTTTAATTTTTTTATGATGATATTTTGGTTTCGTTTTAATGCAGCCAAAAGCTCTTTTAGATATTCTTCTTTGTTTTGCATTAAAGCACGCAGTTCTTTGTCAGTGTATCTTGAACGTAAATCTTTTAAAAGCGGTGCAACAATGCATTCGCATTTTATCAGGTCTGATTTTGAACGCCCGTTGCCTTTGCAGTAGTTTTTTTCAAAATCAATTAATGAAACAAGTTGTATGTGCTTTTCAATTTGTCCTTTGACTTCTTTTTTTGCTTTTTCAACTATTTTGTTGTTTGAAGGCTCTTCAAAATAATTGGTGTAAAAATAAAGATAGCCTAAACCAACGACTGCAATTACAGCGATTCCTGCTACTCTGAATACTAATTTTGTAAGCATTTTTATTACTAATGCTCCTACAATTATTACCAATGCAAGGGCTATGAGGTCTTGACCGTTTAAAGAAGACATAATTTTTTATTAATATGTTTATGATTACCTGCAAAAGTATAAAAAAAGATTAAAGAGGTGTATATCTCCTCTTTAATCTATTGTTAATTATTTTCTTTTTCTCTGCATCGGGTTTTTGTTTAGGTTGTTTTTGCTTTTGTATAACTCAAATCTGGATTGAATCATTCTCGGAGGCCAATAATTGTTTTGCATATCCGTATCGGCTATTTCGGCAAAAGGGTCAAGAATTACTTCTTTTACCGGTTTTTTAATAATCAAAACTTTGGATATGTTGTTGTTATTATATCGCCAAATTTCAGCAGGAATACGAATAATTTCATTAGTTCCATCGGTATAACTCAGTTTGAAAATTAAAGGCATAACAATCCCGCCTATGTTTTTTACATCAATTTGTAAATAAATATTATCATCATCAATAAATTTCTTTTCTTCCTTGGTTAATGATGCTGTAAATTGTTTGTATTGTTCTTTGTCTTCGGGACTTGCTGCATAGGGGTCGTACGAATTGTAAAAATCTTTCATTGAAGGGTCTTTTTCAACCACGGTTTGCAGGTCTTTATCTCTGATTTGTTTGATATATACAGGATTTTCTTCATTCTGTTTCTTTTTCCAAGCTTTTGTTTCAGCCGGATTTCCATTTGCCAATTTAAACATTTGTACTTTTTCGATGGCTAAATCGACATGGTCGGTAGAGTAAAACCATCCTCGCCAAAACCAATCTAAATCAACTCCCGAAGCATCTTCCATAGTACGGAAAAAATCGGCAGGTGTGGGGTGTTTAAATTTCCAGCGGTTTGCGTATTCTTTAAATGCGTAATCAAAAAGTTCTCTTCCCATAACCGTTTCACGTAACATGCTTAATGCTGCCGCTACTTTTGAATATTGCGATTGATGATGAAAATGTGCAATATCGGGGTTAATCATGACGGGTGTTAAGTCGGTTTTGTTTGTACGCATATAATCCACAATCATTTGAGGCGATCCACCTGTGCGTGAAGGAAAACCTTTTTCCCAAGCTTGCTCGGTTTGGTATTGTAAAAAAGTGTTTAAGCCTTCGTCCATCCAAGTCCATTGCCGTTCATCGGAATTAACAATCATCGGGAAAAAATTATGACCCACTTCGTGGATAATTACACCCAGCATTCCATATTTAGTTCTTTTTGAATATGTTCCATCGGGTTCAGGACGACCGCCGTTAAAACAAATCATCGGATACTCCATCCCGATACGGTCTGCATGAATGGATTGAGCCACGGGATAAGGATAATCAAAAGTAAAATGTGAATAGTTTTTCAATGTATGTGCCACTGCGCGTGTAGAATACTTTTCCCATAGAGGATTGCCCTCTTTAGGATAAAAAGACATCGCCATAACCGTACGTTTACCAAATTGAACACCCATGGCATCCCAAATAAATTTTCGTGAGCTTGCAAAAGCAAAATCACGGACATTTTCGGCTTTAAACTTCCACGTTTTCTTTGTTTTTGATTTTATTTTCTCCGCTTTTTCTGCTTCTTTTTGTGTAACAATAAGTACAGGGGTTTTGGAGGTTTGAGCCTTTTTTAAACGACTGATTTGTTCCTGTGTTAAAACTTCTTCTTTGTTTTTTAATTCACCGGTGGCAGCCACTATATGGTCTGAGGGGACAGTAATTTCAACATCAAAATCTCCAAAAGTAAGCGTGAACTCACCGGAACCTAAAAATTGTTTGTTTTGCCAACCGGCATAATCGGTATAAAGTACCATACGTGGATAAAACTGGGCTATTACATAGAGGTAATTATCGTCCTTTTCAAAATATTCCATTCCTGAACGACCTCTATATAGGGCACGGTTGTTAACGTTGTAATTCCATTTTATACTGAACGAGAAACTTTCACCGGACATTAAAGGTTTTGGGAGGTCTATGCGCATCATGGTTTCGTTAATCACAAAATGCAGCTTGTTGCCTTCTGCATCTTTTACTTCTTTTATTTTAAACCCTCCATCAAAATCGTAATTTAAGTACCGAAGAGCAGATGCACTCATTTCATCTTTAATGGTAGTGCTTTGTGCGCGGCTTCTTAACGAATTTTTAGCGCGAATATTTTGGTCTAATTGAACCCATAAATAATTCAGATTGTCTGGTGATTGATTATAGTAGGTAATTATTTCCGAGCCACTGATGCTTTGATTTTCATCATTTAATTCTACTTTAATTTTATAGTCGGCTTTTTGTTGCCAATATTTAAATCCCGGTGCACCGGAAGCAGTACGGTAAACATTTGCATCGGGCAATAATGTGCCCAATTGTCTGAATTGATTATTTTCCGGTAAAATTTGTGCATTTGCTATCGAAAACACAAAAACCATTATACCTAAGGCATAACATTTTAATAACTTTTCCATAATAACTGTAGTTGTACTTGTCTTGTTATCATAGGTTTAGATAACAGGAAAGTGTGTTAGACATTCTTCTCTTTTTCATAAGTTAGATAGTGCAAATTAATAATTCTTTTTTTATTTGAAAATTTTTCTTTGATTTGATTACTACCTAAATTGAGCAATTATCTACTTCAATAAGCACCAATCTATTGATTTAAAGACACTTACAAAAAAGACACTAATACCTAAAGGTATTCTTGCTTTTTTACTAAACTTCTTAATCTCAATACCTTGACACTTCTTTTTGTACATAATCGCTTAATTTAGGAACTAATTTACTCTTTCTTGTAAATTAACATTTTATTGTTTCAAAGCATAAAAAATTATAAAACATTGCTTATCTTTGAAAAAACAAATATCAAAATGAGTCTTTTAAATAGCCTGAAATTTCTTTTTTTTAGTATTCTTCTTGGTCAATCTTATCTTTATGCCGGTGATACACTTTATATTCCTCAACATAATTTTTATTTGAGTATTAGCGAAATTATTTACAAAAAAGATATTCAAACTTTTGAAATATCGATTCGGTTTTTTAGTGATGATTTTGAAAAAACAATGCTTAATTATGATAATACGCAAATATTTACTAAGGAAGGAGCCGTTTCTACCAAAGCAAACAATAGTATATCAGGCTATTTAAAAAAACATTTTGCTATTTTTAATGAAAAGGGCAAGAAAATTGAATATGAGTTTATCGGTTGGGAAACAGAAAAAGAAGTTAGTTGGTGTTATCTTGAAGCACATCAACGAAAGTTTGAATATTTGAGCGTTACAAATGATTTCATGACCGAAATGTTTCGTTCACAAAAAAATCTTGTTTATTTAAAATATAACGAAAAAGAAACCAGTGTTTTATTAGATAAAGAAACTATTTCAGCTATTTTAAAGTTTGAGTAAATTATTGAACTGAATTAAGGTAATTAGATGATTTTTTCTTTATCTAAACAATCAACTTAGCTTAAAATAATAATTTAGTTTGTACAGTTAATAATTATGATTAAAATACTCATTATCGGAGGGAATATTTATGAAGCACATGAAACGCAATTGCTTATTCATAAAAAAATGGATAAGGTGGAAGTTTTGCCTGTTGAAGGAAAGGATGCCGGTCTTGCCGCTGTAAAAAAATTTAAGCCTGACGTTATTTTAATTGATTTTTTATTACCGAAAACCAAAGGATATTTGGTATGTAAACATTTAAAGAAAGAGGAAGATACAAAACACATTCCTATTGTCTTGATGACTTTTGGACATACAGGAACGGGCGACCGGATTAGCGGTTTGCAAGCCGGTTGCGATGCTTTTATTTCTAAACCAATTGATGCCGGAGAGTTGGCTATTATGATAAAAGTAATGTACCGGATTAAAAAGGCTGAAACCGAATTAAGAATTAAAAATAAAGAGCTTGAGGAAGAGGTTAAAAAGAAAACCGAAGAATTGATAATTAATGAGCTTCGGTATGCAAGTTTATTTGAAACAGCCGGTAATATTATTGTAGTAGCCGATGAACACAACCGCTTTACGCAATGGAATAATTCGGCAGAGCGTTTTTATCATATTAAAAAAGAAGAGGTTATTGGTAAAACTATTGAAGAGTTAGTTACCGACCCAAAGATGCAAAATTTTATACTCCGGGTTTTTGAACGAATAAAAGAGGGAAATAGAGTAGAGGACTATGTTTTAAAATTTAGAGACGGTAATGAGCTAAAAACTGTTTTGTGGAACATCACGAAAATGACTAATCCCGATGGCTCTTATAATGGTTTTTTGGGAATAGGGCAGGACATTACTCTGAGAGAAAAAGCGCTATTTGAACTGAAAAAGAAAGAAGAACAATTAAGGCAGAGCGAACAATTTTTTAAACGAATCATGGATGCTGCCAATGATGCAATAATTTTGCTTGGTAAAGATTACAAAATCAAACTATGGAATAAAGCGGCAATTAAAGTTTTTGGTTTTACAAGAAAAGAAGCAATCGGGCAAAATGTTTTTGAAAAAATATTTCCAGGTTCATATAAATCTTTAATTGAAAAATATTGTCGGCAAATTTTTGAACAAAAGAATGATAAAGCCATTGGTTATACTTTTGGCTTATCTGCAAAACAAAAAAAAGGTAAAGTAATACCCATCGAAATTTCAATGTCGGGCACAAGTTTCCGGAATCAAAACTATTTAATTGTTATTGCAAAAGATATCACTGAACGAAAACGTACTGAAAAAGAATTGCTTAGAGCAAAAGAAAAAGCAGAAGAATCAGATAATCTAAAAACTGCTTTTCTTTCAAATATGTCGCATGAAATACGCACTCCTATGAATGCCATTGTGGGCTTTTCTCAATTATTAAGTAACCCCAACTTTGACCAACAAAAAAAAGATATATTTGTTGAGCAAATTAGTATAAATAGTGAGAGCTTATTAAAGCTGATTGAGGATATTATCTATATATCCAAAATAGAAGCCGGGAAAATTGAAATAATTAAAACCGATTGTTCGCTACATAAATTAATGAACGAATTACATACCAGCTTTTTAGAGCATAAACGCAGAATGGGCAAAGAAAAGGTAGATTTAAAATTATACTTGGATATAATTAATGAAGAACCCGTTATAAATACCGACCCGCAAAGGTTTAAACAAATAATGACCAATCTTTTAAGTAATGCTTTAAAATTCACCGATTCCGGTTATGTTGAATTTGGCTATAAGTTGCAAGAAGACAACTATCTCCTTTTTTATGTAAAAGATACCGGTATGGGTATCAATAAAGAGAAACTTCGTTATGTGTTTGACCGGTTTACCAAAGTAAGTGCAAATAAAACAAAACTGTATGGTGGTACAGGTTTGGGTTTATCTATTACAAAACATCTTGTAGAATATTTGGGTGGAGAAATTTGGGTAGAGTCAATAGAAAATAAAGGTTCAACATTTAAATTTACACATCCTTTTGAAAAACATCAGGCAAACACTCATTCCGAAGAACATTTGTCATTACCGGATATTTCTGACTTATTGAAAGATCTTTCTATTTTGGTTGCCGAAGATGAGGAAATAAATTTTTTATTCCTTAAAGAAACGCTAAATCAGGCAGGAGCTGATGTTGATTGGGCTAAAAATGGACAAGAGGCTATTAATTTGGCAAAAGAAAATAATTACGATTTGGTTTTAATGGATATGAAAATGCCCGTTGTAGATGGTTATGAAGCTACAAAAAAAATAAAGGAATTTAATGCTACGGTACCAATAATTGCACAAACTGCTTATGCGCTTCCGGATGAATGTCAACTTGGTTATGAAGCCGGTTGCGACGATTATTTAAGTAAACCGATTGACCCGATTAATTTGATACGCCTAATTCAAAGATTTCTTAGCCGATAGCTTAAACCTAAATTGATGCTAGTCAAGTATGAATGATATAATTTATTTTAATATTTGTAAATTCGCCTTTTTAAAACAAGAAATTTACAAATTTTAATCTAGTTTTTTTATATGTGGAATTTTGATGAATTAGTTGATAGAAGTAATACGAACTCTGTAAAATATGATTTACGTACATTAAAATTTGGAAAAGATAATGTAATCCCGATGTGGGTTGCCGATATGGATTTTAAAACCCCTGCTTTTATTATTGATGCAGTAAAAAAACGTGCAGCACATGAAATTTACGGCTATACGTTTAGAGGAAGTAGCTTTGATAAGGCAGTTATGCATTGGATGGAATATAAACACGGCTGGAAAGTTCAAAAAAAATGGATAACATTTAGTCCCGGAGTGGTATCTGCTTTGTCGGCTGCCGTTTTGGCTTTTACATCGCCCGGCGATAAAGTAATTGTGCAGCCACCCGTATATTTCCCCTTTTATAGTTCAATTCAAAATTTTGGAAGAAGAGTAATTAATAATCAATTAATTGAAAAAAACGGCAATTATTTTATTGATTTTGATGATTTGGAACAACAAATTGATTCGCGTACCAAAATGTTGATGTTTTGCAGTCCGCATAATCCCGTTGGAAGAGTGTGGACAAAAGAAGAGTTGAAAAGATTAGCCGATATTTGTGTAAGGCATGATTTAATAGTTGTATCGGATGAAATTCATTCCGATTTGGTTTTTGAACCCAATAAGCACATTCCTTTGGCAACAATATCTGATGAAATTGCTGAACGAACCATCAGTACATTTGCGCCCAGTAAAACGTTTAATGTTGCAGGTTTATCTACTTCGGCAATTATTATTAATAACGAGAAACTAAAAAAGCGGTTTGATAATTTCATGCAAGACCTGCACATTAGCGGTGGTAATATTTTTGGCACAATTGCTTTAGAAGCTGCCTATACGCATGGAGCTGATTGGTTGGCTGATTTAATTAATTATTTAAGTGTTAATATTCAAATGGTAAAAGATTTTACGGAAAAACCAAATATTAAAATTAAAATGAAGGTACCTGAATCAACCTACCTCCTGTGGCTTGATTTTCGTGAATATGATTTACCGGAAGAAGAAATTAATAAATTAATTATTGAAAAAGCCGGATTGGGATTTAATCCGGGTAGTATTTTTGGTCCGGGTGGTAAAGGGTTTCAACGGATGAATATTGCTTGCCCACATAGTATTGTTGAAAAAGCGCTAAACAGTTTGGAAAAAGTTTTTTCGTTTTAAACTAAATTTAACCCGTATGCCAAATATTCGAGTAAATAGAAAAAAAATATCTTCTGTTTTTTTGACAGTTTTTGCTATATCTCTGTTTTTTACATGTAGTCCCGATGAAAATACCAATCATCAAAATCATCAAAAAAACGGGATATCTTTTAAATTGAGCTCGAGCCGTTTGA
>Ga0256840_1004685_pt1 | contig 10124 bp, 9 predicted proteins | sample 355202metaG_FD_185969 | JGI IMG/M metagenome (GOLD analysis project Ga0256840, IMG submission 185969) | Hydrothermal vent microbial communities from Mid Atlantic Ridge, Atlantic Ocean - 355-202 | ecosystem: Environmental > Aquatic > Marine > Hydrothermal vents | place: Atlantic Ocean: Mid...
TCATCTACCAAACCAGAGTGTCCGACGATGAATGAAACGACACTTGAAGACCTATATAACACCCTTAAGTCAATAGAAGATGGAAAACCTATCAATGAGATAGTGGTACAACCTGATGTTATCAAATATGCCAATATGGCACTTGAACGTATGTTGGCGATAACATAATGTTAAAAGAAACATTTTTAAAAGCACTTGTGGCTGAAGATGTAGGACGGGGTGATTTATTTGCACGTATTAGTACCTCGATGCCTATACGTGCTTATGTCATTGCTAAGAGTGATGGGGTTTTTTCGGGGCATGAGTATGTGTCTACCCTAGCTAAGATGTATGACTTGTCTTTAGAGTGGAAAGTTGAAGATGGTGAAAGCTTTAAAAAAGGAGACAAACTTCTTTTTATCTCAGGAGATTCTAAAATGATTCTCTCCTTGGAGCGCTCCATACTCGACATGGTTCTACATGCCTCTTCTATAGCTACACTCACAGCGCAGTATGTAGAAGCTGTAAAAGATACAGGCGTAAAACTACTTGATACGAGAAAAACCAGACCACTTTTGCGTGCCTTTGAAAAGTATGCTGTACGTTGCGGTGGGGGCATCAACCATCGTATGGGTTTAGATGACTGCTTAATGCTCAAAGACACACATCTAAAAACTATAAACGATTTAGATGCCTTTATGAAAGAGGTACGACAAAAAATTCCTTTTACATCTAAAGTTGAGATAGAGTGTGAGAGTTTAGAGATGGCACAAAAGGCGATGAAAGCAGGTTCTGATATCGTTATGTGCGATAACATGTCTTTAGCACAAACCAGAGAAGTTGTAGCCTATAGAAATGAAAACTATCCACACATACTTTTAGAAGCCTCGGGAAATGTTACCTTAGAGAGCATTGAAGCCATAGCAAGTACTGGAGTAGATGCCATAAGTTCAGGGTCTGTGATACATCAGGCAAATTGGATAGACTTGTCTATGAAAGTAGAAGATTTATATTAGGGTAATAGTGTGTTAATAATGCTATGCTATAGTTCTGCGTAGAAGCATGAAAGGTATCTATGAACAAAGAAGAATTTCCTTTCAAAGAGGTCAAAGCTATATTAAACGAAGCCAAAAGTATTACGATACTTTCCCATCTCAATCCTGATGCAGATACATTAGGTACAGCATTGGGTATTTATGCTTTACTTGTAAAAGATAAAAGTAAAAAAGTTGAAATTGTGAATGCCTCTAATGCCCTACCAAATTATTTGGATTTTCTTCCAAACTTTAAAAAAATTAAATACAGAATGGATTATGGGGACAGTTTGATTATCTCTTGTGACTGTGGAAGTACGGATAGATTGGGTTTTGATTTGACAGGAAGGAAAATACTCAATATTGACCATCATCAAAGCAATACTAGATTTGGAAACATTAACGTGGTTATACCCGAGTATGCTTCAGCATCCCAAGTGGCCTATACCCTTTTTAAAGATATGTTTGAGGTCACTCTTGGGTCTGCAATATGTTTTTACACTGCGTTGCTTTCTGATACTAGATATTTTACGACTTCTTCGGTGAACACAGAAGTTTTTACTGTAGCAAAAGAGTTACTAGAACTAGGCGTTAAAGCAGATGAGGTTGCATATCATTTGACGCAAAGACGTTCATTGGCATCGGTTCGCATTTTAGAAAAAGCATTGACATCACTTAGGCTTTACAGTGAAGCGAAGATTGCAGTGCTTATGGTAAGTCAAGAAGACATAGTGACTTCTGGTGCAAAAGTAGCAGATATGGAAAGTATCGTTGAACATGGACGGTCTTTAGCCACAGTAGAAGTGGCTCTTTTTGCGATGGAATTAAAAGATGGTATACGTATATCTTTACGGAGTAAAAATGTAGATGTCTCTCAAGTTGCTATTGCATTTGGTGGTGGTGGACATAAAGTTGCAGCAGGTTTTACCTTGAGACAATGTAACTTACAACAAAGTATAGATACAATTTTAGAGAAGATAAATGAGTTAGGACTAATCGATGAGAAGTAGAAATAGAAAAAAAAGTGGTAGTAAAATTATAGTAGGGTTTGTGTTACTTGTGTTATTAGGTGGTGCAGGGTACATTTATACTGCTCCAGAGTTTGAGAGAGAAATACCCATAGTGGAAAGTCAAAATAATCTCTATTGGAACCGAAGTGAACCTCTAAAAGTGCAATTGAAAGACAACATAGGGTTGAAAAAATTTGAACTTACATTGAGTGATGGAAGCAATAGTATTATTGTCGGCCAAGGTGAGTTTGAAGCCAATACAAAAAAACAAATGCTTTTAGTAAAGTATCCTAAGAGTAAAGTTCTTGACCCCAAAGCAAAAAAGCTAACACTGAAAGTGTCTGTAACGGACAACAGTATGTGGAACTTTATGCAAGGAAATTCAAACGAAAAAACGATAGATATTAATGTAGACTACAAAAGACCTAATGTGAACATCTTATCTAACTCATATAGTATAACCCAAGGTGGAGCAGCATTGGTTGTCTTTCAGGCAGAAGATGAAAACTTAGATACCCTTTATGTGGAAGCAGGAGGAGAACAATTTAAGGCTCAGCCTTATAAAAAAGAGGGTTACTACGCGGCACTTATCGCATGGCCATTTCAAAAAGATGAGTTTAAAGCTAAAATAATTGCTGTGGATACAGCAAATAATAGACGTATGATAGATATCCCATATTATACAAAAAACCATAAATATCGTGTTTCATGGATACATGCAAAAGATAAGTTTATAGATGGGAAAATCACTGACCTTGCTTCAAGTAATCCAGAATATTCCAATATCGATGATAAACTTGATAGATTAAGAGCTATTAATGAAACCATGCGTTTAAAAAATGAAGAGTTAATTCATATATTGTCTAAAGAAGTTTCATCAGACATGTTAGAGAGTTGGAAAATACAAAAGTTTTACCCATTACGTAATGGACAAAAAGTCGCTAGTTATGGTGATGAACGTTATTATTATTACAAAACAAAAGACAACAAAGTGTCCCATTCTTACCATGTTGGGTACGACTTGGCAAGTACGAGAATGGCTAATATTAAAACATCAAATGCAGGGACAGTTGTTTACGCGGATGATAATGGTATTTATGGAAACATGCCTATGATTAATCATGGATTGGGACTTTACTCTCTCTATGGGCACTGTTCACAACTGTTAGTTAATGAAGGTGACGAAGTAGGTGCGGGAGAGACTATTGCCAAAACGGGTGTATCAGGGCTAGCGTTAGGAGATCATTTACATTTTGGAATATTGGTGCAAGGGATTGAAGTACGTCCTGTAGAATGGTTCGATAAAGGTTGGATTAGAAAGAATATTGATAACATCTTTAAAGAAGCAGATAAAATCATTGAAAGTATTTAAACCCCTAGAATATGAGTGGATCCCACTAGGTAATTTCCCAGCATAAGGGTTAAAAGCTGTATTGAAATAAAAGATAAAAATTATCCCTTGTGTTTTATTTTAATTTACTGTATACTTACAGAAATCACACAGGAGAACATTATGAAAAATATCATATGCACACAAAACATTTTCACTAAAGACACTTCTCTCCTGCTACTGCTCGCACTCTAATAGTTTTAAACTATCCACTTTTTTACAAAACACAACATCAATTCTAAATAGCCTAATATCAATTTAGGTAAAATATAACAATTTACAGCGAAATCACTTTTACACTTTAAGGTAATAAAATGAGTACAGAAACAATAAAAATATTTGACACAACATTAAGAGATGGAGAGCAAAGCCCTGGGGCTTCTATGAACACCGAAGAGAAAATCCAAATCGCTGCACAGTTAGAGCGTTTGGGTGTAGACATCATTGAAGCAGGTTTTGCAGCAGCAAGTCCTGGTGATTTTGATGCCATAGACAAAATAGCACAGCGTGTCACCAACTCCACTGTATGTTCTTTAGCACGCGCTACAGATGCTGATGTTAAAGCAGCAGGTGAAGCCATAGCCAAAGCGAAGATGAAACGTATACATACTTTTATCGCGACATCAAGCATTCATATGGAATACAAGTTAAAAATGACTCCAGATGAAGTCATAAAAAGAGCCGTGCGTGCGGTAGAGTATGCCAGTACCTTTGTAGATGATGTAGAGTTTTCCTGCGAAGATGCAGGACGCTCAGACATGGGCTTCATGAAAGAAATCTCTGACGCAGTCATAGCAGCAGGTGCTACTACCATAAATTTACCCGACACCGTAGGATTTAGACTTCCTTTTGAGATAGGTGCGATGGTGAAAGAAATGAGTAACTATGTAGGTAACAGAGCTATCATCTCTGTACATAATCACAACGACTTAGGTTTGGGGGTTGCCAACTCGCTTGAGGCTATTATCAACGGTGCTAGACAAGTAGAATGTACCATCAACGGTTTGGGTGAACGAGCAGGCAATGCTGCTTTGGAAGAGATAGTCATGACATTAAAAACACGTTCTGATGTTTTTTCTGAATACACAACAAATATCAATACCAAAGAGATATATCCATCAAGTAGATTAATAGCCAATATCACAGGTATAGAACCACAACCCAACAAAGCCATCGTCGGTAAAAATGCTTTTGCTCATGAGTCTGGCATACACCAAGATGGTATGTTAAAAAACAAAGAGACTTATGAAATCATAAGCCCTGCTGACATCGGGTTAGTTATGGATGATACTTTAGTCTTAGGTAAACACTCTGGACGTGCTGCATTTAAAGATAAATTATCTAAATTAGGATTTACTTTAAACGATGATGAGCTAAATGCTTCTTTTGAACGTTTCAAAATCTTGGCAGATAAAAAGAAAGAAATCTATGATGACGATTTAAGAGCCTTAGTCACAAACGAAATGACAAAATCTGAGCAAATTTATGAATTAGTCTCATTGCAGTTAATGGACTGTTCAAACGGTGTACCCTCTGCTGCGGTTAAAATACGCAAAGATGACAATGAAATCATTGAAGCAGGTATCGGAGAGGGAACAATAGATGCTATCTTCAAAACCATTGACCGTATCTCAGGCTATGAAGGTAGATTGGATGATTACAAAGTGAAGTCTGTTAGTGAAGGAAAGGATGCCTTGGCTTCTGTAACTGTAAAAGTCTCCTTTAACGACGAACCAGCCATCATAGGGCATGGACTTAACATAGACACTATGTTAGCTAGTGCTAGAGCGTATATTGGTGCATTAAACAGCTATTTGAGTATGGAAGGAAAGTTGAAGTCACGATATAGTGATTCTTCGAAAACAGTTTGACTTCGATAAACTCAGTCACCTATTATTTTGGTAGCTGAGCCTGTCGAAGCTACATATACTTCTTCAACACCTCAGGTATTTCAATACTCCCATCTTCATTCTGATAGTTTTCCATAATAGCTACTATCGTTCTACCCACAGCAAGAGAAGAACCATTTAGCGTATGGACAAAAGGATTTTTCTTTCCATCTTTAAACCGTATCTTCGCACGTCTAGCTTGAAAGTCTCTCGTATTAGAAATAGAAGAGATTTCACGGTATTGATTTTGCCCAGGGAGCCATACCTCTAAGTCTATAGTCGTAGCAGCAGAAAAGCCTAAGTCTCCTCCACAAAGTTCAACGACTCTATGTGGTAGTCCAAGTGCAGTAAGTATATCTGAGGCATTTTCTACCATCATTTTAAATACTTCTTCTGACTTTTCAGGGTGTGCTATGGCTACCATCTCTACTTTGTTGAACTGGTGTTGTCGTATGATACCTCTAGTATCACGCCCTGCTGACCCTGCTTCTTTTCTAAAACAAGGTGTGTACCCTGTCATAAGTAGAGGCAGTTCTTTTTCAGAAAGTATCTCATCGTTATACATGTTTGTCAATGGTACTTCTGCTGTGGGGATAAGATACAAGTCTTCATCTTCTATCTTAAATAAATCATCTTCAAATTTAGGCAGTTGTCCTGTACCTTGAAGCATCGATGCATTATTTATGAATGGTACCGAATACTCTTCAAAACCTTTATCTCTGTTACTATCAAGAAAAAAGTTTATCAATGCTCTTTCTAAACGTGAAGCTTCACCTTTAAGTATGGCAAAACGACTCTTAGCAAGTTTCACCCCTCTTTCAAAGTCTATCCAGCCATTGATTTCAGACAGTTCCCAATGTTCTTTAGGTTTAAAAGTAAATTCTTTGGGTTCAAGCACCTTACGAAGTTCCACATTGTCATCTTCATCTGCACCTTCTGGCACAGTATCATCAGGAAAATTAGGCATAGCAAGAGCCACAGAAAAAAGTGCTTCTTCAGCTTCACGTGCATGTTCTTGCACAGGAATCATCGCTTCTTTGTTTGCATCTACTTTGGCTTTAAGCTCACTAATATCTTTACCTTCACGCTTATACTGTCCAAAAAGTTTAGACATAGAGTTGTGTTCTGCTTTCATAGCCTCAAGTGTTGCATTGCTAACTTTCAGTGCTTTAAAAAGTGTTTGTAAGTTTTCAAGCGTAGCAGTCTCTACACCTTTTTTTTGAAGTCTAAAAGAGGCTTCTTCAAAGTTATTTTGGAGGTATTTTAAGTCTATCATGGGGCTTACCTAGAGTTGAAATGATTTATGAGATTATAGTAAAAATTGTAGAATTTAAGTTGAGTTATATAGTCGAAATCTACATAACTCAAAAATTATTTAACGGAATTGCAAAAGAAAATCTTGTGTCAATAACACAGATCTCTTTGTTGGGTTTGTATTCGGCACATTCACAATAATTTGTGTAGGATCAAAGTACACTGCTTGTATGACAAGATCTTGACCTCTAATTAAATCATAGTTTGCAGGTAAATTATATGTAAAGTTAGCCATTCCATTAACATCAGTTGTGACAATATTATTCGTAACAAAACCATACTTAAAATCAAATGGTTTCATCTCAATTGTCTCAGCAAATTTTGCAAAATCATATTCTAATAATTGTACAGATATTGTAAATGTACCACCTGTTGCAGTACCATTTACATCTACAGATTGAGTAATCTTTAAAGGTGTAGTCGCATTATAAAAACTGTATGGTCCAGTTGATTTATTAGAGTTTTCTTTTGTATCTGTCCCACAGGCTGTAAATATAACGACAGATACAATTATCATAAAGTTATATATTTTTTGTGTATTCATACCATTCATCCTTTTGAACTTTTAATATATATAGTTTAAACCAAAAACAATGTTACCAGAACTGTTTACCGCAGTAGATTGGAATAATGTGTATCTATAACTAAGGTCTATATCGATGTTATCTCTTACGCCAACAACAACACCTGCCTGTCCACCATATACTAGCCCAGTTGCATCTACCAATGTACTTTCATAGCGACCATAACCCACATTTGCTCCAATGAATGGTCTAATATTCATCTCTGAATCGCTTGTAAAAAAGAAATAATCAATCATACCTAAACCCTTTTGTACAGTTTGATCATCTGTTGTACTATTGAAATAATCTAGTGAAAATGTTGCTCGCCATTCATCGCTTTGTGCACCAAGTTTTACTCCATATTCTACTGCGCTACCTTGGTGTTTAAATCCGTTTGATCTGTCTCCATCAACCGTTGCTGCCCCAACTTCTAGACCGATAAAACTTTTTGTAGAGGTATTATATTTACCCGCATACAATGTAGTTCCAATCAGTGAACTTATGAGTACCATAGCCATTTTTTTTATCATAATATACTCCTTTTTCCATGTTTAAATAATGCATGTATGATGCATATTTCATAAGAATAGCATGATTTTATATTTTTTAAGATTAAATATTTAAAAATATTAGATTTTTAGGTCAATTTTTATGTATATACTTGAAATCATAAAAGAAGAATAAATTTATTTTATTAAAAAAAACTAACTGTAAAGTTTAATTGAAGTGGTGTCAAGAGAGGGACTTGAACCCTCGACCTCCGGCTTATGAGACCAGCGCTCTAACCAGCTGAGCTACCTTGACTTATTTTGAAGAGACGGAATTTTATCTAAAGATTGCTTTATTGTCAATAGTATTTCTAAAAAACATCTAAATACTGTTCATTTCTTAGTAAATACTCATACTTTAGTCTTACTGACTCATATATATTTAATAATTTAGTGAAACTTATTGACATATTTACAAAAAATCACTACAATGCGTTTATAAAAAATTAATCAATTCAAAGGAGTTAAGATGGCATTTGAACCATTAAAAGATAGACTACTGATTATTCGTGAAGAACAATCAAATCAAACCGCTTCAGGACTATACATTCCAGACACAGCAACAGAAAAACCTTTAGAGGGTAAAGTGATTGCCGTAGGACCAGAAGCAAAAGATGATGGTATTCAGGTAGATGACACTGTTGTGTTTGCAAACTTTTCAGGAATGGAAATTACGATTGAAGGTACAGAGTACTTAATATTACTAAGCAAAGAAGTGCTTGGTTTAATCAAATAAGAAAGGAAACTTAATATGGCAAAAGAAATATTTTTTTCAGACAATGCAAGATCAGGTCTCTTTGCAGGAGTAACAAAACTTACCGATGCAGTAAAAGTAACGATGGGACCCAGAGGTCGTAATGTTCTTATACAAAAGAGTTATGGTGCACCACACATTACAAAAGATGGTGTCTCTGTAGCACGTGAAATAGAATTAGAAGATAGTCTAGAGAATATGGGAGCACAACTTGTTAAAGAAGTAGCTTCCAATACTGCAGATGAAGCAGGTGATGGAACAACAACTGCTACAGTACTTGCACATGCCATTTTTAAAGAAGGGCTTAGAAACATCACAGCAGGTGCTAACCCTATAGAAGTAAAGCGTGGTATGGACAAAGCAAGTACTGCTATCATCGAGGAGCTTCAAAAAATATCTCAAGAAGTAAAAGACAAAAAAGAGATAGCACAAGTAGCAACTATTTCTGCAAACTCGGATGAGACTATCGGTAAGCTGATTGCTGAAGCAATGGAAAAAGTAGGTAAAGATGGTGTTATTACGGTTGAGGAGGCAAAAGGAATAAATGATGACCTTGAAGTAGTAGAAGGTATGCAATTTGACAGAGGATACATTTCTCCATACTTTGTAACCAACACAGAAAAAATGACTTGTGAATTAGAAACGCCTATAATCCTTGTTACTGACAGTAAAGTAGCTTCTTTAAAAGATTTGGTGCCGTTACTTGAACAGGTACAACAAAGCGGTAGACCTTTACTTATCATCGCAGATGACATTGAAGGTGAGGCACTGTCTACACTTGTGTTGAACAAACTCAAAGGTGTGCTTAACATTACAGCAGTCAAAGCACCAGGGTTTGGTGACAGAAAAAAAGAGATGCTAAAAGACATCTCTATCTTAACTGGTGCAACACTTGTTACAGAAGAACTCGGTCTTACTCTTGAAAAAGTTACCATAGCTGACCTTGGGCAAGCAGCAAGAGTCGTGATAGACAAAGACAATACGGTTATCGTAGATGGTAAAGGTGATAAGGAAGCTGTAGTAGCACGTGTCTCTGAAATTAAAACACAAATAAGCTCAACATCAAGTGAATATGACAAAGAGAAGCTTCAAGAGCGTCTTGCTAAGCTTTCGGGTGGGGTTGCAGTCATTAAAGTTGGTGCTGCTACAGAGACTGAAATGAAAGAAAAAAAGGACAGAGTTGATGATGCACTCTCTGCAACAAAAGCTGCAGTGGATGAAGGTATTGTCATTGGTGGCGGTGCTGCATTAATCAAAGCAAGTCAAGCAGTAAACCTTGAACTCAAAGAAGATGAAGCTGTGGGTGCTGAAATCATTTTACGTGCTGTTTTTGCCCCTATGAAACAGATAGCAGAAAATGCAGGATTTGATGCAGGTGTGGTTGCAGACAAGATTGCAAACTCTACAGAAGTTAACTTAGGTTTTAATGCTGCAACTGGCGAGTATGTCGATATGCTTGAAGCTGGAATTATAGACCCACTTAAAGTAGCCCGTGTGGCACTTCAGAATGCCACTTCCGTTGCCTCATTGCTTCTAACTACAGAAGCTACAGTATCAGATATACCTACACCTCCTTCAGCTATGCCAGACCCATCTTCAATGGGTGGCATGCCGGGTATGATGTAAGACTAAGTGTAAAGATA
>Ga0256840_1004686_pt1 | contig 10124 bp, 9 predicted proteins | sample 355202metaG_FD_185969 | JGI IMG/M metagenome (GOLD analysis project Ga0256840, IMG submission 185969) | Hydrothermal vent microbial communities from Mid Atlantic Ridge, Atlantic Ocean - 355-202 | ecosystem: Environmental > Aquatic > Marine > Hydrothermal vents | place: Atlantic Ocean: Mid...
TTAGCAAGTGGAAAAGTAACTGTGGCAACCTATACAGATGAGTACAAAGATAAAAGAGAATTACTTGAAATGGTAGATGATGCAAGTAAAGTTGTAGAGAAGTTTTCTGAAGTGGTGAATGATTTAGCATACTATAATTCCAAAGAAAAACAACAAATGCGAATATACTTTGCAAAAGAAAACAGCTATGAAAAGCAACTCAAAAAGATAGTTACATATTTAAAAGAGTATAATTTAAAACTATAAAAGGAAGTAGAATTGCAAGAAAAACCAAAAATAATCATATTTCTCTACAACCGTCTTTTTGACCCTCTCATACAGTCAAATTTTTGGCTGTACATTAACGACTTTTTAGAAGATGAAAATAATCCTTATAACTTTCATCTTGTTACTTATGAGAACACTGCATTTCCTTTGACACAAGAACAAACAGCTTTAGTAGAAAAATGGCAAGCACAAGGGCTTAATTGGACTGCTCTTTCATGGCATCAAGGCTCAGGACTTAAAGAGAAGTTTATAGACTTGTTTAACGGCTTTAAGCTTGTGAGTAGCTTGCGTCTAAAAGGCTACAATCACATAGTCACGCTGGGCTCTGTGGCAGGTACGTATGCGTACACTTATGCTGTGTTGCTACGCATGAAACTCTTTTTGTACCAGTTTGAACCACATAGTGAGTACGCTATAGACAACGGTATGTGGAGTAAGGAAAGTAAGCAGTATAAAATTTCTCATTTTTTAGAAAGAAAAGCGGCACTTTTTGCTACCACCATAGCATCGGGTACAGTTTTTATGGAAGAGCGTATTAAAGAGGTGTGGCGTTCAAATGCAGACTTTATACGCATACCTACGGTAGCCAATGACAAGAAGTTCATCTTTAACCAGAAAGAGAGAGATGAGACACGAAAAGCACTGGGCATAGCCCAAGATGCATGGGTGTTGTACTACCCGGGAAAGTTTGGTGACTTGTACTACAAAGAAGCATTTGCATGGATGTATAAGTGGCTTAAAGAAGAAGAATCACGACTGCATTTACTCATAGTTACGCCACACACAGATGAAGAGGTAAAAGCACTTTTTAGCATAGCAGAAGTTTCAGAGTCTGATTATACAATAGTACACACAAGTTATGATGAGATACACAAATATCATTTTGCTTCAGACTTTGCCATCATCTCTGTACCTCCTGGTCCTTCAAAAAAGTTCATCTCTAACATAAAAGTAGGAGAGTATCTTTGTGCAGGTTTACCATTTCTCATCACAAAAGGGGTATCTGAAGACTACATCTATGCTACTCAGAAAGATGTGGGGGTAGTAGTAGATGACTTTGTAAAAGTAGATGTCAAAAAAGCATGGCCAGAGATAAAAGCCTATTTAGAAAAAGATAAAGAAGTGTTGCGTAAGCATTGTCGTGAGGTTGGCTTAGCATATAGAGGGTTTGATGTGTTAAATGAGAAGTTTAAGCTGGCATTGATATCATTAACTACTAAGAAAAAAGAGAAAAAATGTTAAATAACAAACAAATACTCATCACAGGTGGGACAGGTTCTTTTGGGCGTGCGTTTGTGAGATATGTGTTTGAGCACTACCCCGAAGTCAAACGTATACTTGTATTTTCCCGAGATGAACAAAAACACTTTGCAATGGCTTCTGAGTTTCCTAGCAAAGAGTATGCCATTAAGTATGTGCTTGGAGATGTGAGAGACAAAGAGCGTCTCCAAAAAGCTATGAGGGGCATAGACATCGTCATACATGCTGCTGCCATGAAACATGTACCCGCTGCAGAACAAAATCCTATGGAGTGTGTAAAAACTAATATACTAGGTGCTCAAAATGTGATTGATGCTGCACTAGAGAGTGGCGTTAAGCAAGTTGTGGCACTTTCTACCGACAAGTCTGCAAACCCCATAAATGTGTATGGAGCTTCTAAGCTACTGCTTGAAAAACTTTTTATATTTGCAGATGCTGAGAAAATGGAACAAGACATCAAGTTTTCAGTAGTACGCTATGGCAACATCTTTGGGAGTAAAGGCTCAGTTGTACCCTTTTTCTTGAAAAAGAGGAGTGAGGGAGTTCTGCCCATCACACATAGTGAGATGACACGGTTTAGCATCACACTTCAAGAGAGTATAGACTTAGTCATGTATGCTCTACAAAAAGGATGGGGTGGAGAGATAGTCATACCCAAAGCCCCTTCTTACCGCATAACCGATGTGGCAAAAGCAGTTACCCCTGAAGCGAAGACACAGATAGTAGGTGTCCGTAAAGGTGAAAAGATAGATGAGGTACTCTTCTCAAGTTTTGAATCTTATGATACGGTAGAAAGAGACAAATATTATATCATCTGCCCCACAGAATCAACATGGGATAAAGAACTGTATATGAAAAAAACAGATGCAGTAAGCGTAGTAGATGGGTTTGAGTATGACTCTAAGTCCAATGGGCATTTTTTATCGGTAAACGAAATAAAAAATTTAATGCAAACAGAACAATTGTATTAATATATACATGAAACATTATGATAATAAATATATTTAGAAACCATCCTTTAATGGTACTTTTTTTAATAGCATTAGTATTAAGACTATTATTTAGTTTTTATTTTCAACAATTTTATTTTGGTGAATTTGTTTTTAAATATAAAGATACTCCAGGGTACTTAAATCCAATTTTAAATTTAATTAATCATGGAACTTATATTGGTGATATATATCTAGAAGATTCAAAATATTTTCGTGTTCCTGTGTATCCTAGTTTTTTAGGTGCTTTGTATCTTTTGGTAGGTTTTGAGTATTTAGATTATATTGTAGCAATAGTACAGTCTATCATAGATTCTTTGACTGTAATATTGGTATATAAAATTATTTTAAAAGTCACATCTATAAAACGTATGGCATTTTTGTCTGCTTTTATCTATGCTACGTATCCATTTGTAATTTTGTGGTCACCAATTATGTATACTGAAGTAATACAAATATTCTTGATATTTGTATTACTTTATCTAGTGCTTATGAATCATCATGAAAAAAAATATACATTTATCGCTGGAGCATTAGTGGGGATTTTAATATTAACAAAACAATATTTAGGTTTATTTTTATTAGTACCATTATGGGTTGTTTTTTTTTCACATACAATTCCAAAAATAACAAAAAAAATTCTTTTAATTTCTTTAGTATTTATAGGCATGGGTACTGTAGTCACTCCATGGGCAGTACGAAACTATATAGAATCTGGAAAAGTTATCATTTTGAAAGCAGAATCTACAGGATTAAGAGCACGTGGTCTTGACTATGAAGCATTTGAAAAATTTGCAAATTTATTTAATGAAAATATTACTCCTATGATGAATGAAATTGCCTATAAAGGAACATTAACATTTAATCAACATATGAAATTTGTTGATAATCATAAAATAGTGATAGATACTCTGGCAAAGAGAGCGTACACTTGTGGTACAAGTTTTATGGAAATACGTATACCATCTGGCAAGGACATTCCTCATGAAGGTTGCGATGACGAGATTGTTAGAGGATTTGAAAACTTAACACAGCAGTTTTGGAATGAAGTTTCTTTTTTTACTGCGATGGAAACACGAAAGGATGCTGTTAAAAAGATTTTTATGAAGTCTGACATCGTATCTCAAAAGATAGTATTTTCAAAAACGAAATTTTTTAAAACATTGTTATTTAAGTATCGTGTAATACTTATTTTTTTAGGTTTTTTAGGGTATTTATTTATATATTTACAATATGTTAAAATTAAAGAAAAAACTTTTGTTGCTTCACTTATGCTAACTGCAGTATCATTTTATGTCTATTTTTCTTTAGTTATTGTTCACGTTGAAATGCGTTATATACTTGTACCAGATATTTTGATCTCTATTTTCGCATCAATTCCTATGGTTTTTTTAATAGATAATCTGAAAAAAATATTTAAAAAGGAATATATTTATGAAAGATAATAAATTAATAGAGTTACAAAACATTATATATAATTCGAAAAATCCTACTAGAAAATACATGCATAATCAAAGAAAAGATTATATAACAAAAATAATTCACAATCTTGATATAGATTATAATACAGCATTAGAAATTGGACCAGGTAGTGGAATATATTTAAAGTATTTAAGTGATAAGTTTAAAAATGTTATAGCTATAGATATTGAAAAAGAGTATTTAAATAATATTAATAAATCTAATTTTAATAATCTAGAATTAATCATTGATGATATAAAAAATACTAAACTTAAAAAAAATAAATTTGATTTTATTTTGTGTACAGAAGTACTTGAACATATAACGGATACAGATAAAGTACTTCATAATATAAAATCTATTTTAAAACCTGGAGGTGTATTATTGTTAACAACACCTCAAAAATATTCTCCTTTAGAAGTGTGCTCTAAGATTGCTTATTTACCGGGTATTATAAAAATTATTGAGTTTATATATAATGAACCAATATTGGATGCTGGGCATATTAATTTGAAAACACATAGTGAATTATTAAGGATTATTAACGATGTGGGATTTCGCGTTGTGCGTCTTGATAAAATAAGTTTATATTTACCATTGATTGCTGAATTTGGAGGTACTAAAGGATTGAAACTTGAAAAATATCTTGCTAAAAGAATAAAAGGTACTAAATTAGAATTTTTATTATGGACCCAATGTTTTGTATTAAAAAAGGTTTAACATGAAAAAATATTTAACTATACGATTTTATGTCTGTGGGTGACGGTAGCTTGAAACTATTGCGAAGATTTTTTTTATCAGGTTTATTTAATGCCTTTGTAGGTTATACTGTAATATTTGTATTTTTATATAGTGGCTATGGAAACAACACTTCCAATTTTTTGGGTTATTTATCGGGGACGCTAATCTCTTATTTCACAAGTACTTTATTTGTTTTTGAAGATAAAATGTCAAAATTAAACATGATAAAATTTATTATAGTTATAGTATTATGTTATATTTTAAATTTAGTAGTATTAAATATGTTAATATATTTATCTTTCAATGATTATCTATCTCAGATGATTGCAGGTCTTATATTTACAATATCAAATTTTATTTTACAAAAATATTTTGTTTATAACTAATTAATATATATTTTTGAATTAATTCACTAAAATATAAAGTGATATAGATTTGATTGAAAGTATATGACTTTTGAAAGGTATTATTGTGAAAAATACACAACTTCACCCTCTTATTTCTATACTTGTACCTTGTTATAATGAGGTTGAAGTTGTTGAAATTTTTTTAAAAAAAATAAATATAATTTTAGATGAGATTGATAAATCTTTTGAAATTGTATTTGTCAATGATGGTAGTATTGATGATACCTTAGCTGCATTAATCCATCTCAAAAAAGTATATAAAAATATTAGGATTATAAATTTATCTAGAAATTTTGGTAAAGAAGCTGCGCTTACTGCAGGACTTGATGTTGTAAAAGGTGAAGTAGTTATACCTATAGATGCTGATTTACAAGATCCTCCTATACTTATTAAGAATTTTATAGAGCACTGGGAAAAAGGGAGTGATGTAGTTTTAGCTAAAAGGACTGATAGGTCTAATGATAGTGTGTTGAAAAGAGTGAGTGCGAAGTTATTTTATAAGCTAAATCATAAAATATCAAAAGTATCTATACCTGAAGATGTTGGTGATTATAGACTTATTACAAGAAAAGTGGTAAAAGCGCTTCAGCAATTACCTGAAAGTGAACGTTTTATGAAAGGTCTCTTCTCTTGGGTTGGATTTAAAACGACGGTTGTTGAGTATAAACGAGAGAAAAGGATATCTGGACATACAAGTTTTAGTGCATGGAAGCTTTGGAATTTAGCATTAGATGGAATTACAAGTTTTAGTACTTTTCCTCTAAAAGTTTGGCTTTATCTAGGAAGTTTAGTTTCTTTTATCTCTTTTATTTACGGTACTATTATTATTTTTAAAACGATTATTTTAGGGATTGAATTACCCGGATATGCATCAATTATGACGGTTATTTTATTTTTGGGTGGTATTCAATTAATAGGTATAGGCATTTTAGGTGAATATATAGGACGTATATATATGGAATCTAAACGAAGACCTACTTATATTATTGAAGGGGAGTATTGATGGTTGATATTTTATTCTTTATGATTCAAAGTTTTATAAAAATAAAATGTTTTGGTTAAATAATGAGTAATAAAAAGATTAATCTACTTTTTGTTAGTATTGTATTCCCTCCTAAAAATGATTCAGAAGGTTTACAAGTGGCCAAATATTTTAAATATTTGGCCAGAGATAAAAGTTTAAATATTGATGTAGTAACTTCAACTGATAATACACTATTTATGCCTATAGATGAGAATTTAAGAGAATATGATAAAGGTTATAGACAAATAATAAAGATACCATTTTTTGAAAATAAATATATAAATTATATATTTCGGAAATGGAATAAAGATAGTTTAAATTACCCAGATTCTAAATTTAGATTTTATAAAAAATGGAAAAAGGTTTTAAATCAGCTTGAATATAAACCAGACATTATTTATTCACGTTCTTTTCCGATTTCATCAACTATAATGGCATATAAATTGCAAAAAAAACTAACTATACCATGGGTATTACATTTAAGTGACCCGTGGACAATAAATCCAATTCATACACTCGGCATAGCAAAAGAGTGGAATGAAAATATGGAAAGTAAGTGTTTTGATAAGGCTATGATACTTACTTTTACTTCTCAACTTACCATGAAGTTATATGCTGAAAAATATCCACAACATAAAGAAAAAATGATTGTGTCTCTAAATGTTTTTGATTTGGATGATAAACCAAAAAGAACGTATAGAAAAGAAAAAAAACTGAAAGTAGTGTATACAGGAGGACTGGTTGGTGATAGAAGTGCCCAGTATTTCATAGAAGCGGTACAACAGTTCAAAAGAGAGAATCCCGAGATGTTCAAAGATTTTGAATTTATTTTTGCAGGTGCATTAGATAGGAAGAATAAAGCCGTGTTTCATAATTGTGAGAGCATAGTAAGACATTTGGGAATATTAACGTATAAAGAATCCTTGGCTCTGCAAATGGAAGCAGATATCCTACTTGTAATAGATACCCCTTTTTCTAATTCTGATGAAGCAATGTTTTTCCCCTCTAAGTTGTTAGATTATATGATTATGCAAAGACGTATAATAGCTTTAACAAATGAGAATAGTGTTACATGGGATATAGTAAATGACAAGCTTGGAAATTGTATAGAATATAAGGATGTTATAGGTACAATAAAAGTACTTAAAGATGCTTGGTTTGCATGGTGTAAAAATGATATAAAATATTTTGAATATAAAGATTTGGATATGACTTTTTCTGCACGTAAAAATACAGAAGACCTAGTAAATTTATTTAAAAAGGTACTAAGTGAAAAATAAAATAGCCATTATTATTGGTACCAGACCAGAAGCGATTAAACTTATACCGATTTACTTAGAGTTGAAAAGGAGTAAGGATTTTGTTCCTGTACTTATATCGACAGGTCAACATGCTCAAATGTTGGAACAAATATTTTCATTTTTTGACGTACATCCAGATATTGAACTCAATGTGATGGTTGAGCATCAAACTTTGTCATCTTTAACTTCTGTATTGTTTAGTAGTTTAGAGAGTATTTTTAAAGAAAATCATTTTTCTTTTGTTTTTGTACAAGGTGATACGACAACAGCATTTGTCTCAGCACTGTCTGCTTTTTATCATGGTATAAAAGTGGCACATGTTGAGGCGGGACTACGTACACATGATAAGAAGTTTCCTTTTCCTGAAGAAGTAAATAGACAGATGATCAGTAATGTAGCTGATATACATTTTACTCCGACAAAAAAAGCTACATTAAATTTAAATCAAGAAAATATTTTTAATCATGTTTATGAAGTGGGTAATAGTGTTATAGATAGTTTATTTTTAGCAAAAGAAAAAATTGATAATAATCTTTTGAAGTATGAAGATATATTCTCTTCAATACTTGACGAAGATAAAAAAATAATTTTAGTTACCTGTCATCGCAGGGAAAGTTTTGGAAAAGGTTTTGAGGAAATATGTATGGCATTATCAACCATAGCAGAAGAATATTCTGAATTTCAAATTATTTACCCTGTTCATATGAATCCAAATGTTCAAAAAATTGTTTATACAAAACTATCTCCTTTTAAAAATATAAAATTAATAGGCCCTCTTCCATATGATGAACTGATTTATATTATGAGTAAAAGTTGGCTTATTATGACAGACTCTGGGGGAATACAAGAAGAAGCACCTAGCTTAAATATACCTGTTATTGTAATGAGAGATAAAACGGAACGAATGGAAGGTATTGAAAGTGGATGTGCTGTATTGGGAGGTACAAGTGCAAGTAAAATTTTAACAGTTTTTAAGAATATTTTAAATTCTAAAAAACAATATCTGGAAATGTCAAAATCTTTAAATCCGTATGGTGATGGTACCACATCAATAAAAATAGTTGAATATTTAATGTCAAATATTTTGAAAGAGATTGATTCATGAATCTTTTAGTATTTACTAAATACTCTTACGAAGGGCCTAGTAGTAGATACAGATTTTACAACTATCAAAACAGTTTTTTAGAAAACAATATAGAAATGGACATAAAGCCGTTGTTTGATAAACACTATTTTAATACAATGTGTAAATGGCACAAAATGTTTGTTGTGTTTATCTCTTATGTAAAAAGAGTATTTTTTATATCTCAACTAGTACTTTTTCCTAAAAAATATGATGTAGTACTTTTAGAGTATGAACTTTTACCTTATTTCCCTGCTTGGTTTGAGTACCTTTTTGCAAAAAGAGGAGTGAGGTACATAGTGGACTATGACGATGCGATATTTCATAAGTATGACAATCATCAAAATATAATAGTTCAACAGATAATTGGAAATAAGATAGCAAAGGTAATGGCGTATGCCCAAACGGTGATAGTGTGTAACCTATACTTAGAAACGTATGCAAGACAATATAACAAAAACATAGTCACGATACCTACTGTAGTACAGTTGGAAAAGTATATAGAAAAAATGAAAAATGCACAAGAAAAAGATGGTGATACCTTTACCATAGGGTGGATAGGCTCTTGGACTACGGGTGTGTATGTGCTGGATGTACTCCCCCAAATGAAAGCATTTGTAAAAAAGTATGAAAACGTACGTTTTCACTTAGTGGGATTTGATGCTAAGTTGCTTTCAGAGGGTCAGAAAAAAGAAGCACATATAGAGGTCATAGCTTGGAGTGACGAGAGTGAAATAGATGAAATATTAGACTTTGATGTCGGTATGATGCCACTACCAGATGACGCATGGAGCAAGGGGAAGTGTGGTTTTAAACTTGTGCAGTATATGTCTTGTAAAAAACCTGTCATCGCTTCTGCAGTGGGTGTGAACTGTACCTTAGTGAAAGAAGGCATCAACGGACTTTTGATAACGGATGCTTCTGAATGGTTTAACGCTTTTGAAAAACTTTATCTTGACAAAGAATTAAGAGATAAAATGGCTCAAAATAATTTTAAAAAAATAGAAAAAGAATATAATAATACAATACATAGCCAACGCTACGTGGATTTACTACAAAACAGTCTAAAAGTTTAAAAAGGATGAGGATGCTACAACATGTTTAGCTATGCATTTATGTATCTACTCTCATCGATGGCTGCCATAAGCATCGCTAATCGAAAAACCATACGTTCTAGTGCTGTAGTATGGACATTTACAGGTGTGTTACTGACGATATTTATAGGGTGGCGTCATCATGTTGGAGGAGACTGGAACAACTACCTACGACGTTTTCAACAGATAGCAGATTTATCCTTTTCCGAGACTATGGAAAAGTCAGATCCAGGGTATCAGTTTTTAGTGTATGTGATGAACGACTGGGGCTTCGAGATATACGCTGTTAACTTCTTCTCTGCTATACTTTTTGTGACAGGACTCATCGTGTTTTTACGTAAAGAGCTTAATCCTTGGATGGGATTAACTGTAGCTATTCCTTATCTTATTATTGTTGTATCTATGGGGTACACGCGGCAAGGTGTGGCCTTAGGGTTAGTGATGTGGGGACTTGCAT
>Ga0256840_1004687_pt1 | contig 10124 bp, 11 predicted proteins | sample 355202metaG_FD_185969 | JGI IMG/M metagenome (GOLD analysis project Ga0256840, IMG submission 185969) | Hydrothermal vent microbial communities from Mid Atlantic Ridge, Atlantic Ocean - 355-202 | ecosystem: Environmental > Aquatic > Marine > Hydrothermal vents | place: Atlantic Ocean: Mid...
CGAACCCCCGAATACCAGTACCAAAAACTAGTGCCTTACCGCTTGGCGATACCCCAACATTCACAAGACATATTGCTTATGTGGACGGAATTATAGCACCAAATAACTCACATGTCAAGAGCTTTTTGAAAAAGATGAAAAAAGTTTCCAAACTGAAGTACGAATAGGTATAATACTTCAAATAAATATAGTTAATAATGATGGAGATAACATGTCAGCAGAAGCGATAAAAAGAGTAGAAAAAGCCATAGAAGAAACCAAACGTGGTCGTATGGTCATCATGATGGATGATGAAGACAGAGAAAATGAAGGCGACCTCGTCTACGCCGCTACATTTTCAACACCAGACATGGTAAACTTCATGGCAAAAGAAGCCAGAGGACTCATCTGTACACCTGTTACTAAAGAGATAGCAACAAAGCTAGACTTACTTCCTATGGTAGTAAACAACGTTTCTAACCATGAGACAGCTTTTACAGTCTCCATAGACTCAACCAACGCTGAGACAGGTATATCTGCAGCTGAAAGAGATGACTGTATCTCTAAACTTGCTTCTCCTCAGACAGTCTCAGCTGACTTTGTACGTCCTGGGCATATCTTTCCACTCATCGCTAAAGATGGCGGGGTACTTGTACGTACAGGACATACAGAAGGTTCTGTAGATTTATGTAAACTAGCAGGGTTAGCACCTGCTGCCGTGATATGTGAAATCATAAAAGACGATGGTACGATGGCACGTATGGATGACTTAGAAGTGTTTTCTAAAGAGCATGACTTGTGCATCGTCTACATCTCAGACATCGTTGAGTACAGACTAGCCAACGAGCAGTTGGTAAAACGTGTGACAGAAGAAGAGTCAGAACTCAGGGGTACAAAAGTTGAAAAAATCACCTATAGCGACCACCTAGACAGAACCCATACTGTCATACAGTTTTACAAAGCACATGAAACGGCTAACGTAAAGTTCCATAACATCGGTACAGACATAAGACTTGTTTTAGATGACAAACGTTTTTCTGCACTCAACAACTCCATAGACTACCTCAAAAACAACGGAGGGGTACTCATCTTTTTAGATGCGAAGACTATCTCACATGAGCAAGCTAAAGAGTTTGGTGTGGGAGCCCAGATACTAAAAGACTTAGGCATCAAAAACATCAACCTACTTACTACCAACGTAGAGACTGAGTTTGTAGGACTAGCAGGCTTTGGACTAGATGTTGTCAGTAAGGTAGAAGTGATATAATATATTTAACAAAATTTAGAGGAGTGCATATGAAAAAATTACAGTATATAGTAGGTGTGGGTGCATCGTTTGTGTTGCTAGGATGTATGGGGAGTTCATCTTCTGTTTCTCCTGCCAAAATGCACACAGTCAAACTTGAAAATGGCAAGCAGTATAGCGTGCCTGTTGGAGCCATCTATACAAAAGCTCCTGTGACGCCTCAAGCAGTACAGTTTTACACAGTAATGGGTGTGAGTACATGTAAAAATGGCGATATCACATGGGAAGACCCAAGCATAGCCAATAGGATTAACAAAATCATGCGTAGCGGTACAAAACAAGAAGGCATAGAAATGTATGTAAAAGCAGCTAAAAACAACGAAATAGGCTGTGCAAGCCCCTTAAACTAAACTAATCTTACAGGGTTTTACTATACGCCACTTGGCGTATAGTATGTCATGGTACTACGTCCAAACTTTTTACGTTTTTTAAACTTCATTTTACCTACTAGCTCTGGCATGTCTAAGTTTGTCATATGTTCGACGATGACCATTTCACACACTTCTGGTTCTATGGTTTCTATGAGTGCTATGGTTTTATCGTAAATGTCATCCATACCGTCTCTTGTTGCAAAAGGTGGGTCGAAGTAGAAGTACGTTTTCTCAGCACTTTTTTTAACCATACTGTACACCGTAGCAAACTTTTCAAAACTGTCACCATAAAAGAGGTGAGACTTTGAAGGCTCAATGCGTTTGACATTTCCTTCTAAAGACTTGTATGCCACAGGGTTGTACTCCATAAAATAAGCTTGTCCTGCTCCACGGCTAAGTGCTTCAAGCCCTATGGAGCCTGAACCAGAAAAGACTTCTACAAAGTTTTTGTCTATGATGTCAAACTGTAAGGTGTTAAAAAGAGACTCTTTTAAGATACCTTTGGAACTTCGGGTAGTAAAGATATCGGGTATTTCTATTTTTTTACCTTTATGCGTTCCTGCAGTGATGGTCGTAGTAAATATTTTGATTTTTTCTTTTTTAGTTTTTTGATTTTTATCATTTTCATTTTTATGTGTTTTTTTCATAGGCTGATTTTACCCTAAAGTCTGTTAAGCCTTCTACATTTTGAGAACAGATGAGTGGCATGGCTGACTTTATCTCTTCTTCAGACCAGTCCCACCACTTTAAGCTCAGGAGCTGTACTATGGTTTTTTCATCGAAGCGATACTTTATGACCTTTGCAGGGTTGCCTCCTACTATGGCGTAAGGTGGTACATCTTTAGTGACGACTGCACGTGCTGCTATGACAGCACCTGAACCTACAGTTACCCCTGCCATAAACATAGCCTCTGTGCCTATCCATACATCTGAACCTATGACAGTGTCACCTGCTTTTTCATAGGCACTCTTAGCAGACTTAAATATATTTGCCTGAAAAGCAAAAGGGTAGGTACTAACCCAGTCCATGCGGTGTGCTTGGTTTCCTGCCATCATGAACACAGCTCCTGAGCCTATGGAGCAGTAGTTTCCTATGATGAGTCTGTCTACCGTTTTACTTTTTGCATCTAGGTAGCGTACACAGTCCTCAAAACGATGTTTATGGTGAAAGCCTGAGTAGTACGTAAAGTCACCGACTGAGATATTTTGATGTTTTACCGTTTGACTGAGTAGTTGTGAGCTAAACTCATTTTTAAAATAATTTTCCAAAATGTTAAAAATTTACTATGGTTTTAAGTGTGTTAATGAGCTTGCTTTTTTCACGTATGTCTTTACGTTCTTTACCTGGTTCTGTTGAAGTGATGATAGTTCGCCCTGTGATGAGCTTCGTTCGATTGTTCTTTCGTATGCCCCAGTAGGTATGCATAATGACTGGCTCACCTTTATGCTGACCCAAATACAGAACTATATGCCCAGGGACATGTAAGAGTGAACGAAATGGCTCAGCCTTTGCAATGATTTTCTTTTTCTTTATGGCTTTTTTGAGACCTTTAATGCTGATGGCTTTACCATCTTTGGCTTGTTTAGAAGAGTTACGTCGCAAAAAGATACCAAAGGGGCCTAAAAAGTCTCTGGTCGTTGCAGAACAGTCTCGACACTCATAACTCCCACCCCAGCCATAGGGTTCTCCATAAAACTCCTTTGCTAGCATTGCAACATTTTCGGGGGTAAAGGGTAGGGGCTTTTTAGCGATGACTTTTGGACTGGTTGCGATGACTTTTTCTATGTGGGCTCGTCCCTTTTTGTCACGTGAAGCTACTAAATAATGTTTGCCATCTTTTGCGATGGGGAAGAGAGCCCCTAGCTTCACGATGGAGACATCTTTTTTGTTATCAAAAAGACGTAAATTGTCTTTGATACTCATGGCATAACGCCCATTTTGAAAAGTCTTTATAAAGTGACTGTTTACTAAGGCTAAATCTTCTACCTTAACCCACCCAAATGAGTAGGATGCCTGTACAAATGCCCAACGTCTGTCTTTTGAAAAATGAGAAATAAGCAGAGGGATGTTTATGTGTAAAGCAGAGTTTTGGTTATAGTCAAAAGGAAAACCTTCCCCTGTTTTTCGTGGGTCTCGGTAGAAAGCACGGGCAGTAGGTAACGCCTTCACGTTTGTACGACGTACCGTAATAGCTTTATATTTTTTAGTATTAATCTTGTCATACTGAGCATTTGCTATCCATTTGTTGTATGTAGCAGGTACTATGACTGAACCTTTCGCTCTATAGATAGGTTTTTTAGTAACAAAGCGTACCTCCCATCCGAAATCTTTCTGAGGGATATCCAGCTTAGAAAGATACCATGGTTTAAAATATTTTTTATTATAGGCTTTGTCAAGTTTGGCTTGTTTTTGTTTAGAAAAAGGTTTGACTTGAGAAGCATAGTAAGCAGGGTTTTGAGGGATGTTTCTCATGTCTGCCACTTTTGCTTTAGGCATACGGTCTATTTTGCTTTTGACACGTTTACTCTCTTTGAGGTAATAGGCTGCTTCTACAGAGTGAAAGGACAATAATATGATGAGTGTTATAAACGATAGTTTAGACATAAGTTAATACTTTTTCATCAATGATAAACTACTTTGGTTAATGATTGGTGTATTGCCTATAGTTTGGCATGTATATCTTGTATGTGTTGTGTTAAGTGTGAATGTATTACCCCTTCAAAAAAGGGAGGGGTGGGGTAATACGGTGTTGGATTCTTTCAACGAGCGGATTATGTCATAGAAGTGTTAATTTAGTGTTAATTGTCTTTTTTTGAAGATTTTTTTTCACGTTTTTTTTCTTTCAAGATTTTTTTCTTTCGCATTTCTTCTTTTTCACATTGTTCTTCTTTTACAGAACGTATCCAAAGCCAATTTAAAAGCACATAGACTAAAGAAGAAACGACTATAGAGTAAAAAGCAGTACCAACATAAAGTGGTACAAAAATGGCATCAATGTTGTTTGAAAACCAATCAAGGGTAAGTTCAATGTTTTCTATGCCTTCACGACCCAAGATAAAGTTACCCGTCAAGTACTCCATATAGTACATCGGCGGCATAGTGAAGGGGTTTGAGAGCCAGACCATAGCAATGGCTATAGGCACGTTAAAGCGGAACAGTGGAGTAACCGCGATGACTGCTAACATTTGCATGGGCATAGGGATAAAACCCCAAAAAAGCCCCACAAATACGCCTCTAGTAATCATGCGTCTGTTGATGTTAAAGTATGCACGGGGAAGATTGTATTTTTCCAAAAAGGTATCGAGTTTACCTTTGCCAGAAGCTTTTTTTCTAAAAAATTTTCTTATCATTACGCTTTATATCTCTTTATTTTAAGTCCCTAAGTGTAATACCCTAAGCCTTTAAATCCCCTTTTTATCAACATTTGTGTAAAATACGCGTATTAAAATACACATTAAGGTCACGTTATGAGCGGATATATGATTTTCTCTGGTACTTCCAACCCTGAACTCTCTGAAGAGATAGCCAAATATTTAGAAATGCCTCTTTCTAAAGCAGATGTAACCCGTTTTTCAGATGGTGAAATTTCTATAAAAATCGCTGAGTCTGTACGTGGTAAAGATGTCTTTATCATACAGCCTACTTCTGCTCCAGCAAACTCAAACTTGATGGAACTACTCATCATGACAGATGCTCTTAAACGTTCATCTGCGAAGTCCATCACAGCAGTTGTACCTTACTATGGGTATGCAAGACAAGACAGAAAGGCTGCTCCAAGAGTCCCAATATCCGCCAAACTTGTGGCAAACCTTATGGAAACAGCAGGTATCACCCGTATGGTGACAGTTGACCTGCATGCTTCACAAATACAAGGTTTCTTTGACATCCCTGTAGACAACCTGTATGGTGCGATACTCTTCATGGACTACATCAAGTCCAAAAACTTTAAAAACCCTGTCATTGCTTCACCAGACATAGGTGGTGTTGCCCGTGCTAGATACTTTGCTAAAAAACTTGGACTTGACATGGTCATCGTAGACAAACGTCGTGAAAAAGCAAACGAATCTGAAGTCATGAACGTCATCGGTGATGTAAAAGGCAAAGATATCATCCTTATAGATGATATGGTGGACACAGCAGGAACCATGGTAAAAGGTGCCGCAGCACTTAAAGCTCTGGGAGCAACATCTGTGATGGCGTGTTGTACACACCCTGTCCTTTCTGGCCCTGCGTATGAGCGTATAGAAGCAGGGGACTTGGATGAGTTAGTGGTTGCAAATACCATACCTATGACAAAAAGTTCTCCAAAGATAAAAATGCTTTCTACTGCATCTATGCTTGGTGAAGTGATAAGACGTGTACATAACAACGAGAGTGTAAATTCGTTATTTGAGTCAAATACATAGTAGGGTTGGCTTTAGCCGACCAAATAATAAAGATAAATAATCTAGGATATACATTGGCAAACAAAGTACCTCAAAAGAACATACGTAACTTTTCTATCATCGCACATATTGACCATGGTAAGTCTACTTTAGCTGACCGTATCATACAAGAGTGTGGAGCTGTGACAGACAGACAAATGTCTGCACAGGTGATGGACACGATGGACATAGAAAAAGAACGTGGCATTACCATCAAGGCACAGTCTGTACGTTTGGACTATGAAAAAGATGGTGAACATTATATACTCAACCTCATAGACACACCAGGGCATGTGGACTTTTCTTATGAAGTGAGTCGTTCTTTGGCATCAAGTGATGGAGCCTTGCTTATCGTAGATGCAGCTCAAGGTGTAGAAGCTCAGACCATTGCCAACGTATACATAGCCATAGAAAATGACTTAGAGTTACTTCCTGTTGTAAACAAGATAGATTTGCCCGCATCTGACCCAGACCGTGTACTCACCGAACTTGAAGAAGCCATAGGCATAGATGCCACCGAACATAACCTAGTCTCAGCTAAAACAGGGCTAGGTGTGGCAGAACTTGTTGACAGTATAGTTGCACGTATACCTGCACCAGTGGGTGATGCAGATGCTCCTCTTAAGGCACTCATTTATGACTCGTGGTTTGACAACTACTTAGGTGCATTGGCATTGGTGCGTGTGTTTGATGGTAAGATATCTAAAGGCCAATTGGTCAAAGTCATGGGTACAAAAGATGACCATCAAGTCCTTAAACTCATGTACCCAAACCCTGTAGCCCCTGTCATAACAGATGAGATACGCACTGGTGAGATAGGTATAGTAGTCATGGGACTTAAAACAGTAGACTCGCTTAAAGTAGGAGACACTGTCACCGATGCTAAAAACCCTACAGCCGAACATATAGATGGTTTTGAGCCAGCAAAACCTTTTGTTTTTGCAGGTATTTACCCTATAGAGACTGACCGTTTTGAAGACCTACGTGACGCACTCAACAAGCTTAAACTTAATGACTCCTCTTTGAGTTTTGAGCCTGAGAGTTCTATGGCACTTGGTTCTGGATTTAGGACAGGGTTTCTTGGTATGCTTCATATGGAAGTCATCAAAGAGCGTTTGGAGCGTGAATTTGACCTAGAGTTAATCGCTACTGCACCTACAGTTGTCTACAGAATAGAGCAGACAAATGGCGAAGAAATAGTCATACAAAACCCTTCTGAACTCCCAGAACCTCAGAAGATAGATAAAATTTTTGAACCGTATGTCAAAGCGACTATTTTGACACCACAAGAGTACTTGGGTAACCTCATAAAACTGCTCAACGACCGTCGTGGTGTACAGATAAAAATGGACTACCTAAACGAAACGCGTGTCCTATTAGAATATGACATCCCTATGAATGAAATAGTTTTAGACTTTTATGACAAACTAAAGTCTATCACAAAAGGCTACGCAAGTTTTGACTATGAGCCTGTAGGTTTTAGAGAAGGGGACTTGGTAAAACTTGACATAAGAGTAGCTGGAGATGTGGTAGACTCACTCTCCATCATCGTTCCTCGTGACAAAGCACGTAGCCGTGGGCTTGCATTTGTGGCTCAACTCAAAGAACTCATACCTAGACAGCTCTTTGAAGTCGCCATCCAAGCGAGCATCGGCAACGAAGTCATAGCCCGCACCAACGTAAAGTCTATGGGTAAAAACGTGACGGCTAAATGTTACGGTGGAGACATCACGCGTAAACGTAAACTTTTAGAGAAACAAAAAGCAGGTAAAAAACGTATGAAGTCCATAGGTAAAGTACAAGTACCTCAAGAAGCCTTTATGGCTGTACTAAAGCTGGACAGCTAACATGACACTGATACCCGTCGAAGAAAACAAAAAAACAATAGCCCAACGTTTTAGAAAAGCACATTCTTTTGCTTTTTTAGATGAGGGGCAAATCATCGTACAAGAAAACCCTCATAAAACGTCTAAGTCACCAGAGTTTTTTGAGTATTTTAAAACACTCAATATAGACACACTGTACATCAAGAAGTTGGGATATAAAACATACTTGACACTTTTAGAGATGGGTGTAGAAGTGTATGTAGTAGAAGCTGCAAAGACATGGAACCGCATCAAACCCAATGAATTGGTTTTACTTACTGAAGAAAATGCAGAAGCATTTTGTACTTTGGGACATTTTGATAAGGAAGATAAACTCTAGTGGGCTGGGCGATACACTTACACCTTGTTGCAGCCATAGCATGGATAGGTGGGGCTTTTTTTATGTTTGTTTTAGGGGTAAGTCTTAGAGAAAAAGAAGACCAAGATGCTGTCTATCCTCGTATAGGTCCAATTTACGGTTACTTTGAGACAGGTGCATTACTTATCTTACTCTATACGGGTTACACGATGATAAGCAACAACGGCTTACTCACGATACTTTTTTCAAACATCACAAACGAAGTGATAGATGCACTACGTATCAAACTACAAATAGTTGCAGTAATATTTGCACTCACTGTGATACACATGACCATCAGTATGATGACACTTCATAAAGTAAAAACGCCTATGCAAAAACTTTTTTCAAAAGGTTCTTCTATGGGGATATTTTTACTGAACCTTGTTGTGTTGCATTATGCAATGGTCTTACGTGACATACTTTAATAATAAGAAATGAGATATATATGAAAGAAAATAAGCCTATCTATCCGCTTAACGTTAAAAATGAATTTGTTTTCAACTCCTCAGCACGTGACTTTACCGTAGAAGAGATACCTCTATATGAGTTTACAGGAGAGGGTGAGCATTTAGTACTTCAAGTACGAAAAAAAGACATGACGACATGGGAGATGCTTGATGCCATTTCTAACCATGTGGGCATACGAAGACGGGACATGGGGTATGCGGGGCTTAAAGACAAATATGCCATGACCATACAGTACATCTCAGTGATGGCGATACATGAAGAAAAACTAAAAGCATTTAAACACGAAAAGATAAAGATACTCTCCACGGTGAGACACAACAACAAAATACGCGTAGGACACTTAAAAGGCAACCGTTTTAAGATACGTCTTAAAAAAGTGCTAGGGGTACAAAAGGACAAACTAGACTCCGTACTCAAGTGGATCAAAAACAATGGCGTACCCAACTACTTTGGAAACCAACGTTTTGGTCATCATGGAGACAACTGGGTAGAGGGTAAAAAACTCTTAGATGGCACACTTAAAATGCGTGACCGTAAAAAAAGAGAATTTATCATGGGTGCGTATCAGTCGTATCTGTTTAACAACTGGCTCTCGCGTCGTATGGAGTTAAATTTGCTACTCGAAAAGTTTACTGAGTCTGAAACAGAACAGGTTATGGGCTTACCAGAGGGGTCACTCAAAGGTACAAAAGCACAGCCAAACTTCTTTAAACTGCTAGAAGGTGACGCGATGATGCACTACCCTTATGGACGTGTGTTTAACGTAGAAGACATCCGCGAAGAAGCCAAACGTTTCGAGAGTAAAGACATCGCTCCAGCGGGACTACTCCCTGGCAAAAAAGCTAAACCTTCTGAGTCTACCGCAGGTATCATTGAAGAACCTTTCAATGAAGACATGCCACTAAACGGCACTAGACGTTACGCGTGGATACAAGTGACTGAAGTAAGTAAACACTATGTAGAAGAAAAGGCACACTATGAACTTTCGTTTGTTCTACCCAAAGGCTGTTATGCAACCAATGTACTAGATATACTCCGTGGAGAGCCTATCAACTAGAAATTCTACATACCATTTGTCACAATCTCTTCACATTTTTGATATACTATAGTTAATATTACAAAAAGGAATCAAAAATGATTAGAAAAAAACTTAAACACTTAGGTGTAATTTCTGTACTTTCCTCAGCATTTATTTTTTCAGCATGTACACCTCAAGAACAAGCTTTAGCTGTTGGTGCAGGTATAGGTGCCGTTGCACTTGCTAGTTACACTTCTCCACGATACTATAACCAACCCTATTATTATTATGGTGGTAGGTATTACTATGGAGGCTATTATTCAGGTGGATA
>Ga0256840_1004688_pt1 | contig 10120 bp, 2 predicted proteins | sample 355202metaG_FD_185969 | JGI IMG/M metagenome (GOLD analysis project Ga0256840, IMG submission 185969) | Hydrothermal vent microbial communities from Mid Atlantic Ridge, Atlantic Ocean - 355-202 | ecosystem: Environmental > Aquatic > Marine > Hydrothermal vents | place: Atlantic Ocean: Mid...
ATTGAATTCAATAACTTTTATGAAAGCACTACCTCCAACTCCAGTTTGATATGATTTATAATCATTCAAACTTGCATGCCACGGTGGTATGTTAAAGAACCCTGATGGTGGTCTGATTTTTGCCCCACCTGAGCCTTGTTCGGAAGCAGTGTAATAACCTGATGGATCATATAAAGCTTGTGCTCCATTATCACCGCCTTGTGTTAAATATAATCCAGTATGATCCCCCACAGAAACTCCTAAAAAAGTTGAGTATGCCACAATGATAATAGTCTTTTGACCATTCTCATCAAATTTTAATATAGGACTGGATTGCGCATATTCAAACCCATTCATTCCTCCACCCAAACCAATAGGATCACTCTGTATGTAACTGCCTATACGAGGATTATAATATCTGTAGTAGTTATAATGTGTCTGAGACCCTACATCATAATACTGCCCCGGAAATCGTAAATTGTAACGGAACACATTCTGGTCACCATCGGAGTCTTCGTTGGGCTGGCTTTCACCAAACGGTTTTGAATCCCATCGCCAGACTGAGCGGTTGGTGTCATCGCTGATGAGCCTTGGGGTATCAATTTGGTCAGCATAAACACGAAACAGTGAACCTTGTTTGATAATACCTATTGGCGTATTGCCTAGATAAACTGTTTCCTGAATAGCATTACCTTGCTCATCATATTCGCCAAAGATGCGTTCACTTGTCCATGCATAGAGCGTCGCTTCGGTTGTGTTGATATTTTGGTTGACACTGGTTTTCTTGACTCGCTGGTTGTCAGCATTGTAAAGGTTACTGGTAATACCATCGACACTGACTAATCTGTTTCTGGCGTCATATTGATAGCTGTGTTCACCATCATGGATCAGGTTGCCGTTGTGGTCATAGTCTCTGGGGGTGCTGTCTATTTGTATGAGTCGGTTTGAGCCTGTCTCAATTTGATAGTGCGTGGTGATTGTGCCGTCTTCTATCAGTTGCGTACGGTTGCCATTGGCATCATAGCTGAAGCTTTGGCTTTGTATTATTTCATCCGCTAAATTGACATCGGCTATTGCCCGGTTTTTGTTGTAGTCGTTGATACGATTAAGGGCATCGTAGCCAAATAGTTTATATTCGTTGCTATTGCTGTCTGTCCAGCCTGTAATATTGCCTGTTTCATCATATTCCAGTGTGCGTTGGCTGTTTCCCAGGGTGAAGCTTTTGAGTCGTCCATTTTGGTCGTAGCTTTTGTTGTAGGCGGTATTGTCTGCCCATTGCCAGCCTGTGATGTGGCCTGCTGCATCGTATTGAATATTTTTTATGAAGGTTTGCTGGTTGATGCTAATTTTTACCAGTTGGTCTTCGTTATAGTCGTAGCTAATTTCTGCGCCGGAGGGGTAGGTTTGGCTTTGTAGTTTGTTGTCGTCTGTATAGCTGAATTGTTGGGTTAGTACGGTGCCTTGTATGTTCTGCTGTTTTTGTGTGACTAGGCCATCCCTGTTGTACTGATAGCTTGTGTATCCGCTGGCATCGGTGATTTGACAAAGTTTGCCGATGCCGTTGTCACAGTTGTCGTAGCTGTAGTTGATTGTGAGTTCTGGGTGACCTGTCCAGCTTTCTTGGGTTTTTCTGTTGAGGGCATCGTATTGTGTTTGTTTTATGTGGCTATTGGCATCGGTTGTTTGGATGCGGTTGCCGCTGATGTCATATTGGTAGTGTGTTTGTCCTCTGTCGGGGCTGTTTTCTGTGGTGAGCTGGTTAAAGCTGTCGTAAGTGAAGGTCGTGGTGGCGCCATTGGCAGCTATAACGGTGGTTCTATTACCATTGATGTCATACTGGTAGGTAGTTTCACCGCCTAAGGCATCGATAGTTTTAATCAGTCTGTTTTGACTAGCGTATTGATTTTGAGTGATATGACCTTTGGCATCAATGATTCTGGTTTGATTGCCACTGGCATCGTATTCAAAAGAGGTGCTATTACCTTCGGCATCGGTGGTTTGTATGACTTGGTTGAGTTGATTGTAACGGCTTTCTGTTTTTGCGACGATAGTGCCTTGCTCATCGGTTACTTGTGTTTTTGTGCGGTTACCCTTGCTGTCGTAGGTGTTTTCGGTGGTTTCTCCGCGTTGGTTAATGGTTTTAATGACGCGTCCTGAACTATCGTACTGCATTTCAGTATAAGTACCATCAGGGAAGGTGATTTTGGTTTGCCTACCTGCACTGTCATATTGATAGCTTGTACTTTGTCCGTTTACGGTGGTTTTTAACAGTCTACCTGCGGTGTCGTATTGGTTTTGGGTGATAATTCCATTACTATCTTGAATTTTTAACGGACGACCGGCTATATCAAATGCTAAGGTTTGAGTTTGATGGCCTAATGCATTGGTTGAGCTAACTCTATTGCCTTGTTCATCATAGCTTTGTTGGCGACTGGCTCCACTGGACGAAAGGGTTTCTGTTATTTGTCCACGTTCATTGTAGGCAAAGGTGGTGATTCTTTCTTCCAGTTGTGCCTGTTGTTCGCTATTTGGGCTTGTTAATGCTGCGCTGTCGTTATTAGGGCTTTGGCGTTGTTGAGTTAATCGTCCTGAATCATCATAATCAAAAACTGTGGTTTGGGTGGTTTTTGCGCGTTCTATGGGTTTTCTAAAGTGTGGGTGCCATTGGGTGGTGGTTTGTGTCTCGGCATCAGTCCCTGCATTGTCGATACGGACGGCGAGCAATCCTCGGTCATTGTATTCGGTTTCGGTCATATTGCCGTTTTTGGCAATGTGGTTTGCTGGATAGCCATTGCTGTCATAGCTGAAGGTTTCACTTTGCCCCATAGCATCGGTCAGTTTGGCTATTTTAAGCACACCATGATGCAGATTAAATTCATAATGCGTTTGTGTTTCTGTGCTATCTCTGACAATGACTTCACCATGGCCGTAACTGAAGTGGCGTAGATTGCTGCCATTCGCCCCTTCTGTACTGCTGACCCGTCCTTGTGTGTCGTAACTGATCTGTTGCTCTACGTCTCCTGCTGCATTAATCGTTTGGGTTAAACAGCTTTCGCAGTTGTTATCTGCATAATGATAGGTTTGAGTGCTATCATCCTGGTAACGGGCTTGAGTCAATCTATTCCACTGGTCATAGCTGTAATTAACGGTTCCTGTCGGGCTGGTGACTTTTTTGAGTTGATTTCCCCAGCCATAATGACGGTAGCTAAAAGTGAGTTTATGTCCAAACGGGTCTTTTACTTTTTTAAGTCGGCCATAATAATCATATTTGAGCGTGGTTTTTTGACCTTCGGCATTGGTGATACTGAGCAGTCGTCCGTGATTTGTATATTTTTCTGTGCTGCCATCTATATCGATAAAAATCCAGTGATGATGGACGCGTTTTAATTGAACGGGGGCTTTACTTAATGTGTTCCATTGCTGGTTTTGTTTAACAAAGGTATATACAGTGCCGTTTGGGCGGGTAATGCTACGCAAATGATGATGCTGATGATAGTGTCCTGTACGATAAACGGGGAGGCGAACCAGGGTCTCTCCACTTTCTTTAATGCTACATAAACCGTGGTGGTAATGGGCTTCTGCATTACTGTATTGCCCGTTATAGGCGGTATCACGTATCTGCGACCAACCCTGACGACAAGCCTTATTCGCCTGACGATAAAGGTCAGATTTTACACCCTCATACTGTTCATAATTGAGGGGTTGAGAGCGACTTAATCGCCTTTCAAATTGATGTTTCCAGCTCTTTCCAAAGGCACTGCTTTGATAAAAACGACGTAAGCCCAAACCTGAATTTAAAGGGGCTAAATCACTTTGGCTTTGGCGTAAGACACCGGTTGCAGGATCAACGCCTTGTATACTTTGTCCACTGTTATAGTTTTGTGGAGCAATAAACCAGGTTCCACATTGTCTCCACCAACCACAACCAAACTGATACCCAGAATTTGAATGGCTTTGTGATTCAGAATGTCGTCCTTGTTCAGAAGCAGCATAGACTGGTGTTTGTATGGATAAAAAAACGAATGTGACCAATAAAGTAAACAATGAGGGAATAGCTGAAACAACACGCATAATGGGTTCCTTGATTCAAGATCGATACGCTATTTGTGGAGATGATTTGAGCTTAAACGATATAACGATAAAGATCAGTTGTCAATGATATTGACATAACTATTTTCCGGTGAAAATACTTTTAAGAAATTTGACTGTTTGGATAGTTTAGACATTTTTGATAAGAGACATTAAATAAAACCCGGTGACAAATTTAAGCCAAAAATACAATTTTACTCAACGTTTAAATAAATGGTTTTTAACCGCCTTGCAGCTGTTTCTTTATGTAAATCAAACACTTCAAGTAAACTCATCTGATTAATGAAAAACAAATAAAAATAATTGTTTTTATATTCAACAGGTTACAGGAAATACCATTGCAGATTTGAAAATAGATATTTCGGCTGAAGGGCATGAGTAACAAGGGCTACAGAAGGTTGCTGTGACAAACCGTTCTTTTAGTTAATTAACCCCAATATGTTATCAGAGCTGTCCTTTTTATTTTTTTAATCAGGTATAACGTGGTGAAACTATACATTTAGTAACCATTAAGCACCTTTAGGAACGTGCATGAAACAAAAATCCTACGTTATAATTTCGGGAAGTTATTCCATACACGTTCCTTAGTGTAATGTTTTGTAGGAGCGTCCGCCCTCGGCGCGAATAAAATAATGCTCTTTTTTCTAAAACTTCCAATGATCTTCGCGCCGAGGGCGGACGCTCCTACATCATATAAACTGAATAGATAATTGCTGATAGATCAAAACATTTAAGTCTATTTCAAATGCCGCTGTAAATAATGTCCTGTATAAGAAGCTTTATTTTTAGCCACTTGTGCCGGGGTACCTTCTGCTACTATTGTTCCTCCACCCGTTCCCCCTTCGGGTCCTATATCGATTATCCAATCAGCTGTTTTGATGACATCAAGATTATGCTCAATAATAATAACTGTATTACCATGGTCACGCAAAGTATGTAAGACCGAGAGTAGCTGCTTAATATCATGAAAATGTAGTCCTGTGGTAGGTTCATCCAAGATATATAAGGTTTTCCCTGTATCACGTTTAGAAAGCTCTTTCGCTAGCTTAACTCGCTGAGCCTCACCTCCGGATAGGGTGACAGCATTTTGTCCCAAGGTAATGTAGCTAAGACCAACATCCATTAAGGTATTCAGTTTTCTTGCTAATGTAGGGACGGGTTTAAAAAAATCAGCGGCATCTTCAACAGTCATCTTCAGCACTTCATTAATCGTTTTGCCCTTATAGCGAATATCTAAAGTCTCTCTGTTGTATCGTTTGCCATTACAAGTGTCGCAGGGCACAAAAATATCGGGTAGAAAGTGCATTTCTACTTTTATAACGCCATCACCTTTACAGGATTCACAACGTCCCCCTTTTACATTAAAACTAAATCGCCCTGGGGTGTAACCTCGAGAGCGTGCTTCATGAGTTGCTGCAAATAATTCACGTACTGGGGTGAAAATACCGGTGTAAGTGGCGGGGTTAGAGCGAGGTGTCCTACCAATAGGGCTTTGGTCTATATCGACCACTTTATCTACTTGCTTTAAACCACTAATATTATCACAAGGGGCAGGAATGCAACTGGCTTTATTGATATGTACTGCAGCATAACGATAAAGAGTATCATTAATTAAGGTCGATTTTCCTGAGCCAGATACGCCAGTAACACAGGTCATCAAGCCTAATGGAAAAGAAACAGTGACATCTTTTAAATTATTACCTCGAGCATTATGCAGAGTAATAACTTTATCTTTATTTATTGGGGTTAATGATTGAGGAACTTCGATGGCTTGCTTTCCTGATAAATATTGCCCTGTTAATGAGTTAGGGTTGTTTTTAATCTCATCAGGTGTCCCTGTGGCAACAATTTCACCTCCATGAATACCAGCGCCAGGACCAATATCTACAACGTACTGAGCAGCCATAATGGCATCTTCATCATGCTCAACAACAATCACTGTATTGCCTAAGTCCCGCAAGCGGAATAAGGTATTCAATAAACGTTGATTGTCACGTTGATGTAAACCAATTGAAGGTTCATCTAATACATACATAACACCCACTAAGCCAGCACCAATTTGACTGGCAAGACGGATACGTTGCGCCTCACCACCCGATAAAGTATCCGCACTTCTATCTAAGGTTAAATAATTTAACCCTACATTAACTAAAAATTCTAAACGCTGTTGAAGTTCTTTATTTATTTTTTCAGCAATTTCACCCCTATGACCGGGAAGATGGAGATTACTAAAAAAATCCAGAGCCTGTTGTATGGGTAAGTTAGTCAGTTGGTGTAAGGGTTTGTCACTTATAAAGACGTTACGAGCCGATAAGTTTAATCGAGCTCCGTGACATTGGTCACAGATATTTTTAGATAAATATTTTGATAACTCATCCCTAACCATCTGAGATTCGGTTTCATGGTAACGCCTTTCCATATTGGCAATAATGCCTTCAAAGGAGTGGTTTCTTATTTGTTTCTTCCCCGCCCCAGAGGTATATTGAAAATCAATTTTAGTTCTGCCGCTACCATACAGAATTATTTTTTGAATATCAGCGGGGATTTCAGAAAAAGGGGCTTCAGTATCAAACCCATAATGCTGAGCAAGTGAACAGATAATTTGGTAATAATAGGCATTACGTCTATCCCAGCCTCGTACCGCGCCTCCTGAAAGGCTAATATCGGCATTATGTACTACTAACTTGGGGTCAAAGTCTTGTTTTACACCTAAACCATCACAACCAGGGCAAGCCCCTTTAGGGTTGTTAAATGAAAAGATACGTGGTTCTAGCTCGGTAATGCTGTAACCACATTCGGGACAAGCATAACGTTCAGAAAATAATATTTTGTTATCACTGTCCATGCTAACGGCAATTGCAATGCCATCAGATAGTCTTAATGCGGTTTCAAAAGATTCTGAAAGACGTAAACTTATATCATCACGTATTTTGAAGCGGTCTACAATCGCTTCAATGGTGTGTTTCTTTTTTAAATCCAGTGTGGGTGGTTCATCTAGATCAAAAATTTCCCCATCAATTCTAGCGCGAATAAAACCTTGAGCTTGAAGGTCTTCCATTAGCAGAATATGCTCCCCTTTTCTATCATTAACAATAGGAGCAAGCAGCATCCAGCGCTCACCCTCAGGTTGAGACATAACTTGATCAACCATTTGACTGATAGTTTGTGCCTCTAAAGAGCGCTGATGTTCGGGGCAACGTGGAGTCCCTGCGCGGGCATACAGTAACCTTAAATAATCATAAATTTCTGTGATAGTCCCTACTGTCGAACGTGGATTGTGGGAGGTCGATTTTTGTTCAATAGAAATAGCTGGGGATAAGCCTTCAATATGATCAACATCAGGCTTTTCCATGATAGACAAAAACTGTCGGGCATAAGCCGATAAAGACTCTACATAACGTCGCTGACCCTCTGCATAGATGGTGTCAAAGGCTAAAGATGATTTTCCAGAACCGGAAAGTCCGGTAATAACAATTAAGGAATCTCTTGGCAAATCAAGGTCTATATCTTTAAGGTTATGTGTTCTTGCGCCTCGAATACTGATTTTGTCCACGAGATAGAATTCCTGATGGTTAAAGAACCTGATAATATACGTGCTTTTATCCCATAATAGCAACGTTGCGTTGTTAATAATTGACGCAACCTCTAGGAGAATTAAGTTTTGACACAGATACAAGACATTACCAGCCCAATGACAGCGTTAGAAAAGCGAGCCACACTGTCATTATCCAGCATTTATGCCTTACGTATGCTGGGTTTGTTTATGATTTTACCTGTGTTGTCATTGTTTTCTGAGCAAATGGAAGGTGCAACACCTTTTTTGATTGGGTTGGCTATTAGTGTCTATGGGTTAACACAGGCCATTTTACAAATTCCTTTTGGTTTAATGTCGGATCGTTTCGGGCGGAAAAAAATCATTATTCTGGGGCTTATTTTATTTTCTGCAGGCAGTATTGTTGCGGCAGTTTCTACCACTATTTATGGTGTGTTAATTGGACGAGCTATTCAGGGGAGTGGGGCAATAGCGGCTGCCATTATGGCATTGGTTGCTGATTTAACCCAAGAAGTACATCGTACCAAAGCGATGGCGACAATTGGGGCAAGCATCGGAATTTCTTTTGGCGTAGCGATTACCCTTGGGCCTGTTTTAGCGACTTACGTAGGTATTTCTGGTATTTTTTGGCTAACAGGTATCCTCTCTATATTAGCTATTTTTGTTGTATTGTTTATTGTACCCAACCCAAAAAAATCAATAGTCCACTGTGATGCTGAGTTAGTTCCTGGGCAATTTTCTAAGGTCTTAAAAAACCCAGATTTACTTAGACTTGATTTTGGTATTTTTATTTTACATTTATGCCTAACAGCGAGTTTTGTGGTTTTACCTTTATTGATTAGGGATGCAGGGCTAATTCCACAAGATCATTGGATGGTTTACCTTCCTATCTTGATTACATCAATGGCCGTCATTGTCCCTTTTGTGATTATCGCAGAGAAAAAACGACAAATGAAAGTGGTTTTTATTGGTGCGATTGTGACTTTAATGTTGGCTAATATAGGTCTGTTTATATTCTTTGATAATTTGATAGGGTTGATTGGGTTTTTATGGTTGTTTTTTTGTGGCTTTAACTTGCTTGAAGCAACATTACCTTCATTAATTTCAAAAACGGCACCTGCTGATCTAAAAGGGACTGCCATGGGAGCGTATTCTAGTTCTCAATTTATGGGCGCTTTTATAGGGGGGGCAGTTGGCGGCTGGTTATATGGGGAGATGGGAGTAGAAACTGTGTTTTTATTTTCTGCTATTGCTGCCGGTTCTTGGGTCATTGTGGCTTTATTTATGAATCCACCAAAGTATTTAGCCAATATGTTGTTATCACTGGATGATATTAATACAGACCTTGCTGATCAATTTGTGCTGGATTTGCTGGATATTGTTGGGGTTGAAGAGGTCACCTTACATTTTGAGGAAAGTGTTGCTTATCTAAAAGTAGATAATAAAACCTTACAAAGGGATAAGTTACAAAGTTTATTAGACCAGCAATCTATTTAAGGAACGTGTACGGAATAACTTCCCGAAATTATAACGTAGGATTTTTGTTTCAGGTGGAATGATCTCATGAGGCGCATAGCAAGCTACGCAACGAATGAAATCATTCCATCTGGAGCAAAAAGACAAGTTAGAAATCGGGAAGTTGTTTCATGCACGTTCCTAAGTAACCGGTAACAAATAACCCACCCACAATCTGGGGGCTATTTGTTACCGTTATATTTTAGCTACTATTGTAGTAGTGCTTACACTTGAGGTGGGCCTATTGGTTGGTTTCTTCAAGTAAAGAAGGGTGAGTAATATTTTATGAAAAGGTATATTGCCTTGTTGTTCCGTCTGTTAAAAATGCAATTAATGTTGTATTTATCAGCTGCTTGTATTGGCGGTATTGTGGGTGTGTTAATTTTTTATCCCTTGTATGACTTTGTGTATTTTCATGAACATGGGGTGGAAAATAAATCTGCTTTCAATTATATTTCAAGCCGTTTTATTGCCTCACTACAAGGCCATACTCCAGTTAAAACTTGGTTTTTTGCTAAAGTTGGTATTGTTTTTGGTGTGGTTTTAGCTTGGGTCTACAGTAAAATACATAAAAAACTAGCCCAAATAGAACAATTAACAACAGAGTTAGAGCGTGATTTAAAAGGCTCAATAAACCAAGGAGAAGGAGAATTACTTGAATTTAAATCTTCTTTTCGTTGGGATTATCAACAAGAATGTACAAATAAAAATATTGAAGTTGCTGTGGTTAAAACATTGGCAGGTTTTATGAATAGCTATACGGGAGGTACACTGTTAATTGGTGTTGCAGATGATGGTAAAATTATAGGGCTAGATCAGGACTTTAAAACACTGCGTAGAAAAGACAGTGATGGCTATGAGCAATTATTAATGACGACAATAGCGTCTAAGCTAGGCGCACGTTTTTGTCAGTATATTCATGTTATGTTTCACTTTGTTGATGGACAATATGTTTGCAGATTGATTGTAAACCCAGCAGCTCAC
>Ga0256840_1004689_pt1 | contig 10114 bp, 11 predicted proteins | sample 355202metaG_FD_185969 | JGI IMG/M metagenome (GOLD analysis project Ga0256840, IMG submission 185969) | Hydrothermal vent microbial communities from Mid Atlantic Ridge, Atlantic Ocean - 355-202 | ecosystem: Environmental > Aquatic > Marine > Hydrothermal vents | place: Atlantic Ocean: Mid...
GTCATTTTAATATAGATATGCAGTATCTCAATAGCCGCCGGAGTCACTCCGCTAATTTGTGATGCCGCCTGCAGTGTCGGCGGGTTAAACCGTTCAAATTTTTCAATCATTTCGTGAGAGAGTCCTTTGACCGTGCGAAAATCGAAATTGGGCGGAATTTTTACATGTAAAAACTTTTTCAGCCGCTCTATATCGTCATGCTGCTTCTGCACATAACGTTCATATTTTGCCTCGACCAAAATCTCATTTTGTATATACATATCGTATTGCGCCAGTTCCGGAGCCAGTTTCGTCAGCTTATCAAGCGTAAAACTTTTGCGCGCAATGATCTGCGGTGCCGTTACTTTATCGGTAATTTTCTCTTCACCGATAGCCTCTAAAAAAGCAATAAACTCTTTACTGGGCGTCAGTTCCATCTTCTGAAGCAGTGCAAACCCCTCTTGAATTTGTTCTTTCTTCTGTTGTGCCGCTCTGTATGCCGACTCATCCAACAATCCTAACGCATATCCGTAACCGCTCAAACGGACATCGGCACTCTCTTCACGCAGCAAAAGGCGATACTCGGCACGTGACGTAAACATACGGTAGGGCTCTTTGGTCCCTTTTGTTACCAAATCATCAATCATCACCCCGATATAGGCTTCGTCACGACGTAGCACAAAAGGCTCTTCGTTGTTCAAAGAACGTACGGCATTAATACCGGCAATAAGCCCCTGCGCCGCTGCCTCTTCATAACCTGTCGTTCCGTTGATCTGTCCGGCTAAATAGAGATGGTTGATTTTTTTGGTTTCCAAAGAGTGTTTCAACTCCGTCGGGTCGACATAATCATACTCAATAGCATACCCGTAACGCACAATTTTGGCCTGCTCCATACCGCGAATGGAGTGTACCATCTTCTGCTGTACGTCCGGCGGCAACGAGGTACTCATGCCGTTAATATAACATTCACTGTTATCAGCAGTTTGCGGCTCTATAAAAAGGTGATGGCGCTCTTTGTCACGAAAACGGTTAATCTTATCTTCAATACTCGGACAGTAGCGTGGCCCCACTCCCTCAATTTGACCGGTAAACAGCGGCGCACGGTGAAAATTGCCCTCGATAATCTCATGAGTTGTCGCATTGGTATAGGCAATATAACAGGGAAGTTGACGTTTCTCTTTGGCAAATCGTGCGCGCGGCGTCCGAAAACTAAATGGACTGGGCAATGCGTCACCCTCTTGTTTTTCCATCACCGAAAAGTCAATTGTAGCACTGTCAATCCGCGGACAGGTTCCGGTTTTAAGCCGTCCGATACGCAGCCCCTTTTCATGCAGTGACGCAGAGAGATTTTCAGATGAAAACTCGCCGAAACGTCCTGACCGTTTCGTCGCTTCGCCAACATGAACTACTCCATTTAAAAAGGTTCCCGTTGTTAAAATCACTCGTGCCGCCTCATAACGATTACAGAGATCCGTAACCACACCGACAACCGTATTATCACGAAAAATCAGTGATTCTACCGTCTCTTGAATCAGCTCTACATTGGGTGTTTTCAATACGGTATTGCGAGCAATAATTCGGTAGCGGTCCATGTCTATTTGCGCACGTGAGCCGCGAACAGCAGGTCCTTTTGTAGCATTTAATATGCGAAACTGAATACCCGCTTCATCGGTAATGAGTCCCATCTCTCCGCCCAATGCATCAAGCTCGCGTACCAAATGCCCTTTTGCCAAACCGCCAATAGCCGGATTACAACTTGTAGCACCCACATTTTCTGCCAACATCGAGATTAACAGCGTCTTTTTTCCCATCCGTGCCGCAGCAAGCGATGCCTCAATACCGGCATGACCTCCACCTACGACAATTACATCATATTTCATGAACTCTCTTTGTAGAAAATATGATGAAATTATACCTACTCCTTGGTGCTTTAAGCTAAGGAATTCTAAAATATGAAAAAAGATAATGGAAAGTTTAAGATGAGTACTGCAAACAATCAAGCCGACGATCCGTTTAAAGATTACCAACCTGAAGTGATTGAGTATGACCCGACTGTCGATGGTGACGAAGAGCATAAAATTCGTGACGAACACCTCAGCGAAAAAGAAAAACTCTTAGCACAATTCAAAAGCCAAAAGCCTGATGCCAAAGCAAAAAAGTTCCAGCACAAACGAAAGGTTTAAATGATTGAGGAAGCGCACCGAGCATACAATGCTCACGACTACTCTCAGGCATTTACCCTTTACAAAATGCTGGCAGGTCAAGATAATGCCGATGCACAGACTTCACTGGGTTTTATGTATCAAAATGCACAAGGCACCCAAAAAGATCCTGACAAAGCACGCTTTTGGTATGAAAAAGCCGCAACAAAAAAACAGCCTTTTGCACTCTTCAATTTAGCACTGCTGCACCGTGACGGTGACCAATTCAAGGCGTATGAACTTTTTTTAGAAGCTGCCGTATTAGAAGTGCCTCCGGCACAATATGAGGTAGCACTCATGCTTGAGCGCGGCCTGGGATGTGTACAAAATTATGCGGAAGCGGCGTTTTGGTATGAAGAGGCGGCCAAACGCGGTCATGCCGAAGCATTTAACAACTTGGGAGTACTCTATAAAGAGGGTCATGGTGTCACACCGAATATGGAGCGAGCGGTTCGATGTTTTGAACGTGCATCGGAAAAAAACCTTCCCACCGGACACTATAATCTGGGGTTGATGTACGATCAGGGTTTGGGAGTCGTGCAAGACAACGACAAAGCCCTTGCCTTATGCCGTAAAGCAGCTTACGGTGGCCATAGCAAAGCCAAAGCCATTATAAAACAACTTCAAGAAGAGGAGAAAACCGTTTTTTAGTCTCCCGTGATTGTTCCGCTTTTTTTAGCATTGTACAACATCATATCGACATGATTGAGCATCTCGTCTATATTGTTGTCAAAATTACATGTAAATCCCCATGCCGCTTCCATACCAACGGCGACAACATAGCGGTTTATCTGCTCAAGAAGCTGTTGTGTCTGCTCCGCATTCCGTTGTTTCAGCAGCATACAAAACTCTTCATCACTGTAGCGTACCAGAAGATCGTTCGGTTGCAGATACGAACGTAATATTTCAGAAAATGTAACAAATTCATCGTGCGTATAGGGGTGCTTTAGCTCTGTCATTACCAAAGAGAACGACTCGGGCGTCTCGTGTATCTGTTTTAGATACTGTTTCATATAGGTGTCAAAATGGCGCCGGTTATACAGCCCTGTTGTAAAATCACGATGCGCACTGTTGGTAATCGCTGCAATATTCTCGAGTGCCTCAATGGTATTGTTGATTCGACAGGAGAACTCCTCTTTGGAAAAGGGCTTCTTAATAAAGTCCGTTGCCCCGTGTTTTAAAAACATTGCGGAAACTTCTTCGTCACTGTTACCCGAAATGGCTATGATGCTCAGCTGATGTTTTTTAAATTGTTTACGAACGGCAACCGTCAGTTCAAGCCCATTCATCACCGGCATGTTATAGTCGGTAACAACTAATGAAATGTCATCACGTTCTTGAAGCAGATTAATGGCCTCTTCGCCATGGGCACACGCAATCACATTAAAAAAGAGGCGCTCCAACATCCCTTTCATCTGTTTGCGAAACAGCATGGAGTCATCAACCAACATTACGGTGTGCTGACGGTTCTTGCTCAGACGCTCCAGTGTCGCAATAACAAAATCAATATCGTCAACACCTCCTTTGGCAACATAGTCAATAATGGGTTTTTTCAGCATCGTATTTCGAAATTCCCGATCCATATTGCCGCTCAACACAATACAGTTCATACCTTTGGCAAGCATGGCGTCGACCGCTTTGCCATGGGGAGCATCCGGCAATGTACTCTCAACGAGTACTGCAAAATACTCAAAGGTTCGTACAAAAAGCTGCGCCTCTTTAAGGGAGTAGGCGACATCAACTTCAAACGGCAGTTCAGCTTCAATTTTAAGCGACAGCATTGTTGCCAGCGCCTGATTATCTTCGATCACCAAAATTTTTTCCATTAGTCAACCTCAAGTAAATCTATGCAATAATACCATTTCTATTTTAAATGAAGGTTTTATGTGTTTACCGGATTAATTCGAGAAATGGGAACGGTAACGTCGTTTCAAAACAATACCCTCTCCGTAACAGCGGTTCATCAACCCAAGCTTGGAGACTCTATTGCCATTAACGGTGCTTGTCTCAGCGTTGTAGCTTTGACGCACAACGGTTTTAGCGTTGAACTCTCTCCTGAAACACAACGTCATATTGCCCTGGAGCGCCTACGCGGAAAAATACATGTAGAACCGGCAATGATGATGGGCGATCGTTTTGAAGGGCACATGGTTCAAGGACATATCGATACCATTGGAACCGTAACACAAATTACCAATAACGGCAACAGCTACGATGTTATTATTAGCGTTGATGCAGCATTCATTCCGCTGATTGTTCCTAAAGGCGCTATTGCCATTGACGGGGTCAGCCTTACTGTCAATGAGGTTTTTACCGACAGCTTCCGACTGACTATTATTCCCATTACCATGACAGAGACACTTTTTGGCAGCTATACAAACGGCGTGCGCGTCAATATTGAAACCGATATGTTTGCCCGCTACATCCGACACATACTCCAGCACCCTCAAGAGACGCTCTCTTGGGATACTGTCACTAAAATGACTTCTTTGTATTAACGATTACTGCAACAGGTACAACACAGCCGGCATTTTACCGGCGCTACCGCTAGATGTACCCAGTGAACCCTTACGGACGCATCGGACAAACAGTGCTTGGGTTTTAATAACACTGCGGCTGTAACTGTCAAAATAGTTAACATACCATGCCGTGGTAGTATCGGATTCATTGCTTGTCGCCGACCAATAGCGTATAGGGCTCAGAAAACTAAAAGCAGGATTAATCACGCCGTTTTGGGCAGTGTAGTCGACAATACTCAACATCTCGTTAATGTTGGGCAGGCGCCAGTCTTGAGCACCGCCAAGACTCAAAGTTTCACAGTAGTTAATGGCATCTTCCCAATTGCGCTTATGGTTTTTGCCGTCTTCCCAGGTCAGATCGGTCTGATCATCATAGACCGTTTCCGAGTTTGCATCGCGTGTGTACGATCCGTACAACAGTGTTGTTGCTATCATAATGAAAAAAAATGTTCGCATTGTTTACTCCCTATAGTCTCTCGTATTAGTTACTGCTACTGTTTCGAACACATCGGACATAGACTGATGTGTCTGTTTTGCTCCGTTTCGACTGGCTGTAACCGCCAGAGTACGTCACTGTTGCAGCTTGGGTATCGTCATTGACATAAGGTGTAGCAGACCAGTAGGTAAATGCCATATTTTCAAATATCGAGTCAATGGCAAGGCCGCTTTTGCCATAATCGACAAGCGTCTCCAGCTCCCGTTTGGTCGGCAGTCGCCATCCGGTTCCGTTAAGATCGAGCTGTGCGCAATAGCTCTGTGCCGCACTCCATGACTTGTATGCACTCGCAGATAACGGCGTATCTTCCCACTGCAGTTTGGTCGTTTTGTCGGTCACCACACCAATGGCATCACGGCTATACGAACGCGGTTCTCCGGCCATATAGGTACCGTCATCACCCCATATATATTCACTGTTCTGACCGGTTTTTACCACCGGACCATCAGCCAAGAGGAGTCCTGAAAAAAGTGATAAAATAACTAATTTTAACATAATTTAGCCTTATTGTAAAATAGATTATCATAGCTAATTCTATCTCATACAGCTTAAAATGATGTAAAAAAAAAGAGGTAGTAGCGTATCCGATCAGGGTGTCGATATACCTTTGTTATACGGTAAGTATTTCCATTATTTTATATGCTCGTCACAAAGTGGTGAAACATTTGGATTGCATGCCATTTTATGTTCCATATTGACCTTAATATACCCTGAAAGCTCCTGCTTGGATGCCACGGTCGCATTACGATACCCTTCCCCTCTGTTTATATATACATGTAACTGCTGTTCATGCAGTGCCAGTCGGGTTTTCAGTGCCGTAGAGTAAGTCGTCAAAATAGCATCGTCCTTCATTACATTGACAATATCTGCAAAATATTCCCGCGTCCAAAGCGCTGGATTGACGGTAGGACTAAAAGCATCGTGGTACACAATATCAAACTGTCGTTTCGATCTTCTTACATACGCTCGTGCATCACCGACAACTATTTTTACATGTAAATTCGCATTGTGATACTCACACCCATTGCTAAGTGCGGCAATAATATGCAAAAAGGGGGTAAAGATTTCCGGATAGTGAAAGGTTTGCAAGCTCTCAATCAGTGCAGTATCTTGTTCGGGTGAAATAATGGTCACTTTTTTCTTGATCTTATTGACATGCAAATAGTACAGCGTCGCCAATGTGTTAAACCCCAAACCAAAGCAGATATCTAAAATGGTAATTTCATGCTTTGACTGCGTATGTAACAGTGCAGGAATAACATGTTTGTGAAGCGACTCGTTCAGTGCCCCGTCTTTGGTAGAGTGGTAGTGTTCATCATACTCTTGGGAGTAGGCGGTGTACGATCCGTCACTGCTTTTTACTGCTTTTATTATAGTCCATTCCCCCACATATGCATCTTTTTTGCCATGACCAGATCGTAATCGGGGTGACATGCTATGGCATTGCCGGCACGAAATTCATTGGCTTCAAGCATCGCGAGCATACCTTCAATATCCATGGTGCCGCGGCGCTGCATAATAATAATATCACCGGTGTTGGCTAAGGTGGCATACATCAGTTTCATCAGACGCACTCTGTCTTCATGCAGATGATAAAGGTCTTGTAAAATGACCATATCGTTACTTCGCGGCAGTGCCCTCGGCAGCAGAGCGAAACTATCTATCGTTTGATACTCTATATTTTCAGCCTCTATCGCATCATGCTCTCCTGGAAAAGCGTAAAGGTTTAGCTTGCCCTCAAGCGGTCGCAGCGTTGTTGCCAATGCCGTAGCGATCTCGTCACAATGCGATGTAAGCAGCAAAAACCGGTTGCCGGGATAGGGGTTAAAGAGTTCTAAAAACTGCTGCATCTCAATACGCTAACTCATGTAGCTCTTTGAAAATAAATGATTCCATCACGTCATCAATAGAGCGTTGTGTATGGGCGACCAACACAATTATCTGTTCTTCAATAAACGGCCAAACATACTCGTTATCGCTAGTAACAACAACAATGTCAACAGGCTCTTCAATCGCTTCACGCGTATCGAAATAGCGTATCTCAATAACTTCACCCGCATCAAACTCAATAAGCGCCCATTGCTTCACATCATTTAAAGCGACCAGACGTCCCTCTTGGGTATCGTCGCTATCCATCGGTAATACAATAAACATCTAAGCTCCTACCAGTGACATATCAAGCTGTAATGCCTCATTGTCCATAATATCAATATCACGTCGCAAGACCGTTTGGGCAACGGCCTTTGCCTCTTCCAAAGAGTGCATGGTGTAACTGCCGCACTGATAGATGTTAAGTTCGGGAATATCCTCTTGTGACGGGACGCCAAGCACATCTTTCATGGATGCTTCCCACGCGCGCACGACCTCTTCTTCATCGGGCGTTCCGATCACACTCATATAAAATCCCGTCCGACACCCCATCGGTGAAATATCAATAATTTCAGTATGCTCCGAATTAAGATGCTCACGCATAAAACCGGCAAACAGATGCTCCAGCGTATGAATAGCGCGCTCGCCCATCATCTCCTCATTGGGCTTGCAAAAACGCAAATCAAACACGGTAATGGCATCACCGCACGGCGTTTTCATTCCTTTGGCACGGCGTACTGCCGGTGCAGGCATGATGGTATGGTCTACGGTAAAACTGTCTAATAACGGCATGGTTACCCTCTATTTTTATTGATAGTGTAGCATATCTTATTAAGGAGTTGAAAATGAAACCCGTAACTTTAAGCATTCTCTCATCTTTTCTGCTGGCAAGCACTACTTTTGGTGCCGCTTTAAGCACCAATCCACTAGAAAGCGCACTCATTGTCTATAACGGTTCGGTGGCTCTGGTGCATGAAAAGCGCCGTTTACATGTAAACGCACAGGACACACAGATTGTCTATAAAGGGGTCGCCGACACCATTGAAACCGACTCGGTCAATGCTCAGTTTCCATCAGGTATTACGCTGCATTCGCAACAGTTCCGATACGATAAACTCACCCATTCCAAACTGCTTGAAGCCCACATCGGCAAACAGGTGGAGGTCAAGGTATTGCAAACTCCCGAGAGCTTTAACATTCTTACCGCCACACTCCTCTCTCATGACAACGATACATCCATTGTGATGACATCAGACGGAACCATTATGAGTGTTGCCAATGCGCATATTCGTTTTAATGCCATTCCCGATGAGCTCATTACCAAACCCTCTCTGGTATGGAATATTTCTGCTGATAAAACGATTGACGGTACCTTGCGTCTGGATTATCTCATTAGCAATATTAGCTGGAAAAGTGACTATATTCTTAATTTGGGTCATGACGATGCCAATCTGAGCGGTTGGATAACCATAGACAACCGCTCCGGCAAAGCGTTTGAGCAGACCACACTGCATGTTTTAGCCGGCAATATTAACCGTGTCACTCCGGTGCAACCCCGCTATAAAGCAATGGTATTGAATGAAGCAGCTGCCGATACGGCAGTGGCGCATGTTGCGTATGAGGGCTATCACTTTTATACCATACCCTTTGCAGTGACACTGGCAAATAATGAAAAGACGCAAATTCAATTTATTGACATTCAAAATTTACATGTAAAACGCCGTTACGATGTCACGCTCTCCAATCCATCCTATCTTCACGGTGAACGCAACCACAGTGTCAACCAATATATCTACATTGACGGTCTTAATATTCCGCTTCCTAAGGGTGTCGTGCGCACATATGCTCGTGCTAACAAACACTCTGTTCTATTGGGAGAAACCCGCATGCCGCCATTAGCTAAAAAACAACCGATCAACCTGCGTTTAGGTGATAATTTTGACCTGAAAGTGACCGAAACCGTGCTGCAACGCGATGATGACAAACGCTATTTTCAAGCTACCGTTCGCTACCGCATCGACAATCGCAGTGAGCATAACAAAACCGTAGAGTTACGTGTTCCTTTTAGCAGTCAAAAAAAGAACAGTGTCACAACAAGCAGGCCCTATACGCGAACAAAAGGAAATTTTTTGAGCTTTATGGTGACGGCAGCAGCTGGAGAGTCAGACAGTTTTGAGGTAAGTTTCAGAGGGAAACGCTAAGAAGCGGCGCTTGTTATACTCGCGCTTCTTCACGGCGTTGCAGATACTCCCAGTAGGCATCAACGCGCTCTTGCCACTCTTTAATCAGATACTCATACTCCGGTTTAAAAAGGTGTTTAAACCGTGGCTGTGCACCCAGATAGTCTCGGACCGGTACAATGTTTTTCGGTCGGTAGGTAATATTGAGTTCCGTACCGTCAATAATCTCGTACAAAGGAAATACCAAGGAGTCTGTCGCTAAATCCGATACTTCAATGGTCTCATGCGGTGCAAATTTCCATTCGGTAGTACATGCACTCATAGCATTGATATATACCGGACCTTTCGTGTCAAACCCTTTATGGATCTTTTTGATCATATCTTTCCATTTATTGGGTGCTACTTGCGCTACGTACGGTGAGCCGTGCGCTGCCATAATCTGAATAATGTCTTTTTTGTTTTGTTTCTCACCGTAACTGGTACTGCCCGCCGGTGACGTCGTAGCACTTGCCCCTATCGGTGTAGCACTGGAACGCTGGCCGCCGGTATTGGCATATACCTCATTGTCTAGACAGACGTACATCATGTCGTGACCGCGCTCAAAACATCCCGAAAGCCACTGAAATCCAATGTCAAAAGTAGCACCGTCGCCGCCGAATGCCACAAATTTCGGCTCCGGTGTATCGGCAGATATTCTTCCTTTTTTGCGCAGAGCTTTATTCATTGCTTCCGCACCGGCTACTGCTGTTGAACTGTTTTCAAAACCAATATGAATCCACGAACAGTCCCATGACGTATGCGGATAGATTGCCGTACATACTTCCAGACATCCGGTTGATGCCGAGACAACTAAATTGTCATTTGTTGCAT
>Ga0256840_1004690_pt1 | contig 10112 bp, 5 predicted proteins | sample 355202metaG_FD_185969 | JGI IMG/M metagenome (GOLD analysis project Ga0256840, IMG submission 185969) | Hydrothermal vent microbial communities from Mid Atlantic Ridge, Atlantic Ocean - 355-202 | ecosystem: Environmental > Aquatic > Marine > Hydrothermal vents | place: Atlantic Ocean: Mid...
CCTACTGCAATCATGTTGATTGAAATTATAGTTTTTGGACATTTCAACTCCAATTAAGCCAAATTGAGAATTGCTGGATGAATATGTTATTCCTTGACTTTTATACTGATTCCGGCTTAAAATAACCATTTGTTTGATTTTATATACAGATAATTGACATATCCGATTTGTGGAGGAGAAATGGAGTATAAAAAAACCTTAAACCTGCCGTCAACAAAATTTGCAATGAAGGCAAATCTTGCTAATCGTGAACCTGCACAGCTCAAAGCATGGGAAGATGGAGAGCTTTATCAAACCATCAGAGATGCTTCCAAAGGACGTAAAACATTTATCCTCCATGACGGCCCTCCCTATGCCAATGGGCATCTCCATATAGGGCACGCAATAAATAAAATTTTAAAGGATATTATTGTACGTTCAAAACAAATGGCAGGGTTTGACAGCATATATGTGCCGGGATGGGACTGCCACGGTCTTCCCATTGAACATAATGTGGATAAAAAATTTGGTTCAAAAAAAAAGGAGATGACACCTGTTGAGATCAGAAAGGCATGCCGGGACTATGCCGCAGGTTTTGTTGATATCCAGAGAAAGGAGTTTAAAAGATTCGGGGTCACTGGCGAATGGGACAACCCATATCTGACCATGAATAATTCATATGAGGCAAGGATAGCAAAAGAATGCGGTGAATTTGCATTAAGCGGGGATATGTTTCTCGGGAAAAAACCCATTCACTGGTGCTGTAGCTGCCACACGGCCCTTGCCGAAGCTGAAATCGAATATGCAGATGATGCATCCCCTTCAATTTATGTTAAATTTTCTTTAAAAGATGATATTTCAGGACTGATTCCTGCAGTCAAAGGCAAAGATGTTGCCTTTGTCATATGGACAACTACTCCGTGGACAATACCTGCCAACCTTGGTATCTGTGTTCACCCTGATTTTGTCTATTCCGCGGTTGAGACTTTAAATCATGGGGTTTTGATCCTTGCAAAGAAACTTGTTGAAAGGGTAATGGCTTGTTTTGAAATTAAGGAGTATACAATTCTCGGAGATCTTGACCCAAAGAATCTCGAGAATATGAAATGTACACATCCAATGTATGGCAGGGATTCACTTATTATTCTCGGAGAGCATGTAACCCTTGATGCAGGAACAGGATGTGTACACACAGCCCCTGGCCATGGAGATGATGATTACCATGTGGGCTTGAGGTATAAACTTGAACCTTATTCGCCCCTGAATGACAAGGGATGTTTTACAAATGATGTGGACGACTTTAAAGGGCAATTTGTTTTTAAGGCAAACAAAGGCATTATTGAAAAACTTGACAAACTCGGCGCACTTATTAAGCGGGAAGATATTGTTCATTCATATCCCCATTGCTGGCGGTGTAAAAAACCTGTAATATTCAGGGCCACTTCCCAGTGGTTCATTTCCATGGATAAATACGGCCTGCGGGAAAAAACACTTAAAGCCATTGATACTGTTAAATGGATACCCGAATGGGGAAAGGAGAGAATTTACTCCATGATTGAACACAGACCTGACTGGTGCCTTTCAAGGCAGCGCTCCTGGGGTGTTCCTATTCCTGTCTTCCACTGTGAGGATTGCGGAGAAATCTATGTGACAAGGCAGTCTGTTGACAAAATTTATGATCTTTTTAATGAGTACAGCTCGGATATCTGGTTTGAAAAAACCTCAGAAGAGTTAATGCCGGATGGTGCTGTATGTGCAAAATGCGGGAGCCATAATTTCAGCAAAGATAAAAATATACTTGATGTGTGGTTTGATTCAGGTGTGAGCCATGCAGCCGTGCTTGAGGACAGGGACTACCTTTCAAGGCCTGCCGATCTTTACCTTGAGGGAAGTGATCAGCACAGGGGATGGTTTCATAGTTCGCTTCTAACAAGTGTCGGAAGGACAGGTAAAGCTCCGTATCTTTCCGTATTAACCCATGGTTTCACTGTGGATTCACAGGGCAAGAAAATGTCAAAATCAGTGGGTAATGTAATTGCCCCTGAAAAAATTATCAAGCTTCATGGTGCCGATATATTAAGATTATGGGTTGCCTCAGCAGATTACAAAGATGATGTGAGAATATCCGATAATATAATAAAACAATTGTCAGATGCCTATCGCCGCATCAGAAACACATGTAGATTCATGCTTGGAAATCTATATGATTTTAATCCGTTAAACGACATGCAACCCGTTGATCAAATGCACGAATTGGACAGGTTTATCCTGCACAGACTTGGTAAAATTATTGAAAAATCAGTTGCGGCCTATGAAAAATACGAATTCCACACAATTCATCATGCCCTGCATAATTTTTGTGTTGTGGATCTCTCATCTTTTTATCTTGATATAATAAAGGACAGATTGTACACATCGCCTGCAAATGATGATGCAAGGAAAGATGCCCAGAGTGTCATATATTTACTGCTTGATTCCCTTGTAAAAATCATGGCGCCCATCCTGCCTTTTACATCTGAAGAAATCTGGAAATTCATGCCTGAATTTGAAGGAAAACTGCAAAGTGTTCATCTTGCATCCCTACCATGTGCGGATAAACTATGGGAAGATAACGATCTTGCTGCAAAATGGAAAAAAATCATTGATGTAAGGGCAGAGGTTACCAAGGCCCTTGAAGAGGCAAGGGTTAAAAAACTGATCGGCCACCCCCTTGATGCTGAAATATTGATATTTATATCGGATGAGAATTACAGGCAGGCCATGGATGGATTTGGAGAGGATTTAAGGAATATTTTCATTGTTTCAGCAGCTTTACTAACTGATACAAAAGATGAAAATGCCTATTTAAGTACTGAAATTGAGGGCCTTGGTATTGTGGTGAACCGCGCCAAAGGTGATAAGTGTGAGAGGTGCTGGAAATATGATACAAGTGTGGGAGATAATGATCAATATCCCGGTGTATGCTCAAGATGCATAAATGCATTGGAAAAAAATTAAAAAGATAAGAAAGATACAAAAAATAAAAACCATGCCTCATAAATCATACAAATACTGGAAAATACTGGACCTTGCATAGAGTAAAAGGATATAAAATTTTTAATTTCAAAGATAGGCAATCAAAGGAAAAATAATTGATAAGATTATGCCTGATCAGCGGTTTTGTTATTGTGGCTGATCAAATAACAAAAGCCCTGGTTATCGGTTTTCTGCCTTTACATGCAAGTGTAACCGTTATCCCGGATTTTTTTGATTTAACTCATATTCTAAATTCCGGAGGAGCATTTGGATTGCTGGCGGGTCAGAATCCTGTGGTGAGAAAATTTTTTTTCCTGTTTGTCTCCTCTGCTGTTTCCTGCTTGATTCTCTGGTTTTACATAAAAACCGAGAAAAAAAGTTTTATTCTTTCATCGGGGTTTGCTTCTGTTTTCGGCGGGGCAGTAGGGAATCTCATCGACAGATTCAGATTTGGCCGGGTTGTTGATTTTCTTTATTTTCATATAGGTCATTATTACTGGCCTGCTTTTAATATTGCCGATTCAGCCATATGCATAGGAATGGCAGTGTTTCTGTACTACACTGTTTCCCGCAAACTCCCCGACCTTTAAATTGATATGGAACTTCTGCCAAATTTCTTGAATTATAGGAGTTGGCTTTGAGTTTTCAATCCATCTTATGTCAAAATGTCAAAATTTTAATTTTTGGCCTTTAAGCAGGTCACTTTGGAGGAAATTTAATGCATCCGATTTTATTAAAAATTGGTAGTCTTACTCTCTATACCTATGGCCTCTTTGTTGGGCTTGGATTTTTAACTGCCGTTTTTGTTGCCAGCCAACGTGCGAAAAAATACAATATTAAATCAGAACAGATGTCGGATCTGTTCTTTGTTATTCTTGTTGCTGCCATCATAGGGGCAAGACTTTTGTATGTGGCAATTAATTTTTCTGAGTTTTCCGGTCATTTTATTGATATTTTTAAGATATGGAATGGTGGGCTTGTTTTTTACGGAGGCTTTATCGCAGCTCTTGCAGCCGCCATTGTCTATATAAAGAGAACCGGTCTTTTAATGTGGCAGACGGGAGATATTATTGCACCTGGTATTGCATTGGGGCATGCAATCGGTCGTCTGGGGTGCTTTTCCGCAGGATGCTGTTACGGAAAGCATTGCAGCCTGCCCTGGGCTGTAACTTTTACTGATCCGAATTCTCTTGCACCCCTTGGAGTGCCCCTTCATCCGACTCAGTTATACTCCGTTCTATCAAATTTTACCATATTCCTGATTCTTCTGTGGATTGACAAAAGAAAGAAATTTGATGGAATGGTATTCTGGTCTTATATCCTTTTATACGGTATTTTCCGGTCTTTTATTGAAATCTTCCGCGGGGATCCAAGGGGGTATTTCCCTTTTTTACATTTTCTTTCAATATCCCAAGGGATTGGAATCATTATGGCATTGATCGCTATTTTTATGTTGTTTAATCTTTTAGGCAGTTCCAATGATTTCAGTGATAAAAAATAGAAAAAATTAGAGTATGATAACCATCTTACGGATTCCAAAGAACCATACAGGAACCCGATCCTGGTAGTTATATCTTAAACTTCTGTGAAGTATATCTAATTGTAAAAATCGGCTTAACGTCCCATATCCTAATTTTTGTCAAAATTTTTAATTTTTTGGATAGAGTCGAGATTCTTGCTCCGGCCATGCCGGTTATATGAAAAAGAATGGAAAAAGATGGCAGAACTTAAATTTCAAGATATTGATCAGTATCTTAACCAATTGACAAAGGATAAGATTCCCTGTGTTTTTCTTATCTCCGGGGAAAGATATCTCACAATCAAAGCATTTGAAAAAGTTCTTGATTTTATTATTCCAAAAGATAAAAGACAATTCGGATATGAATCCCTTGAAGGGGAGGATGCCGGTATTCCTGAAATTATTGAACGTATTTCAACCTATTCAATGATGCAGAATCAACTTGTCGTTGCTGTGAAGGATGCTTTGTTGTTTCCCGGGAAAGGCAGTCCTCAAACACCCGGTTTTTCAAAGCAGAATATAATAAACCTTCAACAGCTTATTGAAAAGGGTTTTCCTGCACATCACTGCCTTATTTTAACTACTTCTGCTGCAGATAAAAGGCGGGCATTTTTTAAAGCTGTAAAAAAAAAGGGGGTGGTAATTGATTGCACCATACTACCTGGCAGCGGCCAGGCAGATAAAAAGCAGCAATTGCTTCTTTTACATCAGATTACGAAGAATATTCTAAGCAAAACTGATAAAACCTTGAGTAATGATGCTTTTACAAAGCTTATTGATAAAACTGGATTTGATCCGGCGGTATTTTCAGATAATCTTGAGAAACTAATTTCCTTTGTAGGTGATAAAAAGGTTATCAGTGTCAACCATGTTTTAGCCATTGTGAAACGAACTAAACATGACCCTGTATTTGAATTTACAAATGCCATTGCCGAGAGAAAGTCTTCAAAGGCTCTTTTTTATAATAGATCTCTCTTAAACGCAGGGCTCCATCCTCTGCAGATTCTTACGGCCATGACAAATCAGATTCGAAAACTCATGGTAAGTAAAAATTTTGTTGATAAATCCAGAGAAACCGGGAAATTTTTCTGGCATGAAAAACAAAATTATAATCAGTTCAGACAAATAACCATGCCTGAAGTTATTAAATGGGATACCGCGTTACTGGAAAAAATTGAAAAATTAAATGATAAATCTAAAAAAACATCCACAAGAATTTCTAAAAGAATTTCTAAAAATATCTCTAAGGATCTTTTTATTGCTGTAAACCCGAAAAATACCTATCCCGTTTACCAGACCTTTCTGAAATCCGATAATTTTTCCATGGATGAGCTTGCCCAGATTCTGATGGATTTAAGCGAGCTTGATTTCAGATTGAAATCTTCAGCAGGATCATGGGATGTCCTTCTGGAAAACCTTATCATGAAAATCTGCAGATAAATGACTATTTACCACCTCCGCCCAATACCGCATAAAGTTTTACTTGATTGGCTGACTTTGCAAAACAAAGTGCTATAAGTTCCTTTTTTGCCGCATAAAGGGAACGCTGTGCATCAAGGACTCCAAGGTAACTGTCAATTCCCTTTGCATAACGTTCTTTTGCAAGGTCATATGTTTCAGCTAAGGCATTTGTGAGAGATTGCTGAGCTGATATTCTATCGTCAATTGTTCCACGCACGGCAAGGGCGTCTGCCACTTCCCTGAACGCCGTCTGTATTGTTTTTTCATATTGAGTTAAAATGATTTTTCGGTCGGTTTTGCTGACCTTGAGAGCTTCCCAGATACGGGGATCAAAAACGGGCATGGTGATTCCTGTGGAAAAATTCCAGGTACCGGAGCCCGATTTAAACAGACTTGATAATTCATCACTTGCACTTCCCGCACCTGTTGTGAGAGCAATATTAGGGAAAAAAGCTGCCCTTGCTGCTCCGATAAAGGCGTATGCGCCTTTTAGCCGGTGTTCCGCTGCCATTATATCAGGCCGGTTAAGGAGCACTGAAGAAGATATTCCAGGGGGATTTTTTTTAAAGTGACTTATACTGTCTAAATTTTTGGGTAAAAGATCGGCTGGCAGGGTGGTGCCTGCAAGAAAATCCAATGCATTTTGGTCCCGGGCAGTCATCTGCGTATAACGCGCAAGATCTCCTTTTGCCACATCCACCTGTGTTTGAGCGCGACGTAGGTCAAGTTTATTTGCAAGTCCTGCCCTGTATTGGTACAGAATTAAATCATAAATATTCTTCTCAGTATCAAGTGTGGATTTTATAAGTTTGAGGTCTTCTCTATCTGCAGCAAGAGTCAGATATGTCCGGCCAATCTGGGATATTAGTGAAATCTGTACGCTGCGCCGTGCCTGGTCTGTGGCGAGAAATTCCTGCAGTGCCTGCTGTTTTAAACTGCGGATACGCCCGAAAAAATCAATTTCCCATGAGCTTATACCAAGGTTTACACTGTACTGCCCCGTTGTTGTGGATTTCTCGGTGGATGAGACATTGGCAGGCAGATGCTGCCTTATCCCCCTGCCGGATATATTGACCCCAGGGTACAGAGCAGTCCGTTTAATACCATACATTGCGCGGGTTCTTTCCATACTAAGGGTGGCAAGCCTTAGATCGCGGTTGTTTTTAAGTGATATTTCAATTATTTTTTTTAGATTCTTATCAGTGAAGAAATTTTGCCAGTTCATTATCACATTATCTTTAGAACTTCGGGATCTCTTAGAGGTTTTATTTTCTGCCTGCAGGATTCCTTTTTTTGTATGATTGGAATTATAAGATTTACCTTGGGGCCACTTGTCCGGAATCGGTGCTTTGGGTCGTATATATTTCGGAGCTAGAGAACAACCTCCAAGCAGTACAAGTATTCCCAAAAAAAGTATTCCCCCTGTGAAAAGACTACGGGCATGCATCATGACAGCCATGGATATTTTTTTTTTCATATTTTAGATTACCTCCGGACTTGTATCTGAATCATGAGTTTGGTGATTAAGTAGTTTGTTCTGTTCCTGTTGTTTTTGCCGGGGTTCCTGCTTGTTCTTAAATATACCGGATACAAGAACAAAAAACAGAGGTATAAAAAATAGGTCAATAAATGTGGCGGAGATCATTCCTCCGGCAACGGCAGTTCCAATTCCTTTTTCCGCACCTGCGCCTGCACCCGTTGCAATGGCAAGGGGCAGAACTCCGAAGAAAAAGGCAAGGGATGTCATAATAACGGGCCGGAACCGCACCCGTGCAGCCCCGAGTATTGCTTCCACAACTCCTGCTCCATTGGTAATTTTTTCCCTGGCAAACTGAATAATTAAAATTGCATTTTTAGTTGACAACCCAAGGGTTGTTAGAAAGCCGATCTGGAAATATACATCACTTGGCAGCCCCCGGAGGGTTGTGGCAAGGATGGCACCAAATACTCCAAGGGGCAGCATCAGCATATTTGCAATGGGAATTGTCCAGCTTTCGTACAAAGCCGCCACACAGAGGAAAATAACAAGAATTGAAAACCCATACAGCAGAAAAGTCATACTGCTCGCCATTTTTTCCTGGTAGGAAAGTCCTGTCCAGTCATAGCCAATGCCCTTTGGCAGTTTTGAGGCGAGATTTTCCATTATTTTCATGGATTCACCTGTGCTGATGCCCGGTGCAGGCTCGCCCCAGATATCTATGGACGGGAATCCGTTATAGCGTTGCAACTGGGGAGAGCCATAGGACCAGTGCCCCGATGCAAATGAAGAAAAAGGAACCATCCTGCCTGCTGAATTACGCACGTATAGTTTTTTCAAATCCTTTGGAAGCATACGGAATGGGGCATCATCCTGAATATAGACCCTTTTGACTCTGCCTGCCTGGATAAAATCATTTACATAGGCACTGCCAAAGGATGCTGAAATGGTGGTGTTAATGGATGTAATCGGAATTCCCATGACACCGGCTTTTTCCCAGTTCACATCAACATGGTATTCAGGTACATCCTCCATGCCGTTGGGTCTTACCCTTATAAGTCTTGGATCTCGCATGGCCATGCCGAGAAGCTGATTTCGTGCATTTGTAAGTGCTGCATGACCTAAACTTCCCCTGTCCTGCAGCTCAAAGTCAAAACCTTGGGAGTTGCCAAGTTCAATAACAGCGGGCGGTGGAAAGGCAAATACCATGGCATTTTTTATCTGTGAAAATGCCCGCATGGCACGTCTCGCCAGAGCTTTTACCTTGAGGTCTTTTTGTTTACGGAATTTCCAGTCCTTGAGTTTGACAAATCCTATGGCCATATTCTGACCCTGGCCTGCAAAGCTGAAGCCTGCAACTGAAAAAAATGACTTCACGGTTTTTTTTTCTTTAGCGAGAAAATAAGTTCTGACTTTTTTCATTACCTGCCGGGTTTGTTCAAGGGTTGAACCTGACGGCAGCATTGCCTGGACAAACATGATTCCCTGATCCTCATTGGGAAGATAGGCGGTTGGCATGCGATGAAACAAAAATCCGACAACGGCGACAAGCAGAATATAGATAAATATATACCTTATTTTTCTGTTAAGAACATGGCTCACAAGTTTTACATAAAAATCTCGGAACATGAAAAAAGTATGATCAAATTTTTTGAAAAACGGACGTAGAAAAAAAATAGAATTATCCGCAGGCTCATGGCCTGTTGCCACGGGTTTGAGAAAGGATGCACACAGGACAGGAGTGAGAACCAGAGCTACAATAACTGAAAGCAGCATGGAAGATGCAATGGTTACGGAAAACTGGCGGTAAATAACTCCTGTTGAGCCGGGGAAAAATGCCATGGGACCGAACACAGCGGCAAGGACCAGACCTATACCGATAAGTGCGCTTGTAATCTGATCCATGGATTTTGCAGCGGCCTGTTTCGGAGAGATTCCTTCTTCACTCATTATTCTTTCAACATTTTCCACAACAACTATGGCATCATCCACAAGAAGCCCGATTGCAAGCACCATGGCAAACATGGTGAGCATATTTATGGAAAATCCGAAGAATCCCAGAACGGCAAACGTTCCGAGAAGCACCACAGGCACTGCAATTGTCGGGATCAGAGTTGCCCTTATATTTCCCATGAAAAGATACATAATAACAAAAACCAGACCTATTGCCTCAAAAAGGGTTTTAACCACCTCTTCTATGGCTACCCTGGTAAAAGGTGTTGTATCGTATGGATAAACAACCTTCATGCCGTGGGGAAAAAATTTACTCATCTCCTTAAGTTTTTTTCTGACAGCATTGGCAGTATCAAGGGCATTTGCACCGACTGCATTGCGGATGGCCATGGCAGCGGCGGGTTTACCGTTATTATAAGTTGTAACAATATCGTAACGTTCGGTTCCAAGTTCGGTACGTCCTATATCTCTGATTCTTACAACGGAGCCGTCAGGATTTGTACGTATGGGAATATCAGCAAATTCTTTTGGGGTCTTAAGCATATGTTGAACAATGATGGATGCATTCAGACGCTGGCCTTTTGCAGCTGGAGCACCTCCGAATTGGCCTGCGGAAACTTCTACATTATACGATCTTAGTGCCTTGATCACATCTCCCATTGTCAGGTGATAATCGGTCATTTTATCAGGATTAACCCATATCCTCAT
>Ga0256840_1004691_pt1 | contig 10111 bp, 11 predicted proteins | sample 355202metaG_FD_185969 | JGI IMG/M metagenome (GOLD analysis project Ga0256840, IMG submission 185969) | Hydrothermal vent microbial communities from Mid Atlantic Ridge, Atlantic Ocean - 355-202 | ecosystem: Environmental > Aquatic > Marine > Hydrothermal vents | place: Atlantic Ocean: Mid...
CTTGATTCGATATTAGTTTAGAATAATCAATGACATAGCAAATAATACAACTATTTTTTTCCGGTCCAAATTTGATGATACTTTTTTTTAAATTATTTTTGCTTTTTTAGTACCTGAATAGTTACCTAGGTTTTACAGTTTGCTTAAATCGTACGGCAAAAAATCTGCAATATCTGCCCCATACTTATGTATTTCTCTAATAATACTAGAGCTGATAGCAGCATAGCGAGGAGAAGTGATTAGGAAAACTGTTTCAATGTCCTTATTCAATTTTCTGTTTACCTGAGAGATGCTATTTTCATATTCAAAGTCTGTAGTATTTCTAAGCCCTCTTAAAATATACTTTGCTTTGTATTTTTTTGCCAAATTAGCCGTTAGTTCATCATAGACAATGACACTTATCCTCTCATCTCCATTGAAGCAGCCACCAATTAATTTAGCCATTTTATGAACATCAAAGTAGTGCTTTTTTTTAGCGTTATAACCAATAGCAATGACCACCTCATCAAATATTCTGAGTCCCCTTAATACGATATCTTCATGTCCTTTGGTAAATGGGTCAAAGGATCCTGGGAATATGGCTATTTTCTTCATGAAAGCTATTATTCACACAAAACTGTACTGTACAAATCAAAATACTGTTGGTCATCTGCCTCATCGAACATATAGTTGAATTTCAAAAATGGTGGCCTACCACCTAGTGAAACATTTTTGAAAAATTTATTCAACTCCATATATTCAGGAGAATTTTTAGTGACATCTCCCCAAACTACTATTTTACTAGCATTTTGATCCAAGCCATATAACTGAAATGAAGAAGCCACATATTTAAAAAAATCTACTGTCGTAGGTGTTGCGAATTTATTAAAAAACACAAGGTCATTTGCATTTGTTATCGCGACACTTATAGTATTCTTCTCACACATCAAAAACATCGTCTTCTCCGTGTGATTATCATAATTAAGTATCCCTTCAATAAAAGTATTTGCTTGATGTATAATATGTACGGCACTATTAGGATAAGACGCCCTCAGCCAAGATACCAATTTAGTACTAGCCGCAAAAACTACAACCGTATTAGACTTTATCTGCTTATAATAGTGCAACCCTTCGCTGCGCAAGTCTATATCCGTATTGAGTGCCAAATAATCTGATAATTGCTCTTTATCAAAAACGGACTCAGGCACCAACGCAAATTTTCTGTTGTTGATTATCACCTTTACCTCCTTCCAAAACCCAGCTTTCAACAAATGATGACTTTCAAAAATACCAGCAAGGGTTTTGATTAACTGATCATTAAATCCAACATTATCAATAACATAATTCTCTAATAAAAGACATTTATGAGCTTCATCAACAATACTTATCTGGAATATGCTATCGCTAATTTTTAGAGAAAGAATATACTCCCCCAACTTATTAACATCAAGCTTATCATCTTTAATGTCTTTTGTCAATCTATAGTTTGAATTCTCCAAAATAGTAGTTATTCCCAGTTACCAGTCGTTGTAATTTCAGTTCTTGAGCCAAATCTTAATGGCTTTCTATTCCTTCTATCATCATCCTCTTTACGTGTCTTATCAACAGGATCAGAATCTACCACTTCAATAACATCTACCGTAACCCCTGATTTCTGGATTTTATCCGCAAAAATATTAAACTTCTTTTCAGATCCTGGTACATATGCTAGTCTGCTAATATCAAGGTTGGGGTATTTCGCTGCAGAAAACAAAGAATCTTTCACATTCACAGCATCCAATGTATCTATGTGCATGATGATACTATCCACACCGTATCCTAAAGGAATAATTTCTGGTTTTTTCTGAACGATATATAACTTCCCTTCATTAATAAAAGAGGTTAATTTATCCCAATCGCTTGTAAACTTACCGTTGGTAGCCTGGTATGCTTGCTCGGCCTCCCTGATAATCATCAATTTTTCTTTCACTTGTTGCTCTACTTCTGCGATATTTCTCTTTGTTTCAATATCAGAATAGATAAAATTAACAAGGTAGTAAGCCATACCTAGCGCAACAACGCCGAGCACATAGGTTATAATTTTGGTATTATTCATAATGATTACTTTTTAAAAATGAAATTTAGTGTAACAGTTCGATTTAGAATATTTCCGCTATATTATGGAAATATTTTTAATTATTGTAATAAAAACTACTCATATTTAATAGTTCTTGTACAGAATTGCAATGTTTAAATAAATAATGCTTCTTTTTTGTGTCAATTGTATTAATTTCATTAAAATCTACAAATCTTACTTCTTCAATTATTTGTGATTCATGGCGCATCTCTGGATCAGTACCACAAATTAATTCCCCTCCTACGCGCTCAACTCTAAAAAATATTTCTATAGCATGAAATTTAGAATTTAGAAACTCTGATACAAATAATAATTCAAATACTTCAATATCCAAACCTACCTCCTCTTTAAATTCCCTTCTCAAATTATCTTTGGTAGATACGCCATATTCTACACCTCCACCTGGTGGAATCCACATATGCCCCGCTTCACCAATTGAATTATGCTTCACCATTAAAACAGCAGCTTTTTTAATCAAAATGCCACAAACCCGCACCCTGAGTTTATTTCCGTATTTATTTTCCAGTGCTCTTTCTAGTGACATTTATACACTTCGATTTATAGTAATAATGCAACAATACAAAAAAGTCACAAACTAATGGGCAATAAAAAAACTCCTACCACAATTAAAGTGAACTAGGAGTTTCTATATTTTTAAACAAAATTCTTACTTAACCTTATCAATCACTGCTTTAAAAGCAACGGGGTGATTCATTGCTAAGTCTGCAAGTACTTTTCTATCCAATTCTATGTTGGCAGCCTTTACTTTTCCCATAAATTGAGAATAAGTTAAGCCATACTCTCTTGCGCCTGCATTAATACGCATGATCCATAGTTTTCTGAATTCGCGTTTTTTAACTTTTCTATCTCGATAAGCGTAACCCCATCCTTTTTCAACAGCATTTTTAGCTACTGTCCATACATTACTTCTTCTACCCCAATAACCTTTGGCGTGTTTAAGTGTCCTTTTTCTACGGGCCCTAGAAGCTACCGCATTTACTGATCTTGGCATTATTTTTCAAATTTTTTGACTTGTGGCGCTCATTTTTGAGTCTTTAAGCCAGTAGTCTGGTAAAACATAAACCTAATCTGTCAACCGACAAATTAAATATTTAACATTCTTTTAACGTTCTTTTCGTCAGACTTGTGTACAAGTCCAGTTTTTGTCAGGTTTCTTTTCTGCTTAGTTTCCTTTTTGGTCAAGATATGACTTTTGAAAGCATGCTTTCTTTTAATCTTACCTGTCCCTGTCAACTTAAACCTTTTCTTTGCTCCTGACTTCGTTTTTACTTTTGGCATTTTATTTATCTATTTATTTTACTTTTTCCCTTTTGGCGATAAGAACAAAAACATCCTCTTACCTTCTAATTTTGGCAGCTGCTCTACCTTAGCGTACTCATCTAGTGCTTGCGCAAATTTTAGTAGCAATATCTCCCCTCTTTCTTTAAACACAATCGATCTACCTTTAAAATGCACGTATGCCTTTACTTTTGATCCATCTTCCAAAAAACCAATCGCATGTTTCAACTTAAAATTAAAATCATGTTCCTCAGTATTAGGTCCAAATCTAATTTCTTTAACAACCGTTTTTTGAGCTTTCGCTTTAATGTCTTTTTGCTTTTTCTTGTGATCATACTTAAATTTAGAATAATCAACAATCTTGCAAACCGGCGGATCTGCCTTGGGTGATATCTCCACCAAGTCAAGTCCTAACTCTTTAGCCTTATCGAGTGCTTCAGTTTTTCTGCACACTCCTTGCTCTACATTCTCCCCTACCAGTCTCACCTCAAAAGCCAATATTTTCTCATTGACTTTAAATGGTTCCTCTCTCCTGCCTCTCGTAAATCTTCTTTTTATTCTCTTAGCGATTTCTACCTCCTTGTTTAGTGTTTAAAATTGCGACCGCAAATATCGTTATTATTTTTATTAATCAAAAGAATACAAAAACTAAATTCCAGTTTGATTTTAATTTAAATGTGCTTCAATTTCTGCTTTGAATAATTTCTTAAAATCATCAAGCGACATTGTTCCCAAATCACCCGCGCCATGTTTTCTGACCGATACCTTATTTTCATCTCTTTCTTTCTCTCCTACAATTATCATATATGGTATTTTCTTCACCTCAGCATCCCGTATTTTTCTACCTATTTTCTCATCCCTATTGTCAAAAAAACCTCTGATATCATCATTCTCCAATTCGCCATACACTTCTTGTGCATAGTCTCCATATTTCTCTGAAATAGGCAACACAGCAATTTGATCAGGAGATAACCATAATGGGAAGTTACCTGCACAGTGCTCTATCAGTACAGCGATGAACCGTTCCATCGAACCAAACGGCGCTCTATGAATCATCACCGGACGATGCTTCTGATTATCGGCCCCCACATATTCTAGTTCAAATCGCTCTGGCAAGGTATAATCTACTTGAATCGTACCCAACTGCCAGCTACGACCCAAGGCATCTTTAATCATAAAATCAAGTTTCGGCCCATAAAACGCCGCTTCACCCAACTCCACTACAGTATCAAGCCCTTTCTCATCTGCAGCTTCTTGAATGCCGCTTTCCGCCATTTCCCATGCCTCATCAGTTCCAATGTACTTCTCCTTATTTTCAGGGTCACGCAATGAAACCTGTGCTGTATAATCATCAAATCCCAAGGACTTAAATACATACAAAACCAAGTCAATCACTTTTTTAAATTCTTCTTTTACCTGTTCGGGTGTACAGAAAATATGTGCATCATCTTGCGTAAAGCCTCGTACCCTTGTCAATCCATGCAACTCGCCACTTTGCTCATAGCGATAAACAGTACCAAATTCAGAAAATCTGATTGGCAAATCTTTGTATGACCGAGGTTTTGTTTTATAAATTTCGCAGTGATGCGGGCAGTTCATCGGCTTCAGCAAAAACTCCTCATTTTCATGCGGTGTTAAGATTGGCTGAAAAGAATCCTTACCGTATTTTTCGTAATGACCAGAAGTCACATATAATTTTTTATTACCAATGTGTGGCGTTATTACCGGCTGATACCCTGCTTTCTGTTGTGCCTTTTTAAGAAAATTCTCTAACCGCTCTCTCAAAATAGCTCCTTTTGGTAACCAAAGTGGCAAGCCCATTCCTACTTTTTCCGAAAAAGCAAATAACTCCAATTCCTTCCCCAGCTTTCTGTGATCTCTCTTCTTCGCTTCTTCAAGCATCTCCAAATACTCCTTTAACTCTTTTTGCTTCGGAAATGTAATACCGTAAATTCTTGTCAGTTGTTTGCTATTTTCATCACCTCTCCAATAAGCTCCAGCGATGTTCATGATTTTAATTGCCTTGATAAAACCAGTATGCGGAATATGTGGCCCACGGCACAAATCGGTGAAATCCCCTTGCTTGTAAAAAGTAATCGTACCGTCCTCTAAATCCTTGAGCAAGTCAAGTTTATACTCGTCTCCTTTCTTGGTGAAATAGTCTATTGCATCTGCTTTGCCTACTTCTGACCTGACATATTCATTTTTTTGCCTTGCCAATTCCAGAATTTTCTGCTCTATCTCCTCCAACCTATCTGCATTAAATTCTATCTCCCCAAAATCCACATCATAGTAAAACCCATTCTCAATTGGAGGACCAATACCTAATTTAATACCAGGATACAACGCCTCCAGTGCTTCTGCCATCAAATGCGCCGACGAATGCCAAAAAGTAGATTTTCCCTCTTTATCACGCCATGTCAATAGCTGAAAATCTGCATCCTCCTCTATTTTGCGTGAGGCATCCCACACCTCTCCATTTACCTTTGCCGACAACACATTTCTCGCCAGCCCCTCACTGATACTCATGGCTATTTCATAACCTGTCACTCCTCTTGGGTACGCTCTTACCGAGCCATCAGGCAATGTGATATTGATATTTTCTTGACTCATTAATTATTTGTTTTAATACTTTTTGGTGCGATAATCTGAATTTTAGAATTTTCTTCTCTCTCTGTATTTATCCGCTGCAAATATGCAATTTTTCTATCCAATTTTACTAATGCTGCTGCTGCTAATTGATTGGTAGAGTCTTTTTGTAAAATTACAGTAAAAGATTCTCGTGCCTTCGCAAAAAGATGCCTTTTGCCGTACGCCTCTCCAATCATTATCTGTGCTTCAATATCACCAGGCTTCTCTTTCTTGACATTTTCAGCATAATAGCGTGCAGAATCATATCTATGAATATTAAAATATAAATGGCTCAACTGCATCATTGATTTAATATTACGTGAGTCCGCTTTAAGAATAGCAAAAAAAACTGCCTTGGCACTATCAATTTGATAAGTATTTTGAAAAATTACCGCTTTATGAAATAACAGCTTCGTATTGCTTGGTTCAAATGCTAGTTGCTTATTCAAATACATCTGTGCACTGTCAAATTCCTTTTTAGCAATATGAATTTCAATCAGTTTGGTAAAGCCATCACCATAATTTTTTGTTTGCTCTAAACTAACTTTCAGATTTCTGATGGCGCTCACTGTGTCTCTGTTTGCCAAATGTATTTTTGCCTTTTGAAAATAATTAGCAGAAACCTTAGAAGATTTTAAAACACGCGCATTGTATCGCAATGCCTTGTTGTAAAAATTTTTATGGTAATAAAAATCTGAAATCATAAAATATAACTTCTCATTTTCAATGCCCATCTGCTCCCCCTTCAGCGAAACCTCCAATCCTTCATTCCAGCGTTGCTGTGTGTGCATTATCTCTACCAAATGGAGCACATAATTCTTATTTAACGGATCTAGCTCGATTGCTTTTTGCAAGGTCATTGCCGCATTCTTATAATCCCCACTGTTGTTAAGTGCTCTTGCTTTTTGATAATGTGCTTCAGCATTGTTAGGGAATTCATCAATAATCTGATCCAGCGCCTTCATCCTATCCGCTTGGAACTCACTCGTCAAATTAGGTTTTTCGTGGATTCTATTTTTTGAATAACGAGCATCGCACCCTGCTAAAAATAGGAGGATAAGTAAATAGATTGAATATTGTATTTGATTACGTTTCAATTGGACTGCTTTTGCGCAAAATTAAGGTTTAATTATTTTACGAGCAATCAATATCACTTACTTTTATTAAAAATCACAAAAGCATTAAATTCCTTTGGACTGTGTTTGGCATGAGCAAAAGGAATATTCCCCGATGCTTTAGCCAAAATGCTTGAGTTCATCGGAAAACTCATCACTTTTCCATCGTATTTCCCCTTATAAAGCACCTTACTAATATTCTCAACGTCTCTTATCTCAATCAAATCCCCTGCTTCAGCAAATTGCTTGAGGTTTATTCTGAAATTATCCTTCCCCTCATAGTTATAGATATAAACGTTAGCCCTAGCGCTGTCATGCTTGTTTTTATAAACAAAAGCCCTTGATTTGGGTCTTTCAGAAATCATAGTATTGTTTAGTTTTTTCCAAGGGGAATCCTTCACAGCAAGGTAAACTGTTCCCCCGACACCTCTTCTCTGAATTCCAACTTTAGAATAATCTTCACCTTTTGGAATATAAATAACATTATTCTTAAATGGCCAATCCCACGTTTTTTGAACTTCTTCTTTCGCTTGGTAGGCAAAAAATATTTCCTTATTGGTGATGATATGATTATTTGCAAAGTCAATCATATCATGAAATTCATAGATGGTTATCCTACTATACGAAAAATAATTATTACTGATAGAAGCGTTATATGTGATATTTGGAACAAAGGTACCATAGCCAAATTGCACACTTGTTTTATACGTATGATTGCCCACAAATTTCAAAGCAGTCAACGGTTTGTAGCCACCCAAAATATAACCCCTCCCTTTTTTCTGAGTTTGATTCAAACCAATCAAGTTGAATGCCAAGTTACTTTCAAAGTCGAAATATTCTATATTTCCTTTCTGCGTATAGCATTGAAAACCTTCACTTGCCGTTCCCCAAACAATATTCAATTGCAGTTTTTTATAAACCGGATGTCCTTTTCTGTTTTGAACATAAAATCCATGTCCGTGTCCTTTATTGGCACGACCAGAATCCATATCATTATAGCCGATATTATAGGCTATACATCCATAAATCTCTCCACCAATGGCAGTGGACCAAGACGAAAAACCAATAATTACATCATGTGCCACACAATTTATGACTTTTGAGCCTTTGCCATATTGGTGTACACCATCTGAAAAATAATAATCTGAACCATTGTTTTTGATTCTGTTTTTTGCTTCTTCATCATAAATTTCAAATCCTTGAAACCAAGAATAGCTTCCGTTGATGGTTAAAATCTTTCGTTGCCTAACACCATCTCCTTTAGTACCTACTAAATCCGCTACCAACCAACTTTCTGATTTGATGACTACAGGATGCTGCTCCGTGCCATAAATTTCTGTGATCCAATGTCCAGGATACCTTCCTTCCAAAACAATAAACACGTCTCCAGCATGGTTTTTCTTTTGCTCCAAATATTTAAAAGGCAATGGATATTCCTTTTGCCCACTATTACCCATTTTCCCCTTTGTGGAAATGTAAAAGGTGTTAGCGACTGCTATCTGAGATAGCAGCAAGAAAAGGGTTAGTATTTTCACTTTCTTCATGTCTTCAAAATTTGCACTAATCGTGCCAGTTTAATTTAGGACTTTGGTATTTTACAATTCAAAAATACAGATTATGTACAAACCATTACTCTTATCACTAATTTTAGTTGCGCTGTCAATATTTTCTACCACCGCCCAAATCAAAAACATAAAACTTGACGAGGCTGCGGCAGGAAGTTACCCACCCAGCGAACCTAGCATTGCGATTAACCTTAATGATATTGATAATATTGTAGCTGCAGCAATTTTAGATAAAGTTTATACTACCAAAGATGGTGGAAAAAGTTGGACAAAGAAAAGGCTCAAATCCTCTTATGGTGTTTACGGCGACCCTGCTGTAATTTCATCTGCCTACGGTTGTTTCTATTATTTTCACCTGTCTGACCCTTCGGGAAAAGGATGGCAAGGAGAAGAGATTTTAGACAGAATGGTAGTTCAAAAATCAAAAAACGGTGGCGTAAAATGGAACAATGGCTATTCGATTGGCTTGAATCACCCAAAAGACCAAGACAAGGAATGGCCTGCCATCAACCAAAAGAATGGTAATATTTACCTGACTTGGACGCAATTTGATAAGTACGGAAGCAAAGAAGCAAGTGACAAGAGCAATATCCTATTTTCAAAATCTACAGAAGGCGGAAAGAATTGGTCAGCGCCCATTGCCATCAATGAATTGCAAGGTGACTGTATTGATGATGACAAAACAGTAGAAGGCGCTGTACCAACCGTCGGTCCAAATGGAGAGATTTATGTAGCATGGTCTTATGATGATAAAATATACTTCGACCGCTCAGTGGACGAAGGCACAACATGGTTAGAAAAAGATGTGGAAGTAGCAAACCAAATAGGCGGATGGGCGCTAGACATTCCTGGAATCAATCGCTGCAATGGCATGCCAATTACAATATGTGATGTTAGCAATAGTCCATACAATGGCACCATCTATGTTAACTATGCTGACCAAACCAATGGTGAAGATGACACTGACATTTGGCTGGTAAAATCTACCGACAAAGGCGCCACTTGGTCTGCCCCAAAACGAGTGAATGATGATAAAACAGGCAAACAACAATTCCTGACATGGATGAGCATTGACCAAACCACTGGCTATATTTATATTGTATTTTATGACCGTAGAAATCATGAGGACTTAAACACTGATGTTTACCTCGCTTACTCCACCGATGGCGGAGAAACATTCATAAACAAAAAAATTAGTGAATCTCCATTTATCCCATCAGGCGATGTATTCTTTGGTGATTACACAAATATTGCTGCGCATAAAGGTAGAATTTGCCCTGTTTGGACCAAAATGGATGATGGCAAAACTTCCATTTGGACTGCAGTGATAAGTGAAGGGGATTTGGGGATTGAGAGGTAGAGAAAATTGAATATAGTACCTGATGCATAGATATGAAATTTGTTGT
>Ga0256840_1004692_pt1 | contig 10109 bp, 11 predicted proteins | sample 355202metaG_FD_185969 | JGI IMG/M metagenome (GOLD analysis project Ga0256840, IMG submission 185969) | Hydrothermal vent microbial communities from Mid Atlantic Ridge, Atlantic Ocean - 355-202 | ecosystem: Environmental > Aquatic > Marine > Hydrothermal vents | place: Atlantic Ocean: Mid...
ACTCCTGCCAATCATCCAGCACGTCTTGCGGGGTGAGCGCCCAGAGCGGGCTGGCATTGAGCAGTAGGGCGGGGTGGGTGAGCTTTTTGAACTACTTAACCTGTTGTCCGTTTACCGAAATATGCCCGCCCTCGATGAACTCGACGCGGGAAGTGAAGCTGTCTGGCGCATCGCCGGGGGTGGCAAACATGCCGAGCGCGCCTTTGGCGCCAATCACCATCATCGGATCGCCCAGCCCGAGGCGGCCGATTTTATCGAGCAGGCTGAGCGCGCCGTTGAGGGTAAAATTCAGCGTGCCGGTCGGCTCGGGCCGGTTCGGGCTGGCCCCCGTGGGGGGGCTGTGAAACAGAATATCGCCATCACCTGTTAGGCCCATGCCCTCAAAATCGAGGCTTAGGGTGGAGAGGGAGAGCGAGCGCAGCTCAAGGGGCGAGCCGCGTAGGGCGGTCATGGCGTCTTGGTCAAGCAGGTCCGCTAGTAGCATAACCGTGCCGTTGAGTGTTAGGTCAAAGCTGGCAGGGGCGCGGCTAAGGGTGGCTTCGGGGTCGATTTTATTCCAGGCCTCATCACCCACGGTGAGGTTGCTAATCGCGAAGGCAAGGGCGAAGGGCACCGGGGTGTCGGCGGCGCGCATCGGGTAGGTGGCCCCAAGGTGAAAGCGCTCAAAAGCGGCGCTGAAATCAACCGCGCGGGCGGGGGTGCTGGCCAGCGCTATGTCGGCCCCCATGGCTGTGAGGCCAAAGCTGAAGGCGCTTTCGGCGAAGGCACCGGTCATTTCGCTGCGCGTTTGGGTGAGGGTGAAGCGGCTTGTGCCCGCAGGGGACTGTTGGTCAACCGTGGTGGTAGAAGGGCCGGTGGTGAGGGTCATGCCCATGACCATGCCGTCGGGGAACATTGTGGCTGGCGCGGGGCTGGGCATGGCGGCGCGCTCGGCGCTAATGTCATAGGTCATGCGTATGTTTTCGCCCTGATAGTCGATATAAACCGGCGGCTTGCCCGTGGGTTTGGCGGTGAGCTGCCAAGATGCGGCACCGGCCCTGGTCTCTCCGGTTTGGGTGATCAGCCCGTCCTCGCTGCGGCGGGCATGGGTGCGGCCTTCGAGATTTTCAAACGCCATGGTGATGGCCAGATCAAGCTCCGGCTGCGCTTGGGATTGATAGACGGTGATGATTGGTGCGGTATAGCTAAAGACCATATCCTCGGGCGTGCCTTCCACATGCACAGCCAAAGATCCGAGATCGTAGCTCGCATTGCCTGCGACGTGTTCGTCGTTAATCGCGATATTGATGCGCGCCGAAGCCGCGGGCGAAAAGGTGATGTCGACCGAGCCGTCGGCGTTGGATTGCATATCTATATAGCCCAGCTCATAGCGGGTTGTGTTGCCCGCAAGGTTCATCTCGCCAACCAGATCGGGAAAGCGGGTGGTGCTGCCGGTTTGCACAGGGGGGCCGGTGGTGATGATTGCCCCGTAGGTCGCATAATAATTGCGCCAGCTCTCCAGCACGTCTTGCGGGGTCAGTTCGGCCATGGCGGCGGTGCTGGAAAGCAAAAAGGCGGCGGCGGAGAACAGGTGTTTTTTCATCGGAAATCCTTGAGCATTGCGGGCAGGGTGCGTATACATCCTAATGGCGCTGGGCACATCATGCAATCGTTATGGTTGTTTTCATCGAGATGCAGAGGCCATGATGGGCCTGTGGAAAAGGATTTATGAAATATCGCCCGAATCCCTTGACCTTCCCCGCGAGGCCTCGTAAATAGCGGGTCTGAAATTCCGGTGCTGTGCACCCCTTTGTAAACCCTAACTCAAGGAGACTCCCATGTCTCGTCGTTGCGAACTTACTGGTAAAGCCGTGCTGACTGGCAACAATGTTAGCCACGCCAAAAACCGCACCCGCCGTGTTTTCCGGCCAAACCTGAATGATGTAACCCTCGCGTCTGATGCTCTGGGCCGCTCGTTCAAGTTCCGTATTTCCGCGGCCGCTCTGCGCACCGTTGATCACCGTGGCGGTTTGGATGCTTTCATGGCCAAGTCAAAAGATGCCGAGCTTTCACCAGCCGCGCTGAAAGTGAAAAAAGACATCAAGAAGGCGCAAGCCTCCGCTTAAATCTTTTTGAAGCACTTCAAGTAGCCTCGTAGAGAAATCTGCGGGGCTATTTTGTTTTCGCCCTTACAAGTTTTCAAGCAACCACTTATATGTAGCGCATGAGTCTTTTTCGCCGTTATATAACGCTCGGTTTTGCGCTGGTTTTCCTGCTTTCGGGCATGGCCAACGCCTATGCGCGGGCGATGATGGCGGGATCACACAGCATAGAGATTTGCGCCGAGCTGGGCTATGATAGCGTTACCCTCGGGGTGAATGGCGAAAAGCTTCCCAAGCTGCATGATTGCTCGGCCTGCTGCATTGCTGTGGGTGTGCTGCAAGATGCCCCGCCCCATGTGGCGCGCAGCGGTGCGGCTGATTTGGCCCCGTGGCGCGGGTTTGAGCAGGCGCTCAACCCGGGTGATGCGATTTTCTCCACATGGCCACGGGGGCCGCCGGTAAGGGGCTGAAATCACACCCCTTTTATCTAATGGAGACTATTATGAAACTGAAATCTATCCTCCTGGGCACCGCGCTCAGCCTTTCGGCCCTGTCTGCTGTGGCCGACATCGTTATTGAGCAGCCCTATGCCCGCTCATCCTCCCCGGCTGCACGGGTTGGGGCTGCCTTTATGGTGATCCAAAACACAGGCGACGAAGATGACCGCTTGGTTGCCGCCGCCACCGATGCCGCAACACGCGTTGAGCTACACACGCATGTTATGAATGATGGCGTTGCCAAAATGATGGAGGTCCCTGAGGGCTTTGTTATTCCGGCCCACGGCGAAACCCTTTTGCAGCGCGGCGGCTATCATGTAATGATGATGGGCCTGACAGGCCCGTTTGTGCAGGATGAAAGCATCACCCTGCACCTGACCTTCGAAAAAGCCGGAGAGGTGACCCTTGTGGTGCCCATTGATGGCGAGCGTGACGGCGGCATGAATATGGGTAATATGAACCATGACGGCATGGCAGGCATGGGCGAAGGCGCTGCCGAGCCGATGGCGGGCATGTCCAATAACTAAGTTGTAAGGGCTGGGCGGCGTGCTATACTGCCGCCCATGACCCAATCTATCCTCTTTGTTTGTCTTGGTAATATCTGCCGCTCCCCCACCGCTGAAGCGATTTTTCGTGTGCTGGCCGAGGGGCGGGGCTTGGAAATTGACAGCGCCGGCACCTCTGGCTGGCACGATGGAAACCCCAGCGACCCCCGCGCCAGCGCCGAGGCCGCGCGGCGCGGTATTGATATGTCCTACATCCGCTCTCGCAAAGTGCTGCCTGAGGATTTTGAGCGCTTCGACTTGATCGTAGCGATGGACGCCCAGAACATGCGAGACCTGAAGGCAATGCAGCCCGCAGGTAGCGCCGCCAAGCTGGTGAAATTGCTGGACTATGTGCCTGAGCTTGGGGCTATAGATGTGCCAGACCCATATTGCGAGGACAACTTCCCCGAGGTGCTGGACATGATCGAGCAAGCCTGCGGGCGGCTGCTGGAAAGCTTGTAAGCGGCGGTATTTGCACATAAATGTTGCGTTTCTTCATCGTTCTTTAGCCATTGCGCGGTCATAATAGGCGGGTTATCGCCATCATATTGCCAGAAGTTTGGACGTATTTTCACAATCTGATATGGTGCTGGCAACTTGATATGAGGCGACTATGTCAACCTACGAAATCACCCTGTTGTGGTCCTCTGGCCTGCTCATCACCAGCTTGCTTTCAGGCTTCTCGGCAATCACTAACCGCCGCTCTGTCGGCTTGGCGCTGCTGCTATTTGTCATCGGGGGCTTTGGGATTTATTATGCCGGCACCCTTAACCGTGATGCCAATCTTGCGCGGGATATTCCCGGCGCGGTGTTTAAGCTCTATGCCACGATTATGAACTGACGAATCCCCTTGCGCCGCCCGCATTTTGCGCCTATTAGAAGCGTTCCACCGGTGCGGCCGGCCTGTTAGGGCTGCCGAGTCGCGCCATATACCAACTCTTTTTGAGGAGACGGAAATGCCCAAGATGAAGACAAAATCAAGTGCAAAAAAGCGCTTTAAAATAACGGCGTCTGGCCGCGTAAGGGCCGCTCAGGCTGGCAAACAGCACGGTATGATCAAGCGCAGCAACAAGTTTTTGCGCAATGCTCGTGGCACCGCACTTTTGTGTAAGTCCGACGAGAATATCGTTAAAAAATACATGCCATACGCACGTTAGGAGCCTGAGATATGTCTAGAGTAAAAGGCGGCGCTGCCGCTCACGCCCGCCATCGCAAAGTTATTAAAGCTGCCAAAGGCTATTATGGCGCGCGTTCGCGCAACTTCCGCACAGCTACGCAGGCTGTTGATAAGGCAATGCAATATGCCACGAGGGACCGGAAAGCGCGTAAGCGTAATTTCCGCGCTTTGTGGATCCAGCGGATCAACGCCGCGGTGCGCCTGAATGACGAGAGCCTGAACTATTCCAAGTTCATCAACGGCCTCACATTGGCTGGCATCGAAGTAGACCGTAAAGTGCTGGCCGATTTGGCCGTACATGAGCCTGAAGCGTTTTCGGCAGTGGTTGACCAAGCAAAAGCCGCATTGGCTTAAGGCTAAGGCTTAGAGAATTTGAAACCCGCCACATTGTTGGCGGGTTTTTTTATGCCCGCCCGCCACCAGCGCTCAGGTTTCCGTGCGGCGCGGGCGTGATATCGCCAAGCAGGGCAGAGCTAAACGCGCTGCTACCGAGCGCAAGCTAGGCACGGTTCTGGTGCTTTAGCTCCGGAAGTCCTCATCCAAAATCCTAACGGCGCAAACCTGTAGTTGTTTCGTTTTGCCGCGCCACATCTGTCACGCAAAAATAAAGTCGTTCGCGGTAAGGTCGGTAGAGGTGAACAGATGCGACCGATCATTAATCACGATATGCTCAATCCCGAAATCAAGGGTCTCTAGCCGGATTACAACGCGCCCCGGCTGCACATCGGTAAACACAAGGTTGGCAAATGAGGTCCCAAAGGCCGACACATCAATCAGATCTTTGTGAATTTCAAACCGCCGCACCGAATCTCGCAGCCCGTCTGGCGAAAACACGAATACATCGGGCCGCCCCGTGCCGATCAGCTTGTCATTCCCGGCCGTGTCTGATTGCACCACAGCCGCGGGGGGGGCGGCCCCTGCGGCAAAAACAAAATCCGCGGCGGTAAAAGAGTAGGGCGTGATCGGCGGGCCACCTAAATTTGGCGGGGTTACGTCTATCTGGTTACGCTCGCCGCGAATTTCGATCACAAAGCTGTAGGCGCTGACCTGAAAGATAAACAGCTCCTCGAAGGTGACGTTGAAATTGGTGAAATCAATTACGTCAAACCCATCCTGAAAGTCGGTGATGGTATCGCGCCGGCCATCATGGCTAAGCACAAAGGTATCGGCCCCAAGGCCGCCGGTCAGGATATCTCGGTTTCCGATATCATAAAGCGTATCATTGCCCGCTGTGCCGTTAATAATCATAAATTACCCCTAAAATTTGGCATAAATCTGTTTTAGTGCGTAAGGGTTAACACGGTGTTAACGCGGCAAAGGCTTGCAATTTGTGCGCCATATGATACCCCGAGCCAAACGAATTACGGGGCCTGTTATGGACAATATCTCTGAACTCAAAGCCAAAATCTTGCTGCAGGTGGCGAGCGCCCCTGATCTGGACGCGCTCGAAGCCACCCGCGTGGCGGCAGTGGGCAAAAAGGGCGAGGTAAGCCTGATGATGCGGGGCCTTGGCAAGATGACCCCCGAGGAAAAGAAAGTGGCGGGGCCAGCCCTGAACGCCCTAAAAAACGAGATCAACTCGGCGCTGGCGGCGCGCAAGGCAGGGCTGGAAGATGACGCCCTGAACGAGCGCCTGCGCACCGAATGGCTCGACGTCACCGCGCCCGCGCGGCCAGCGGGGCAGGGCAGTGTGCACCCTATCAGCCAAGTGACCGAAGAGATTATCGCGATCTTCGCCGACCTTGGCTACGGCGTCGCCGAAGGCCCGCAGATCGAGAATGATTACTATAATTTCGACGCGCTCAACATCCCGCCCGAGCACCCCGCGCGGCAGGAATTTGACACATTCTACATGCACCGCTCTGAGGGCGACAACCGCCCGCCGCATGTGCTGCGCACCCATACCAGCCCCGTGCAGATTCGCCACATGGAAAAGCACGGCGTGCCCTGCCGAATCATCGCACCGGGTAGGGTTTATCGCTCGGATTATGACAACACGCATACGCCGATGTTTCATCAGGTCGAGGGGCTGGCTATTGATAAGGACATCTCAATGGCCAACCTGAAATGGACGCTGGAGGAGTTTTGCCGTGCCTTTTTCGAGGTCGATAACGTAGAGCTGAAATTCCGCGCCTCGCACTTTCCGTTTACGGAGCCAAGTGCCGAGGTCGATATTCGCTGCTCATGGGATAAGGGCCAGCTGAAGATCGGCGAGGGTGATGACTGGATGGAAATTCTGGGCAGCGGCATGGTGCACCCGAAGGTGCTGAGCGCGGCGGGCGTGGACCCGAGCGAATATCAGGGCTTTGCCTTCGGCATAGGGATTGACCGCTTGGCGATGCTGAAATACGGGATTCCGGACTTACGGGCGTTTTTTGACAGTGATTTGCGCTGGTTGAGACATTACGGGTTTTCGAGCCTGGATGTGCCGAATATGCGGGGCGGGATTTAGAGGTGCTTACAACTGCGTCTTGACGAGCAAAAAGTTCGGGAGGTTCTTGAAGTTATTGCCCGCGATTCAGGAACGAGTGTTACATCATTTAGCAATGATGTGGACATGGCCATATCTTTATATCCCAATATGGATAGAGGTGCTGAGTTATCACAAAAGAGCGGCTTGGCCTGACATTCCGTGAAAGAGCCGTCTATTTTGAATACCTTAAAGAGAAGGGATTGATATCCAGCCGACGGCTTCTTAGTGGAGGTTGGGCATCTGTTAGGCTGACGTCTGAAGGGCAAGATTATATTCGAGAATCAAATACCGGAAAAACGGTCCGGAAAATCCTACCACCATTTATGGAAAAATTTTGCTGGCCTGTACTTGTAGGCATGGCCATAATGGCTATCGCCATACTATTGGGGATCAAGTCCTAGAGGAGTTATAGCTGAATCTGGTGTTTGAGGATTTGAAGGTTGGCGGCGTATCTGGTTGATTTGAGTTGCTTAACGAAAATCGAACCACAGGAGATACACCACCATGGAAACGAATAGCATTGTTGATTTTGGCCGTCGAGACGGGATTTCAGACGGTCTGACGGATTTGCTTCGAGAGGGGGCGCAGAGGTTGATAGCGACAGCGATCGAGGCCGAGCTTGAGAGTTTTCTGGCGCAATTTGCGGCGTCTCGCACGGCGGCGGGGCATGCGGGGTGGTGCGCAATGGGCATCATCCGGCGCGGCCTGTGCAAACCGGGATCGGGCCGGTGAGCGTGCGCAAGGCAAAATCGCTGGAGGCGGCGCTGCCGTGGCTCTATCTGAAGGGGGGGGGCCAGCGGCGAAATGGGCGTGGCTTTGCCGGCGCTTTTGGGAGCCGATGCCACGCGCTGCCCGGCAGGGGTTCCCACATTTCTGTTAACCCAATTTCAACCACTCGCCCTGATAAGTTTAACAGCACATTCAAACAATAAGGCGGGCAGGCATTATGGGAGTTTCTGCAAGAGCCAGATACAATTCTGTGCATGGAAACCGCCGCCTATCTTGCTCGGCCATCAATAAAGCCACTTTCCCCGGTAATCTTTTGGTCAGCTTTGGCGGCGAAGTAAAGCCAGATGCATTGGTTTGAAGTCGACAGATATTTTGGTGCTACACACCAAAACCGCGCCGCGCTTCACGCTCAGCGCCCGTAACAAGTGCAGAAAACCTCTGCATTAAATCCAGAATGCCCGCTTAACATCGTTTAACGCCGCCACATGATCGGCGCTCCAATCCTCACCGCGCATTTTCTTGAGCAACTCCATCAAGGTCTAAAAGCCATCTGCCCCCGCTATCCGGTTTAACCGCCGTGAGAGCCCCCCGCCGCTTTCAGACGCCAGCCAGCGACTCTTCGGCCTATCCATTTGGTGCTTCGAGCACAGATTGAACTTGGTAGCATCAGCATCCCTGATTGCTCCTCCGTTGGCAATGCCGGGGCGCGGCAGCGTTTATATCCCCGGGCACTTCGACCACAACTTATGCAATCTCAGCCGCATTTTTCGCGCGCATGGCCCAAAAAACATATGGCATACCCTTCTCACCGGTTTCGCCCTAAGGTGTAGGGTAGGTTTTTGGCCCACTCGAGGTAAAGTTGAAAACCCCCATACTATATGTTGTCGCCCCCCTGCCCTTTCTGCCATAATGTGCCAAAAAAGGAATCGAGCTATGGCTAACGACCTCTTCAATGAAGATGCCGCCTCTAATGATTATGACGCCTCTTCTATCGAGGTGCTGGAAGGCTTGGAGCCGGTGCGCAAGCGGCCCGGCATGTATATTGGCGGCACGGATAGCCGCGCCATGCACCACCTTGTGGCCGAGGTGCTGGATAACTCGATGGACGAGGCGGTGGCGGGCCATGCCAACCGCATAGAAGTGGAGCTGCTGGCCGATTATTCGGTAATGATCCGCGATAACGGGCGGGGGATTCCGATTGATCCGCACCCGAAATTCCCTGATAAATCAGCGCTTGAGGTGATTTTGACGACCCTGCATGCGGGCGGGAAGTTTACCGAAGGAGCGTATCAGACTTCTGGCGGGCTTAACGGTGTTGGCTCCTCGGTGGTGAACGCTCTTTCCGACAGTATGGTCGTGGAAGTTGCGCGCAATCGCGAGGTGTATTCGCAGAGCTTTTCACGCGGTAAGCCGCTGGGGCCGCTGGAGAAAATAGGCGCAGCCCCCAACCGGCGCGGCACCACTGTCACCTTCCACCCTGACCCTGATATTTTTGGCAAGCTCAAGTTCAAACCCGCCCGCCTTTACGAGCTGGTCCGCTCCAAGGCCTTCCTGTTTTCCGGTGTCGAAATCCGCTGGAAATCGGCGATTGAAGACGGTGAAATGCCGATGGAGGCCAAGTTCCACTACCCCGGCGGGCTGGCGGAATATCTAAGCGAGGTGCTGGGCAAGGTCATGGTGTATGCCGATGCGCCGTTTGCGGGCAAAGTCGATTTTCAGGAGAAATTCGGTGAACCCGGCTCGGTGGAATGGGCGATTAACTGGACCCCGATGCGGGATGGCTTTTTGGATAGCTATTGCAACACCGTCCCCACCCGCGATGGCGGCACCCATGAAAGCGGCTTTTGGGCGGCGATCCTGAAGGGGATGCGGGCGTATGGCGAGTTGGTGGGGAATAAGAAGGCCGCCAGCATTGTGCGGGATGACCTGACGACGGGCGGCTGTGCGCTGATCTCGATTTTCATTCGGGACCCTAGCTTTGTGGGACAAACCAAGGATCGGCTTTCCAACGAGACCGCGCAAAAGATGGTTGAAAACGCGGTGCGGGACCATTTTGACAACTGGCTGGCGGCGGATACCAAATCTGCGGGGGCGATCCTTGATTACCTCGTGCTGCGGGCCGAAGAGCGGCTGAAACGGCGGGCTGAAAAGGAAACCCAGCGCAAGAGTGCCACCAAAAAGCTGCGTCTGCCCGGCAAGCTGGCGGATTGCTCGGGGGCTAACCGCGAAGGCTCGGAGCTGTTTATTGTCGAGGGGGATTCGGCGGGCGGCTCGGCCAAGCAGGGGCGCAACCGGAAGACACAGGCGATTTTGCCGCTCAAGGGTAAAATCCTGAACGTGCTGGGGGCGGCCAGCAATAAAATGATGCAAAATCAGGAGATTAGCGACCTTTGCCAAGCTATGGGCGTGCAGATGGGGGTGAAGTTTAATATTGAAGACCTGCGCTATGACCGGATTATCATCATGACCGATGCGGATGTGGACGGCGCCCATATCTCGGCCCTGCTGATGACCCTGTTCTACACCCAGATGCGCCCGCTGATCGACGGCGGCCACCTGTTCCTCGCCGCCCCGCCGCTGTTCCGGCTCACACAGGGGGCGAAGTCG
>Ga0256840_1004693_pt1 | contig 10105 bp, 8 predicted proteins | sample 355202metaG_FD_185969 | JGI IMG/M metagenome (GOLD analysis project Ga0256840, IMG submission 185969) | Hydrothermal vent microbial communities from Mid Atlantic Ridge, Atlantic Ocean - 355-202 | ecosystem: Environmental > Aquatic > Marine > Hydrothermal vents | place: Atlantic Ocean: Mid...
ACCTCTTTTACATCGGTTTTTAATAATTTTATTTTTTGCTTTAAAATTGCTTTTTTAGAAAAAAATATTTCTTCTTTTTGCCACACTTCACTATATTCTTTGTGAGTTTCACTTTCTAATGCTTTACCTATAAATTTAAAATCTTTGTCTTTCTGTTCGCTATCAAATTCGATTGGTAAAGAAGCGCCTTCTGGATTGTATTGTGAATATAAATGCCATTTATTATCAATTTTAGCTTCATAAACAAGATAATATTCGGTATTGTTGATTTTTTCTACATGTGTTTTCCATGTAATAGGTTCTTTAAAATCGCTTTGTGAAAAAACAGAAAAAGAAAGAATAAATAATACGGTAAAAAGGTTTAGTGTTTTTTTCATTGTTATAGATTGATGTTTTTATTAAAACGAATTACTTTATAAAAACCCTAATTAAAGGATGGTGATTGTTGTTATATTACTTGTTTTATTTGTTATTATAAATCGATTATCTTGCCTCATACCAATAATCCAAACGATTTTATTATTAGACAAAAGTAGCCAAATATTTTCTTTTTCTAAAAGTGATAATTTCTCATCTTTAAAATATTTACTCAACTTCTTTTTGCCTTGCATTCCTTTTGGGTAAAAATAGTCGCCTTTTTGCCACTTTCTTACAATTAATGGGAAGTTTAACAAATCTTTATCAATTACAGCATTAAATTTTGAGTGTTGAATACTGATTTTTGAATGCTGATTGCTAAATGATGAATTTTGAATTTTGAATTTTGAATGTTGGATGTTGAATTCGATATCATTCTCGTTTATTACAAAACCTTCTTGTTTTTCAACGCTTAGCTTTTGATTTTTTTTAACCAATAATAAATAATCTCGATTCTTAATTAAACGATGTGTTTTTGAAAAAAGTTGTTTTCCACTTTGAGCAGTAAGTATATTTTCAATATCTGTACTATTGGCAAATCCGTAAGGCGAAAATAGTTCGTGTATATAAGCTTTTGGGTTACTTTTAATTTTGAATGTTAAATTTTGAATGTTGAATATTGAATGTTGAGTTTTCAGTTTTGAATGCTGCTCGTTATTGGTTGCTCTATCTCGGTTCTCTTCTCTCTTTTCTCGGTTCTCTTTTTCAACAATATTATCTATGGCATCTTTAACAATATCTTCAGTGCCTTGTAAATTATTTAATGTTTGTTTAAAGGAATCTAACAAATTTGGATTTAGTTTTTCTAAAACAGGTATTACCTGATGTCTTATTTTATTTCGTGTATATTTTATGTCTGCATTTGATTTATCTTCTCGCCATATTATCTTGTTTTCAATAGCAAAATCGGTTATTTCTCGCCTTGTAAATGATGATATTGGTCTAATAATTTTTTTATTGATATTAGCTATTCCTGTTAAACCTTTTAAACCTGTACCTCTTGTAAGGTTGATTAAAAAAGTCTCTAAACTATCATTTAAATTGTGTGCGGTTAAAATGTAATCTAAATCATATTGCTTACGCATTTCTTCAAACCAATTGTAACGTAAATTTCTTGCGGCTTCTTGAATGGATAACTTATGTTGTTTAGCGTGTTGTTTGGTGTTAAAATGTGTCACATAAAACGGAATATTAAGCATACTTGCCGTTTGATGAACAAATTGTTGATCTTTATCTGAATCATTTCCGCGTAAGCAAAAATTACAATGTGCTATAGAAACAGTATAACCTAATTGATGTAATAAGTGCGTTAAAACTATTGAATCTATGCCGCCAGAAACTGTTAGCAACAGCTTTGAATCCTTTAAAAAAGGAAAATCTTTTACTATTATATTTTCTAAATTATTAATCATTTTTCACATCTAAAGCGTCACGTAAAGCATTGCCAACCAGCATAAAAGCCATTACCAAACTCATAATTGCCAAACCTGGTATTACTGCCAAATACGCCTTACCTAAAATTATATAATTATAATGGTCTTTAATTATTGCGCCCCAAGATGGTGTTGGTGGTTGTGCGCCAACGCCAAGAAAACTCAAACCACTTTCTATAAGAATTGCTGCTGCAAAATTAGCTGCAGAAATAACAATAACTGGTCCCATAATATTAGGTAAAATATGTTTCGTTATTATTCTAAAATTAGAATAACCAAGTGCGTTTGCTGCTTCTACATATTGTTGCTGTTTTACACTCATAATTTGACCTCTAACTACACGTGCAACTTCAACCCACATGGTTAAACCAACAGCAATAAACACTTGCCAAAAACCTTTACCCAAAGCCAAAGTAATTGCAATAACCATTAATAAGGTAGGTATAGACCAAGTTACATTGATTATCCACATAATAATTTTATCGGCAATTCCACCAAAATAACCTGCTATTGAGCCAATACTAACACCAATAACTAAAGAAATAAAAACGGCGATAAACCCAATAAAGAAAGAAATTCTTGTACCTATTAACATTCTACTAAGTAAATCTCTACCATATTTATCTGTACCTAAAATAAATGTTTTTTCTTTTACCTTATATATACTGTTTTTTTGCTGTATTGGTATTTTTTTTTGATTTATGATTATGTTTGACTCGCTATACAAGTCAACAATTAAAGTGTCCTTATTAATTACATATTTATTTATTGGTGTTTCGGTTGGTGTATTTTTATTACCAAAAAAAACTTTATCCACCATATTTTGTTCGCTATGATTTTCTTTTTTTTTATATAATATATTGGTTTTAAAAAAAGGTTTTTTAGTATGAATTTCTAAATGCATTGTGTTTGCATTTGGTGAATTATCTGGCGCTAATAAATAAGCAAATACTGCAACAAAACCACAGAAAACAATGTACCAAAAACTAAACAAACCAATGCGGTTTTTAATAAATTTATTAAAAGCAATACTGCTTAAAGAAGTTGGTTTTGTATTCAATTTATTCTATTAAAAAAACTTCACAAATATAATATCTATGAAGTTTAGTAGGTTATTTGTGTTTAAAATTATTTAAATTTTCTATCTATTAAAACCATTAATCTATCTTCGTATTCTTCTTTTCCTGTCCAATCGTGTTTTAATTTTACATCATTCTTAATAAAATCAAGACATTCTTTTTCACTTTGAAAACTATTTAATTGTGATAAAACAGTGTTAAAATCTTCTTGACTAAAGTTAAATAAGTGTTTTACGAAGGCTATTCGATCATTTAAACCTACTTGTAATTTTTGATTAGAAATACGATCGTTTAAAGATGTTGTTTTAGGCGCTGTGTTTTTTGTTTCTGGCACTTCTTGCTTTGTCGCAATATTAACTTTTGGTTTTTCGGGTGTTACTGTTTTAAGTTCTTCTACAACAGGTTTCTCTACTTTTGGCACTTCTACTTTTGGTAATTCTACTTTTTTCTCTAATTTTTCAAACATATCAGCAGCTACATCAGCAGGAATTGAATTTTTCATTTCAATATCAAAATCGCTCTTTTCTTCTACTTTCGGAGCTACAACCTCTACAATTTTTTCTACTTTAGGAGTTTCTTGAATTTTATTAACAATTTCTTTTGCTTCTGATTTTATTGTTTTTATAGTTTGCTCAACCAACTTATCGGTTTCTTCTTTCTTAGAAACAACAGGTTCTACCCTTTTAACCTCTACTTTCTCTACCTTAGCAACTTCAGGTTTTGAAGTTTTAGGCGTAACTACTTCAATTTTTTTAGTTGGTAAATTGGTTAAATTATCTAAAAACGCTTCTTTGTTACCAGTAACCTCTGGAGTGTTTACAAAATAACCGTCAATAAATGAAAGTACTGAAAGGTTTTCATAAACATCTCTTGCTCTATCACGTAATTCACCAATATTAGTATCTTTATTAATTTTTAATATTTGATGTGCAAGATGAATTAATTCGGCTTCTAATTTTTTGTGCATAACTAACTAATTATATTTAATTTTAAATCCTTTTTTTTCTTAAATTTGTTTTGAGTAAAACGTCAATTTTATAATAAGCGCTAAATATACGAAATGTTTCTTGAAAATACAGTAAATCACACAGAACAATTTGGTTGGATCGAAGTAATTTGTGGTTCTATGTTTTCTGGAAAAACAGAAGAGCTAATCCGCAGGTTAAAAAGAGCACAGTTTGCCAAGCAAAAAGTAGAGATTTTTAAACCTGCAATTGATACCAGATATGATGATGAAAAAGTAGTATCGCATGATGCTAATGAAATAAGATCAACACCTGTTCCATCGTCAGAATATATTAGAATTTTAGCAGACGACATTAAAGTTGTTGGTATTGATGAAGCTCAATTTTTTGACGATGGCATTGTACAAGTTTGTAATGATTTGGCAAATCGAGGTATTAGAGTAATTGTTGCTGGTTTGGATATGGATTTTAAAGGAAATCCTTTTGGACCAATGCCAAATTTAATGGCTACTGCAGAATACGTAACTAAAGTACATGCTGTTTGTGTTAGAACAGGTAATTTAGCTCACTTTAGCCATAGAACTATAGCGAATGATGCCTTGGTTGTTCTTGGAGAAACTCAAGAATATATGCCTTTAAGTAGAGGTGCTTATCATAATGCAATCGCCAAACAAAATACTCAAAAAAAAAACCTTAAAGAAAAATTAGACAATAGCGTTTCAACATTAAAAGAACATTTTAATAAAGCAGAAACAAATTCACCTGAAAAAGAAAACAAAGTAAATCCTATTAATAAAACAGATGAATAGCGCTTCGGTTTTAGAAATTAACGAATCTGCCCTTGCTTATAATTTAGCTTATTTCAAAGCTAAATTAAACAAAAATACCAAATTATTAGTGGTAGTTAAGGCGTTTTCTTATGGAAGTGATGCCGTACTTATTTCTGAAATTCTCCAAAAAAATAAAGTTGATTATTTAGCTGTTGCATATGCAAATGAAGGCATAGCGCTTAGAAATGCTGGTATTAAATTACCTATCATAGTACTTCATCCTCAAATAAATAATTTAGCATTACTCGTAAAATACTATTTAGAACCTAATATTTATTCTTTTAATGTTTTTACAGAATTTATTAAAATAATCCAACAAACAAATTTATCAGAATATCCTATTCACCTAAAATTTAATACAGGTTTAAATAGATTGGGGTTTTCTATTAACGATGTAAAAAAGATTATTTTACTTATCGAAAAATATAAAACCCTCAAAGTAACATCTGTTTTTTCTCATTTAGCCGCAAGCGAAGATTTAAATGAAAAAGAATTTACTTTAACTCAAATTAATTCTTTTAAAAAAATAAAATTAGAAATAGAAAATTTATTAGATTATAAACCTATATTTCATATTTTAAACACTTCAGGCATTGTAAATTATACAAAATATCAATTTGACATGGTTCGTTTAGGTATTGGTTTATACGGTTTTGCAAATGATAAAAAGACAACTGACAAATTAAAAAATGTACTAAGCCTAAAGTCGGTAATATCTCAAATACACATCTTAGAAAAAGGGAATTCTATTGGTTATAACAGAGCATTTAAAGCAACGAAGAAAACAAAAACAGCAACTATCGCTATTGGTCATGCAGATGGAATTAATAGAAAATTAGGTAACGGTAATTTTGAAGTGCTAATCAATAATAAAAAAGCAAGTATTATTGGCAATGTTTGTATGGATATGATTATGGTTGATGTTACTGAAATTACTTGTAAAGAAGGTGATCAAGTTATTATTTTTGATTCGCAAAAAAGCATTCATTCAATTGCTAATAAATTAGAGACGATTCCTTACGAATTACTAACTATGATTTCGCAACGTGTAAAACGTGTTGTTGTTTAATAATAATTCGGATCAATAAGGATACTCTTTTTTTACCCCAAAATGGAATTGTTTTTCGTCAATAAAAACTGTTACAATCTTCCTATTATATTGATATATTATTTTTCACAAAAAAAACAATAAGCTTTGAAACAACGAGCCTTTTGTCTTTTTTAACAACTATCCTTTTTAATTCAGTAGCTTTTCGTAATTTTGCATCTTCAATTTTAATACAACTATGGCTAAATTTAACCCATTAAAAATAAAGGAATTAATTAACGAAACAAGCGATGCTGTTTCGATTACATTTGAAATTCCAAACGAACTAAAAAACGATTTTAAATTTATTGCTGGTCAATACATTACAATTAAAACTACGTTAAATAACGAAGAGGTAAGAAGAGCGTATTCTATTTGTTCTTCGCCAAAAAACGGCACAATAACCGTTGCAGTTAAACGTATTGAAAAAGGTAATTTCTCAGTATTTGCAACTACAAAATTAAAACAAGGCGATGTCTTAGAAATTAGTGCTCCAGAAGGGAACTTTTTATTAAACACCAACCCTATTCATGAGAAAAATTATTTGTCATTTACGGCTGGTAGCGGTATTACACCAATTATGGCTATGGTAAAAGATGTTTTAGAATCGGAACCAAACAGTACTTTTACATTGGTTTTTGGTAATAAAACTAAAAGCAATGCCTTGTTTTTAAATCAATTAAACACATTAAAAAACAAATACACTAATCGCTTAATTTTACATTATATTTTTAGTCAAGAACAAACAGCAAATGCATTGTATGGAAGAATAGATAGCTGGAATGTTAAAACTATTATTAGTGATGCAAACAAGGATTTTGATGAAGTCTTTTTATGTGGTCCAGAGCAAATGATTCATACGGTAAAAAACACTTTATTACAAAATAATTTTGATAAGAGTAAAATCCATTTTGAATTATTTACAAGTAGCCATAAGAATGAAGAAGCGTCTGAAAATTCAGATTTAGATGGGAAATCAGAAATCACCATTTTATTAGACGATGAAACTACTACTTTTACAATGAATCAAACCGATAATATTTTAAAAGCTGCATTGGCAGAAGATTTAGATGCTCCGTATTCTTGCCAAGGTGGAATTTGCAGTAGTTGCTTAGCAAAAGTAACCGAAGGCAAAGCCGTAATGAAAACAAATAATATTATTTCTGAAGAAGAGCTTGCTCAAGGTTATATATTAACTTGTGAAGCGCATCCAACAACTGCAAAAATAGTTATTGATTACGACATTTAACAACTTGTTATTATGAGTTTTGATATTGTTAATGCCATACTTACTGGTTTTTTTTTAGCCTTTATGGTTGGACCTGTTTTTTTTATTCTATTAGAAACAAGTGCTACAAAAGGAATTAAAGCTGCCATAATATTTGATTTAGGTGTTATTTTGGCTGATGCTATTTTTATTGCAATTGCCTATTATGGTAGTTACACACTTTTAAACATTATTAAAGACGACCCAAGATTGTTTTTAATTGGAGGAATTGTTCTTTTTATATTCGGACTCCTTTCTTTTATCAAAGAAAAAAAAAGAAAAGCAATTCATAATACAAACCTTATAGTTCAAGATAAAACCAATTTACTTGGCTTATTTATAAAAGGTTTTTTGCTTAATTTAATAAATGTTGGTGTACTTGGTTTTTGGCTTGCAATAGTTGTCGTTGTTAGTGCAAATACACATATGAATTCGCATCGTGTATTTTGGTATTTTACTATAATTTTAAGCGCTTATTTTATTACAGATTTAGCTAAAATATTAGCTGCTAAACAACTAAAAAACAAAATGACGCCTACAATGGTTACTAAAACACGAAAAATTATGGCAATCATTTTAATGACTATTGGTTTAATAATAGCATCAAAAGGCTTTATACCTAAAACAACTATAGATAAAATTCAAATACGAGTTGAAAAAGCAATGTAGTTTTTAATTGCTTTATATTTACTATATTTGTTTATCAATAAATTACTTATGAAAAAAGCACTATACTTAATCTGCATCTTTATTTACACACCAATATTATGGAGTCAAATCCAATTTTCAGAACAAGCCTCTTTATTGGGTTGTACAAACTCGTCATACGGCACAGGAGTTTTGGGTGGCGGAATTTCCTTTTTTGATTTTGACAATGATGGCTGGGACGACATTACTGTTTCTTCTAAAACTGGCGAACCAGTTCGTTTTTATAAAAATAATAATGGCTCTTTTTCTGAAATCACTTTCACTAACATTAATTCGCTATACGAAACAAAAACAGTACAATGGGTAGATTTTGATAACGATGGAGATTCTGATTTTTTTGTTACAAGTAATACAGACTCAAATATATTGTATGAAAATGATGGCGCAATGAATTTTACAAATATCACTACTCAAGCAGGTTTAACTGTTGTTGGTCACACAACTTTTGGCGCTTCTTGGGGAGATTATAATAACGATGGTTGGTTAGATTTGTTTATAAGCTCAAGAAGCATAAATGATTTAACAATTCCAAATATATTATATAAAAATAACGGTAATGGTACTTTCACAAATGTAAATGCTATTGCAGGTATTTCGTCTACGAATCATTATTCATTTTGTTCTGCATTTTTTGATTACAACAATGATGGCTGGCAAGATATTTACATAGCAAATGACAAACAAGATAGTGCAAATATACTCTATAAAAACAATGGAGATGGCACATTTACTGACAACTCAGTTAACTCTGGAACTAACATTTCAATAGATGCAATGTCAACTTCGATAGCAGATTATAATAACGATGGTTGGTTGGATATTTATATAACTAATACTAATAACGGAAATGTATTATTCAAAAATAATGGCGATGAAACATTTACAAATGTTGCTTCAACTACAGGAACAATAATGCAATCCGTTGCTTTTGGTGCTGTTTTTTTAGATGCAGATAATGATGCTGATACTGACCTGTATGTTAGTGGACCACTAAACACAAACACAAATTCATTATCAGCTGCTTTCTATGAAAACGATGGTACAGAAAATTATACAATTCCTGTAAGTTCAGGATTTGAAGTCGATTTAGCCAAAAGTTTTTCAAATGCTATTGGAGATACTAATAACGATGGTTATCCTGAAATTGTGGTATTAAATTATGCGCCAAACAATATTTTTCTATGGAAAAACAACTGTTCACAAATAAATAATAATTGGATTAAAATAAAATTAGAAGGTGTACAAAGTAATAGACAAGGTATTGGCTCTTGGATAGAAATTTCAGTAAACGGAGAAAAACAATATAATTACACTTTATGTGGCGAAGGCTATTTAGGTCAAAATTCAGCTTATGAATTTTTTGGAATTGGAGATGCAACAGCCATAGATTATATAAAAGTAACATGGCTAAGTGGTGTAGTTGACACGATTGTAAATCCAACTATAAACTCACAAGGCATAATTATCGAAGGCACAAACGCCATTATGTTAGCAACTAATAATGAAATGAAAAACAATAACATTATCGAAGTATTCCCTAATCCAAATGATGGTTATTTTAACATTAAAACATCTCAAAATTTAATGAATAGTAATTTAATAATCAAAGACGTTTTAGGCAAAACTATGTACAATGAAAAATTATTAAACAATACGATTAGCCTTTCTCATTTTTCTAAAGGAGTTTATTTTGCAATCATTAATAATGGAATCAATACGGAAACTAAAAAAATAATAATTAAATAATTACAACTTACTCTTCCCTTTTCAAATACCAAACAAAAGCTATTAACGATAAAAAACCCGAAAACCAAAACATAATAGATGTAGCTATTGCCGCACCAACCAACCCCATTTTATTTATTAAATAATAATTTAAAATTACATTTAACAATAAAACTATAAAGGAATTCAAAGCATTAATTTTTGGCAAACCAACTGCCGATAAAATATTACCTAAAGGAGTTCTAAACATTAAAGAACCTGCAATACCAATAGATAAAATAAACATTAAATTGTATTGATTATTGTATTGTTTTCCGAAAAGTAAGAAGATATAGTCTGAAAATAAATAGAAAAACAAAACAACCAAAACACTAATTGCGCTAAATATTTTTAAATAGTTAAGGTAATAATTTTTAATATATGTTTTATCTAATGACTTGTTTGATATTTTTACCGCATTAGTCCGAATAAAAGAAACCGATAAAAACAAAAAACTAAACGGTAAAACTGTTGACACTTTATATTGTGCCGTATATTCTTCGCCTAACAAATGGGTAATTAATATAATATCAACAGCAAATAACAATTGTGATA
>Ga0256840_1004694_pt1 | contig 10105 bp, 9 predicted proteins | sample 355202metaG_FD_185969 | JGI IMG/M metagenome (GOLD analysis project Ga0256840, IMG submission 185969) | Hydrothermal vent microbial communities from Mid Atlantic Ridge, Atlantic Ocean - 355-202 | ecosystem: Environmental > Aquatic > Marine > Hydrothermal vents | place: Atlantic Ocean: Mid...
GGCTTTTGTGGCACTTGATTACGGTGTTACACCTCCTCACCATAGCTACGGCTATGACTCGTCGGTGTGCCTTGCACTCAAATGCCACAAAAACCACTCAGGGTATCTTATGGTGCGTAAGGTCAGTGTATAAATCGGGTTAAAATGAAACAATTTTTCATCATTTTAAATAAAAATTTATGCTGTTTTTAGTACCATTAGGAAAAAGGGATTGTGAAATGAGAGTGTGTTTTATTGTTATATTGATGCCTTTTATGCTTTTTGGTGCAATCAAGACACCTTCAGATGTTTATTCATATGCAATCACAGTAAAGAAAAAGTTAGAAATTTTAAGAGAGCAGGAGGGGGTTAAGAAGGATTTCCCTATAGTTCAAAAACAGCAAAATAAATTCCCAAGGCATGTTATACAAAAAGCTTTGGAAGTGCTCTCTAAGATAAACCTCTATAGAGTTTCAAAAGGCTATGGTGAAATCTACATCCCACCATACCCTGCTAGGAACATAACTCCTAGTGATGTTTTTAGCATAGTAAAGAGGCTTGATGGAGAGATAACACCTTTTATATTTGATAAAGATAAATTAAAATCCATAAAATATATAAAATTTTCAAAAAAAACACCAAATGATGTTTATGCGCTATTGTGGTCTATCTCACTAGCATTTGATTCACTCTTGGGCATACATGGCTATACCCCTACAGATGTCTATGCACTCAGTCAAAAGGTTGTAAAGACTGTCAATTTTTTAGCAAAATCTCAAAATATACACAAAAATTTTGAAAAACCAAAAAGAGTTCCAGATCTTAGACCAAATCATGCACTTTATAGGTCTTATGATTTACTTCAAAAAATCTCTGAAGCTGAAAAAAGGCTTTGGATCACCCCAAGCGAAGTACCTCAAAAACCCCAAAGAGTTGTCACTCCTACAGAGGTTTATGACTCTTTGCAGTTTAACATAGCCGAACTTCAAAGGATAAAGCATAGATTGGGTTTGGAGAGATATTTTAAGCTAGAGGATGTCAAGAGTGTAAAATCTCCCTCGGATGTTGTTCAAAACTTAGAATATGCCATAGATATTATGCCGACATTTTCTCTATCGAAAGAGTTAGTTCAGTATCCGTCTAACTCTTTAAATAAAACACCAAATGATGTTTTTGGAGTAACGGTTGAGATTTTAAGAAAGATAGAGAAATTAAAAAATATAAGAGGAATTACTCAAAGAGAGAAAATTCCACCATACATATATGGGCTAAAACCAGCTCATGCCTATCAAAAGGCGATTGAGTCTATAGAAAAATCTATAAAACTAAAAACTGAGTTTGGTTTTTATCCATCAGCGGTTCCAACAGCCCCTCTTAGAAAAATCACACCAAATGAGGTTTATGAGTTAGTTTTGAGGCTTGATGGGATTGTAACACTTCTTTTAAAAAGTAGTGGGTTCAAAGATGAAGATGAATATATATATAAGCTAGACAAAAGAAGATACACTCAAAAGGTACCAAGTGATGTTTATAATAATCTATGGAAAATTTCAAATAATTTTGATCTGCTTTTAGCTAGAGAGTACACTCCAAATGAGACATATGCAATGGCTGCTAGGATAGAGAAAAAAGTAAAACTTATTTTAGATATGTTAAATGTAAAACATAAAAAAACAGCTTTAGTAAAGATTGATGAGACTAAGTACCCTAGCGATGTTTTTGCTTTAACACTAAAGGTGTTTAAAGATATAAAGAGAATTCAAAAGAGATTAAATATGGATGTCTCAACCATACTTATTCCTAAAGAAAAAAATATAACACCAAATACCGTATATAACTCTTTGAGGATTTTGAATGCAAGTTTGAATCAGATACTAATTTTTCTTGAAGCCGATGACTCCAACTTAGCTAATACTAGTGAAAAATTCAGTAATAAAACTCCAACCGATGTTTTTGCTTACTTAACTTACATACAAAATAGTCTGAATTTGATTTTTAAAGATGAGAGCTATGAGTAATAGAAAAGTAAAGATCAGTTTAGCCGTTAAGCTTTCACTCATAATTATGCTAACCTCTTTACTAGGGGTTAGTGCGGTAGCTTATCTTGCGATATCTCAGGCAAAAGAGGTATTTAAACAAAAAAATGATTCAGCAATTCAAAGAAGCCTGCAGAAGTATGAGAAAAATACTCAAGACAGCTTAAAAAAATTAAAACAAGATGTGTTGATGTTAGCAAATAATAATTCAGTAAAAGGGTTTATAAGAGCTTTTAGAAATAGATTTAACTATGATGAGGTTGAAAATAAAACTATAGACATATATAAAAAAGAGTTAAAAGAGCTCTTTAAGATAGTTCTAAAACAGAATAAAAACTATTTTCAAGTAAGGCTAATTGATCCAGTTAGTGGAGAGGAGCTTGTTAGGGTAGATAGAAAATATGGTAAAATCTTGGTAGTGCCAGACTCTAAGCTTCAAAATAAACTAAGTAGAGACTATACTCAAATGGCTATAAAAAAAAGAGGTGAGTTTTACATATCTAAGATAGATTTAAACAGAGAATTTGGTAAGATAGAATTTCCGATAAAGCCAACTTTGAGAGTTGCAAAGCTTACTTCAAATGATCTGAAAAACTCAGGTATAATTGTTATAAATGTGGATGTAAGTGAGCTTTTGGAGTTTAATAAGCAAAGAAGAAACAAGATTATAAAGACTTACATAGCTAACAAAGAGGGATATTATCTTTTAAACACCAAAGAGCCAAACAAAGAGTTTGGATTTGAGTTTCATAAGGATTATCTCATATATGATGATTTTGAACAGTTTAAAGATTTTTATAATTCAGATGAGGTTGCTTTAAATATAGATATGCAAAATTCCATATTGAAAGCAAAAAAGATTTTTATAACTCCCAAGAGGTTTATAGTCATAGCAAAACACACAACCGAGTCACTCTTTGGTAAGAGTGAGCAAAACTATTTTGCAAAACTTCTGTTTTTTATAGTTTTAACTGTTATAGTTATATTTATAATTACCGTTGTGGTTGCAAGAAAGTTTACCCATCCTATAATAAAGCTTACAAAGGTTGCAAATGAGATTGCTGAGTCAAGGGGCTCTAAGAAAGTATGCATAGATGTTGAATCAAACGATGAGATAGGAGAGCTTTCTAGTTCCATAAAAGTTATGCTAGATACACTATTGAAATCAAAACGAGAGTTAGAAGAGTTTGCTTCTAGGCTAGAGATAGAGGTTGAGAAAAAAACTCATGAGCTTAAGGTAGTAAATGAGGGGCTACAAAAAAAGGTTGATGAGAAGTTGGCAGAGCTTAGAAAGAAAGACCAAGTTCTACTTCAACAAAATAAAATGGCAACTATTGGAGAGACCATTGGAGCTATAGCACACCAATGGAGACAACCACTTAACTCTTTGGCATTAAATATACAGATGCTTGTAGATATGGCTGAAGATAAGCAGTGTAGTGTTGAGGAGATGGAGGAGTTTGTTGATAAAAATATGAAAACCATACAGTTTATGAGCCAAACCATAGATGATTTTAGAAACTTTTTCAGAGAGGATAGGGAGGCTAGTAGATTTGATGTAAAAGAGGCTATAGAAGCGACACTTGCACTTCAAACCAATCAGTTAAAAAATAATCATATTGATTTAGATACAAATTTAATCTCCATTGAGATTTTGGGTTACAGAAGTAAGTTTATGCAGGTTGTTTTAAATTTAATTTCAAATGCTAAAGATGCGATTTTGGAAAAAAGAGAGAGAGATGTAAGCTTTGAGGGCAAGATAAACATTGTAATGAAGAAAAATACAGATGGATTTGTTGATATAGAGTTTGAAGACAACGGAAAGGAAATTCCAAAGGAGATTGAGAAGAAGATCTTTGAGCCATATTTTACAACAAAAGAGCTTAATAAAGGAACAGGAATGGGTCTATATATGGCAAGTGAAATTATTGCCAACATGGATGGTGAATTGATGTTGAAAAATGATGAGAGAAAAGTATTTATAATAAGACTGAGGATAAAATAGGGATGGCTAGGGTAAAAGGCTCAAAAGAGCTAAAAGAGATGGTAGTGCTTTATGTTGAGGATGATGACTCCATAAGGGAGTCATTTGAGCCATTTTTAAAAAGAGCAGCTAAAGAGCTGATAATTGCTAAAAATGGACAAGAAGGGGTTGATTTATATAAAAAGAATTTAGATAAAATTGACATCATAGTAAGTGATATAAAGATGCCTGTAAAAGATGGACTAGGGATGTCAAGAGAGATAAAAGCTATCAATCCAGAGATAAAAATAGTCCTCATAACTGCTTTTGGAGACAGTAAGTACCTGCAAGAGAGTATAAAGATTGGGGTTGATGCCTACTTTTTAAAACCCATTGATATAAACTTGGTATTTGCAAAGCTAAATCAATTGGCAAAATCAATTGTATATAAAAATGAGGCCAATGAGTATCTTCATATGATGCAAGTTGTACTAGATGAACAAATTGAGGCAGTGCTTGTTGTTGATAGTAACAACAAGGTTAAAATTTACAATAAGTCATATAAGAACTTGTGTAGACAGAAGAGTGTAAATCTTTTAAATGCACTTGATTTTTTTATGGATGATTTTGAAGATAAAGAGTACGGTAAAAAGTTGGATGATGATTGGTTAAAGGAAAAAAGATGTGTTTTAAAACAAAAAAGCACTGGTAAGTACTTTCAAACTATAGTTAAAAAGGTTGATTCTTACACAATGGTTAGTCTAACCGATATTTCAGATTATAAGGCTGAGAGTGAAAAGCTGAGACTTGAGATTAGCATAGATAAGCTAACAAAACTCTATAATAGAAAGATTTTAGATAGTGTCTATAAGAAATATCTTGACTCAAAGGTTTATCTAGCCATTATAGATATAGATAATTTTAAAAAGATTAACGATACATTTGGACACTTGGCAGGAGATGAAGTTCTTGTAACTTTGGCAAATATACTCAAAAATTCACTAAGAAAAAATGATTTGATTATAAGATGGGGTGGAGAGGAGTTTGTGATTGTCTTTGATGGGATTAAAAATGATAATTTGGCGTTTGTTATAACTGATAGTTTAAGAGAAACTATAGAGAATACTACGGTTGATGTTGTTGGAAACTTTACATGTAGCTTTGGTTTGGCAAGTATGATCATAAGAAAAAAAGAGGACTTTGATGTACTTTTTAAAAAGGCAGATGAGTTACTATATAGAGCCAAAAGAAATGGAAAAAATAGGGTTGAGATGGATAAAGAGTAGTGATTAATTGTATAGATAAAGCTTGAATTTAATCTATTTATGTTAGCCTCAGTATTAAAAAATAGATAGGAAGTTTTGATGAATATAAAGAGGGTTGTAAAATTTAGTTTTATCTTAGTATCTGTCTTAATTTTAATTTTGACTTTGACTAACTTTATAGCACTCTACCAGATAAAGCAAAACAATGCCTTAAGAAAAAATATAGTTCAAATTGTGTCAATGCAAGATAGTATGAGTAGTCTTCTAGAACAGCTTTTCAATACCAAAAGTTTAAAGGAGCTTGAAAAATTTGAAAAGAGTTTTATAAAGTATGAAAAGAGCTTTGAAAAACTAAGAGATAAAATTAAGCTGTCTGGTAAAAATTTTTATATGCAATTTATTAAAGATTTGAGACAAGAGGGTGAGATTTCTAAAAATTTAAAACTACTTTATAAAAATGAAAAGAAGATAGAAAAAATGTTTGAGACTGCTTATGTTATTCAAAAAAGCAGAATTAACTATAAAGATAAACTGCAAGTACTGTTACCAAGAGAGAAAGAGTTAAGATATATTTTGGCAGATGAGGTTTATAAATCAAACGATATGAAGTTAATTATGCTCTTTGATGATATGAAATACTACTCCAAAGAGGCTCTATATCAATATAAGGATGAAAAAAGTGTCAATAAATGGATAAAATCTATAAAGCCAATAGAAAATTTCTGTTTAAGCTCAGTTGTAGAAGAGTACATATCAATTTCTAAAAAGATAGGTGATTTTATTTTGAAAATAGAGGATATTAGATTAAAAGAGGAGAGATTAACTAAGGATATTTCAAATATATTGGAACATAACAAGAAGATAAGTTACAACATAGAAAAAATGGCAGAGAACTTTCTCTCATCATATATAAATACTATCTACATTTTTATATTTTTTCTTTTTATCTCTATAATTGTTTTGATTTTAATATTATCTTATAGAGTATATAAAAATGTGGGATTATCTGTAGATGAGATAGAAAGTAGAGTCAAAGAGGGGCTTGAAAAGATTCAAAAATTAAATAAAGAGATAGAAGATACCCAAAAAGAAGTAGTTTTTACCATGGGTGCTATAGCTGAACAAAGAAGTAAAGAGACGGGAAATCATGTAAAAAGAGTAGCTCGATATAGTGAACTATTGGCAAAACATTATGGATTGTCTAAAGAGGAGTGTGAGTTACTTAAACAAGCTTCACCAATGCATGACATAGGCAAAGTAGCAATCCCAGATTCCATACTAAATAAGCCTGGAAGATTTAACGATAAAGAGAGAGAAATTATGAATACTCATGCAAAAATTGGTTATGATATGCTAAAACATTCAGATAGAAAGCTTTTGAAAGCTGCTGCAATAGTTGCGTATGAGCATCATGAAAAGTGGGATGGAAATGGGTATCCAAGAGGATTAAAGGGAGAGGATATCCACATTTATGGAAGGATTACAGCTTTGGCAGATGTTTTTGATGCACTTGGAAGTGATAGGGTTTATAAAAAGGCTTGGGATGATGAGAGGATATTTACACTAATAAAAGAGGAGAGAGCAAAACACTTTGATCCTAAATTGGTAGATATCTTTTTTGAACATTTAGATGAGTTCTTGAAAATAAGAGACTCTCTTAAGGATAAATTTTAATATGAATGAAAAAATAGAACTAGGAAAGATAAATTTCCTAGAGGTAGATAGAAAAAGTGATCATGGGTTGTATTTGGTAGCGAGTGATGGGGATGATGTGCTTCTTCCAAATGCTTATGTGGATGAGAGTATGCAAATAGGTGATCTTTTGGAGGTGTTTGTTTATAATGACTCTGAAGATAGATATGTAGCAACAACTCTTCAGCCAAAAGCGATGTTGGATGAATTTGGTTATTTTGAGGTGGTAAGCGTAGAGAATTTTGGGGCATTTGTTAATTGGGGGCTTCCTAAAGATCTTTTTGTTCCTAAAAAATTTCAAAGAATCCCTCTTGAGGTTGGGATGAAGTTTGTTTTTAGAGTTTGTTTGGATGAAGATAGCGATAGACTCATAGCAGCCCACAAATACAATAAATTTTTATCAAAAGATACCCACAAACTAAAACCAAATCAACAAGTGAAGATTATAGTTAGAGAAAAAACTCCACTAGGTTATAAAGTTATAGTTGATAACCTTTATGAGGGAATGATATATCATAATGAGATATTTGAGACTCTTTGGATAGGGCAGAAAAAAACTGCCTATGTAAAAACTATAAGAGCAGATAAAAAGCTAGACATTTCACTTCAGCCCATAGGAAAAGACAACAAAGAGAGTGCGCTATATAGAGTTCAAAAGGTTTTAAAGTCCAATGGCGGAAGGATGAGCTGCAACTCAAAGAGTTCACCTGAGCTAATAAAAGAACTTTTTGGGCTTAGTAAAAAGAGCTTTAAGAGTGCTTTGAGCGAGTTAAAAGAAAAGAACATAGTTGAAGTTTATGAGGGCGGTATTTGTTTGAAGTAGCAATTGTAGGAGCTGGTGCATCTGGGTTGGTAGCGGCTTTGAGTGTTGCTAGAAGAGGAAAAAGGGTAGTAGTTTTTGAAAAAAATTCAAAAATAGGAAAAAAACTACTTGCAACTGGTAACGGAAGATGCAATATATCAAATAAAAGTGTAGAAAAATCAAACTTTCACTCTAATAATCCTGGTTTTGTTGAGAGTGTATTGGGGCAGTTTAGCACTTCTGCATGCAGAGATTTTTTTGAAGAGCTTGGCATAGAGTTTAAGGAAGGTCAAAAAGGAAGACTCTATCCTATGAGTCTTAAATCTTCAAGTGTGGTTGATTTGCTGGTTTATGAGTGCAAAAGAGTTGGTGTTGAATTTAGACTATCTAGTGAAGTTAAGAGAGTTAAGAAGATAGGTGAGAGTTTTTATTTGTTTATAGAGGATGAAAAGATTCAAGCAAAAGTAGTCTTATTGGCAACTGGGAGTTTGGCTTTTGGTGGAAGTAGTAGTGGTTATGAGTTTGCAAAAGAGTTTGGACATAAGGTTTTGCCAATCTTTCCTTCGCTTGTTCAATTGGTTTGTAAAGAGAATTTAAAAGAGATTAGCGGTGTAAAGGTAGAGGCTTTGGTAGAGGTTTGTTCTGAGCCAAAAGAGAGTTCATTTGGGGATCTTCTTTTTACAAACTATGGGGTTTCTGGTTCAGTAATTTTGGATGTAAGCAGGATTGTAAGTTTACATGTAAGCAGAGGTGAGAGCATAAAACTAAAGATAGATCTTTTTAGTGAACTCTCAAAAGAGGCACTTAAAAATAGACTGAAAAATAGACTGAAATTTGCAAACCAAAAGAGTGTTGAGCTATGGTTGGATGGATTTTTAAATCCAAAACTTGCCAAATTTTTTGCTAAAAAAGTAAGCAAAATTAGAGCCGACGAGCTAAACCAAAGAGACTTAACAAAGCTAGCTTATGAGTTAAAAAATATGGAGATGCTTGCAATAGAGACAAAAGGCTTCAAAAGTGCAGAGGTTTGTGCAGGTGGGATAGATACAAAAGCGGTAAATTCAAAAACTATGGAGTCAAAACTGGTAAAAGGACTCTATTTTAGTGGAGAGATTTTGGATGTCGATGGGGATTGTGGGGGTTATAATCTTCATTTTGCTTGGGCTAGTGGATTTGTAAGTGCAAATTCCATATGTGATATGCTATAATAAAGCTCGAATTATGATAGGTATAGGAATGCAGATGTATGATTTTACAGTAGTGTTAGATAGTGAAGCTAGAATTGTAGAGTATGAAGATAGAGCCTCTTTGCTTGGTTATGAGAAAGAAGAGGTTTTGGGCAAGAACTGGTTTGATCTTTTTATATCTGATCCAGATTTGCCAAAGGTGAAAAAGGTCTTTAATGAGCTATTTGATTCTGGAGACATTATAGAGTTATCATCATATAGAAATGATGTTAGAAGAAAAGATGGAACGCATGTTTTTATGGATTTTGATAATCATATGTTTTTCGATGGCAAAGGTAGGCTTTTGGTAGAAGCCAATGCTAATGAACACTTTAGAGCTCTGGATTAAATATAACGAGGTAGGAGTTTTTTATGATTAGGGAAATACTAAAACCAAAAAGTGAAGTAGTAAACATTAGGGTTCCAAAAGAGTATATTGGTAAGGAAATTGAGGTTATAGTTTTTTCTAAGCTAGACATACAAAATAGTTTTATAGATAAGAGAGTATCATTGGCAGAAGAATTTAAAAAATTGATGGAAAAAACTCCAAAAATGAAAGATATTAGCTATAAACTTAAAATGGAAGATGAGATAAATAACTTTGACATACTTTGATACAAATATTTTGATTTATGCAACAGTTGAGCAGGATTTAAAAAAATTTCAAATTTCAAATGATTTGATTTACGAGGCAATCAAAAGTAAAAATTTTTTTATATCTCCACTTGTTTTGAGCGAATACATTTTTATACTTTCTAAATTAAAAATAGCAGAGCAATGTGAAGAGCAGATTGGTTTTTATAGTAAATTTATTGATGGCTTTGTAGATAAAGGAGCTGTAGTTAGTGCATATTTTAAGTGTAGTATTAAAAATAAATGTAAAAATATCAATGATTATATCCATCTTGAAATTGCAAATGAGTACTGTAAAAAATTTGTCACTTTTGATAGTGATTTTAAAAATTTAGAACAAAATTATGACTTAAAAATTGAGATTCTGAGTTAATCTATGAGTAAATTTACACACCTACATCTACACACAGAGTACTCTTTGCTTGATGGTGCAAACGAGATAGAAAAATTAGCAAGTGAATTTGAAGCATTTGAAGCAATGCATAGAGATGATTGCAAGAAAAAAAGTT
>Ga0256840_1004695_pt1 | contig 10095 bp, 9 predicted proteins | sample 355202metaG_FD_185969 | JGI IMG/M metagenome (GOLD analysis project Ga0256840, IMG submission 185969) | Hydrothermal vent microbial communities from Mid Atlantic Ridge, Atlantic Ocean - 355-202 | ecosystem: Environmental > Aquatic > Marine > Hydrothermal vents | place: Atlantic Ocean: Mid...
CTATAATAGTCGCAAATGGCGTAACCTTTGTGGCATTTTCGATCATCATTCTCCTGTTTGCACGAAGTGTTGTGGATCCAATCAAGAAGACTGCAGGCTTTATCAACTCCGTTTCCCAGAAGATGGACCTCACCAAGAGAATGGAGGTGAAGGGCAGGGACGAAATGGCAGCAATGACAAGATCCATGAACGGTTTTCTCGACGCCCTTCAGGAGGCATTTAAAGACGTTGTGCAGAAGTCAGGAGAGTTTGCCAGTACCAGTAGCAGGGTCTATCAGGTGGCAGAGAGGATCACTGAGAATGCAGGCAAACAGGCCCACAGATCCAAGGATGCCCAGAAGCGTGTGGAGCTCATGGGAAAGACCGCCCAGGAGGTGGCGCAGCATGCACAGTCATCTGCAAAACTTGCCAGGGAAGTTGCTTCTGTAATTGAAGAGATTGTCAATACCAGTGGTGAGATCAGCAAGGTCTCTAATGAAAACAAATCTGGGGCTCAGACTGTGGTTGAAACAGTTGCTGCTATGGGTGAAACCGCTCAGCAGGTCCAGGCCCGTGCGATTCAACAGTCAGAAGCAGCGGAAAAAACATCAGTTGCCCTGAGGGAGATGGCAAGTGAGCTGAATCTCATGGCCAAGGAGGCAGAACAGGCGGCTGTTCAGGCGGAAGGAACCATGCAGAATGCCCAGAAGGGGCGTCAGGCCCTTGCAGAGACGGTACGGGGTATGGAGAATATAGCCAAGAGTTCTCAGCAGGTTCGGGAGATCGTAGATATGATCTCAGACATTGCAGAGCAGACCAACCTTCTAGCCCTTAACGCAGCAATCGAGGCCGCCAGGGCCGGCGAGCATGGACGGGGTTTTGCCGTGGTTGCCGAGGAGATTCGTAAGCTTGCAGACCGGACCAGTGAGTCAACCCGTGAAATTGAAAGCCTTATCGAGGAGAGTGCGGAAAGCGTGGAGACAGGGCTCAATCTGGCCAATGAGAGCAGTAATACCCTGGAAGAGTTGCTGCGTGCAGTGGAAGATTCTGCAAAGGTCATCATCGAGATTGCAGAGGCATCCGGCAAGCAGTCAAAGGCTACTGGGCGCCTGGTAAATTCCATGGATCAGGTCAAGGAGTTGTCCTCATCCATTGTGCAGATGACAGGCAAGCAGGGTGAGAGAAGAAAACGGGTGGAAGAGGCTATTGCAGTACTTCAGGAACTCAGCGACAGGATTTCAGAGATCGCCAGATCCTCATCCATGGTTACCAGGACGGCTGTGGAGACTGTGGGGCAGGTCGTGGTAAACTCCAGCGAGATCACGTCCAGAACCGAAAAACAGAAGGAGCGTAGCGCAGCCCTCAGAGAACTGCTGGATACCATGGCAGCCGTTGCCAGCCAGAATGCCAAGGGTGCTGAGGTCGCCCTGGAAGATATGGTTGCCCTGCAGAAAGGGGCCAAGGAGCTGGAGAAGATCATGAGGAGATTCAAGGTCTCTTCTTTCTCCTGATAAAGGGAAAAGTCTAAGATTGTGTCGACAAGCCCAAGGGGATCAAGGAAAATATCATGTTGAAGAACTGCCGGAACTCCTTAGCCATCCTGTTTTTGTGTTTCTCTTTTGTTTGCCCTGAAATCGCTGCTTCTCAGGAGTTGGTTCTCGGGGCATCCAGTGCCCAGAGCGGAACAAGCGGAAAGCTTGGAAGGGAATATGCAAGAGGGTTCCAGGCATATTTTGCTCATGTAAATCAGAATGGCGGAGTTAATGGCAGGAAGATAGTTCTTAAGATAAGGGATGATGGCTATGAGCCAGGCCGGGCCAGGGCAAATACAAGGAGATTCGTTACTGACGATGTACTCCTGTTGACCGGATATGTTGGTACCCCAACAGCCAAGGCTGCCCTGCCTGTTGCAGAGGATGCTGGCCTTCCATTCTTTTTCCCCATGACTGGAGCGGAGTTTTTGAGGCATCCGGTCCGGCCGCTGGTATTCAACCTGAGAGCCAGTTATTTCATGGAGACCGAGATGATGGTTCGGTATCTTGTGGACAATCTGGCTCTTAACCGGATAGCTGTTTTCTATCAAGCGGACTCCTTTGGCCAGGCTGGCCTTGCCGGGGTCCAGCGCGCTATGAAGAAAAGGGGCATGAAGCTGGAAGGGAGTGCAAGCTATGCCAGAAATACCATTGCTGTAAAGGGTGCAGTGGAAAAGTTGGCCAGGCTGAAGCCAGAGGCAGTGATAATGATAGGTACCTACAAGCCCTGCGTCAGATTTATCCAGATTGCCAAGAGAAGTGGTATGGCAAACTGCCTTTTTCTCAACATCTCTTTTGTGGGAAGTGCGGCTCTGGCTCACTATCTCGGCAAGGATGGAGATGGCGTGATGATCTCCCAGGTGGTCCCGTCCCCGTGGAACATGGATCTCCCTGCTGTCCAGGAATATCACGCAGTAATGAAGGCCAGATTCAACGATTTCAAACCTGGTTATCTGAGTTTTGAGGGATTTTTGGCAGCAAAGACACTGGTGGAAATCCTGAACAGGGCCGGTCCAGAACCCGACAGGAAAAGTGTTCTTCAGGCCGCCAACAGCCTGAGGGATTATGACCCTGGTATCGGAACATACATCAGTTTCTCTGCCAAAGATCATCAGGGGCTGGATAAGGTGTTCCTGGTGAAGATCCAGAAAGGTCGTTTTGTGCCGGTCCGGTTCTGATACCGTACATACTATTTCCATGTTTTTATTCACTGTTTCTTAAAAAAGACTAAAAATGGTTGTGCTACTCCCCTGAAGCTTTATCTTCTCCTGTGTAAAAAAGTTGTGTTGAGCAATGATGGAACTATTGCCGATTGGCATGGGTTTGGGTTCCTTCATGAATAGGGAGGAGAGATTCAGATGGGTGTTTTGGCAGAGCAGGATGGATTCAATCTGGACGAGATCGGCAGAAAGATGTCTGAGGAAGCTGGACCGGTTGGTCTGGCACAAGAGGCCCGTGCTGCATTTTCTGCAATAGTTGAGGCAGGGGAGGTGCTTCTCTCCTATGCCAGGACGGGCTTCAGGATAAATTTTAAGGGGCGTATAGATCTGGTGACAGATGCAGATCTTGCCTCTGAAAAGGTGATTCTGCACGCTCTGAAAGGGATCGAAGAGGTAGAAATACTGGCAGAGGAAGATAGTGGATCTTCACCTGTCCCGGGAAAATGGGATCTCTCACCAGGGCGATATTGGATAGTTGATCCTCTGGACGGGACTACAAACTTTGCCCATTTTTTCCCCATGTATGCAGTCTCCATAGCCTTGACCCAGGTGGATTCATCCGCTTCATGCACTCCCCTGTTGGGAATGGTCTATCTGCCCCGGCTTAAAGAGCTGTTCTGGGGCCTCAAGGGCAGAGGAGCCTGGCTCAATTGCAACCCTATTTCGGTTTCCACTCAAGAGAGCATGGAGAGGTCGCTTCTTGCCACCGGGTTTCCGTATGATATCCATGAAGATTCAGGAGATGTCATAGATGCCTTCTCCAAAATGATCGTAAGGGCTCAGGGGATCAGGCGTGCAGGGGCAGCTGCCATAGACCTGGCCTATGTAGCAGCTGGGCGATTTGAAGGTTTTTGGGAGATGAAACTCAAGCCGTGGGATACTGCTGCAGGTTGGCTGCTCATCCAGGAGGCTGGCGGCCAAGTTTCTGATTTTCAGGGCAGGCCTTTCACCCCATTTTTCAGCGAAGTGGCTGCGTCAAACAGCCATATCCACAAGGAGATGATCAGGCTGCTTTCAGACTATTCTATAGGGAGATGATGCTGAACCATGGGGATGACTCGTCATATTGAATGTGAAAGATGTGGGGCATTGCTGACCGCATACCGCAATCCAGTGCCAACTGTGGATATAATCATTGAAATTCAAGGAGAGATAGTGGTTGTAGAGCGAAAAAATCCTCCGAAGGGGATGGCTCTGCCTGGTGGATTTGTTGACTATGGAGAGTCTGTGGCTGATGCTGCCGCAAGGGAGGCCAGGGAGGAGACGGGACTGGAGATAGAGATTAAATATCTTCTTGGAGTATATTCCGACCCTTCCAGGGATAGGCGGCTCCACACCATAACCTCTGTCTTTGTGGCTTCTTCCAGCGGAGAACCTGTGGCAGGTGATGATGCTAAAGAGGTAATCCTTGTAAGGCCAGAGGAAGCAGGCCCTCTCTGTTTTGATCATAACAGGATTTTACAGGATTATCTGGAGGCCAAAAAAGATATTGATCAGCAGGATTCCAGCTATAGGTATAACAGGTGCTGTTACTTTTCCTGATACTCCCTGTCCTTTATTACCAACTGGTTGCCTCCCAACTCCTTTGCCATATAGAGGGCTGAATCTGCCTTTCTGATGAGATCGTCAACACCCTCCTCAAGTTGCTGAGGTTCCGATATCTGGAGTGAAGCAAGTCCTATACTGGCGGTTACCCTGTCTCCTTTTCTGTTGAGCAGATTGGTCCTGATCCTCTCTGCAATGGCTGCTGCCTGCTCCTGGGTTGCATAGGGTATAAGTACTGCAAATTCATCGCCGCCAAATCTGAAACAGATATCCACATGTTCCCGGGTTGACTTCCTGATGGTATTTGCCACATGCTGCAACACCCTGTCTCCTGCCTGGTGTCCTTTGCGGTCGTTTATCTCCTTGAAGTTGTCCAGGTCCAGCATGATGAGAAAAAGCGGGTAGTTCTGCCGAACCGCCCTGATCGCCTCCTCACGGATCTTTTCATCGAAACAGCGGCGGTTATACAGGTCTGTAAGGGAATCCTTGATGGAAAGCCTGTGGAGCTGATAACGAAGCTCCCTCTCCCTGAATATCCGGTTCACCTTTGCCTCAAGCTCATCCAAAGGAAAAGGTTTCTGTATGAAGTCGCTGGCCCCAGCCCTGATCACATCTGTATAGGTGAAGTTTTTGGAGTAGCCGGTCATCACGATCACATCCATATCTTTGTTGAGTTCCCTGGCCTTGCGCATCAGTTCGAATCCGTCCATTTCAGGCATGATAAGATCTGTAATTAACAGGGTTGCAGGAAAGCCCTCCAGTATCTTAAGGGCCTCTATCCCGTTGGATGCTATGCGATGGTCTATCTTCAGCCTGGAAAAATACTGGGCCATCAGGTTGCGAATGGCTGCTTCGTCATCAACAATTACGATTCTTTGCTGCTCTTTCTGTTCCTGTGCAGCTTTATTGGTTTTCATGGAGCGGGTTCCTGTCTTTTGGTCAGTCTGTAAATGGATATTCAGTTTTCATTCAGCTATATATAAATTATTCGTCAGGTTTCTGCCATTATATGATTGAAAAAAAAGAGCGTAATTGGTAGAAAATAGGGGAAAATTTTTTCACAAGGTGGGGCATGGAGTTAATAATCGGGGAAAGCGAGGCGATATCCAGGTTAAAGCAGCTCATAGCACGGGTGGCGGATACCGGCCTTACTGTATTGATAAATGGCGAAAGTGGTGTGGGTAAGGAGCTTGTGGCCAGAAGTCTGCATCAGCAATCCGGCCGCCGAAACCGCCCTTTTGTCAAGGTCAACTGTGCTGCTCTTCCAGGAGAGCTTCTTGAAAGCGAGCTCTTTGGTTACGAGAAGGGGGCCTTCACCGGGGCTGATCAGCCCAAGCCAGGCAAGTTTGAGCTGGCTGACAACGGCACTATCTTTTTGGACGAGATAGGAGATATGTCCATTTCCTTGCAGGCCAAGATGCTCCAGGTGCTCCAGGATGGGGAGTTCAGCAGGGTTGGCGGCGTCAAGGATGTCAAGGTCAATACATGGATTGTCTGTGCCACCCATCATGACCTGGAAGCAGATATACAGGCAGGAACTTTCAGGGAAGACCTCTATTACAGGATCAATATAATAAAGATAATCGTTCCGCCTCTGCGGGATCGGCTCGATGATATCCCCCTGCTTGTCAGGCATTTCCTGGCCAAATATCAGTCCAGCCTGGGGCAGCATGAGGGGCAGTTTCAGATTTCGCCGGATCTGATGCGCCTTTTTATGCAGTATAACTGGCCAGGTAACGTCAGGGAGCTGGAGAATCTTATCCAGAAGCTGATGGTTACCCAGGATGAGGCCGCTATCATAGATGATCTGACTCGCAAGATCCATGGTTCGGAATCCAGACTGGAACGAAAGAGTCAGTGGCAGCCGGATCAGCAGATACTTGATGCAGTGTTGCAGGATGTCAAGGCTCAGGTAGCGCAGGGACTGCCTCCCTTGAAGGAGGTGAAGAAAAGGGCACAGGCCGTAGCGGAGAGAGTTGTTATAGAGGAGGCCCTGTCTGTGGCCAGGGGAAACAGGAAGGAGGCGGCCAAGCTCTTGAAAATCAGCTACAAGGCCCTTCTTTACAAGATGAGAGATTATGATATCGATGATGACCTTTCTTCTCATTCAGGTGCGACTATCAATATCAAACCCACATCAGATAGTTTATGATCCGGTGCAGTCTGCCTTGTTTTCCTGTCTTTAGAAAAGTTTTCCTTTTTTAGTGGAAAAATAGTTCTGTTCATTTGGAACTATTTTTCTTACCTCTCTATTTTTTTCTCAATCTACCCATTTCTGCGGTTCCTTTGTCGGTCTGTTGGCCTTTTCCCCCTTGGCCTTTTTTTTGCATTAAAAATTTTAATGAAGCATGCAGCGAGGGAAAAAATGGGCCGAGAACATCCTGTACCGGACAGAAGGAGACATTGCAGGCTCCAGTTTCAGATGCCTGTTGAGCTTCTCAATGGCGACAAGGTTATAGCAGAGGCCAGGTCCATGGATATTTCACCGTCCGGGATGAGGCTGCTATTGCTCAAGGGCACAGTGAAAGAGGAGGATGATCTCTGGATAAGGCCAAAATGTAATGGTAGATCCGATAATGTTACGGAACTGCCCGCCCAGGTACGTTGGAAACAGGGAGGCCAGCATAAGGGGCAGGCAGGGGTAATTTTCCCTGACGATGAAACCATCTTTTCAGCTATGCTGAATCTTATCTGCAATGGGCTTGGTTCAACCCCTGTTTCCAGTCCCGTATTTCAGGAGATACTTGATGCCGTACACAATCCCCTGGTAATTTTTGACCAGGAACTATCTGTTATTTCCATTAGCCGCCATTTTCCCTTTTTATCTTTTGCCCCTGAGACATATCAGGGTGGTTCCTGGGAGGGGCTCGATCTGCTGTTCAAACATCTGAGCTCTACCGAGTTCAATTTTGCAGAGGCTGCCAGCAAGGCCCTTGCTTCCTCATCCAGCCTGCAGTTTCAGGCCCTGGCCTGTGATGAAAACGGCAAAAACAGGGGGAGGTATTTTAACATAACCCTTTCTCCCATCCATGTGGGTGAGATATCCATCCTTATTACAGAAGTCAGGGATGTCACCCTCCTCTATCAACTCAAGGAGAGATTGGGGAAGAGGGATGATAATCTGCTGTATCAGGCCCGTTATATGATGTTAGGGCAGATATTCGATGAACTCCTTGAAGATATCGTGAACCCTCTTTCAGCAGTGGTGGGCCGGTTAGATCTGCTACAGTTGAAGATCGACAAGGCAATCTCCCAGGGTAATCGTAATCAGGATGTGATAAGTTGGGCATCTGAACTGGAGACCATAACAGGCCTTTTTGATGATGTGGTGGAGTTCTGCCGCATAGCTGCAAAGAGACGGGAGAGGGACAAACTGTCATGTCAGAGAGCAGCGGCATCTCTCAATGATATGGTGGATGATGCACTGGGTATCATTGCCCTCAATTCTGACTTCCGCAAGGTGGATCTTGAACTACGTCTGCGCAATGGTCTTCCTGCTGTGAGGGGTGACAGGTTTGCCTGGACCAATGCCTATGTATATATCTTGCAGGCTATCCTGAAGAGAATGAAAGGGCTCAAGGATAAAAAGATAACCCTGCAGTCAGAATTTGTAGAGGGCAAGGTGGTTTTGAGGATATCCCATAACGGGAGGGCCTTGATGTTGCCTCTGGAAAAGACAGTTGGTTTTGGTTTGCTGGAGTTTCTGGTGAACAGATATAACCTCTCCATCACTACGTCAGGCGTGACAGGCAACCAGACTATCAGCCTTTATATGGAGCCTGATGGAAAGGAGTAATTATCTGAAGTTATTGGTCAATAAACATGGATATCCAAGTGAATTCAGGCTATTTTTTTCTGGCAATGTGTTTCTTTACCGATTCCTTGAGTTCATCCATGTTGAAGGATTTAACTATATAGTCGTCTGAGGCCCAGGATGCCAGTTCCTGCTTGTATTCAGGATAAGCAGAGCTCAAGATCACCGGGATGTCAGGCTGCATCTGTTTCATCTGCCTTAACACCTCAATTCCATCCATGCCTGGCATATTGATATCCAGGACAACCAGATCCGGTGGGTCTTCCTTGAAGAGCTGCAGGGCCTCTTCACCGCTCATGGCAGAGACGACTTCGTAACCTTCCTCTTCAAACTCCTCCCTGTAAAGGAGATGAATGCTCTCTTCGTCATCTACTACGAGAATCCTTTTTTTATCACTCATGGCTATTCTCTCCTATGATATCTCCGTCTCTTTCAAGACCCTCGCGGCCTCTTCAGGCGGGGTAGAGTTAATGTAAAATCCGGTTCCCCATTCAAAGCCTGCAACAGTGGTAACCTTTGGCATGATCTCAATATGCCAGTGAAAGTACTCCAGCCCGTTTTCTCTCAATGGCGCCGTGTGCAGCATGAAGTTGAATGGAACATCCTTGATGGCAGTGTCCAGTTTCTTCATGGTAGTGGAGAAGAGCTCAGCCATCATCTTTATCTGTTCATCATTCATGCTTACGAACCGGCTGTAATGCCTCTTGGGCAAGAACCACATCTCAAATGGCGATCTCGGAGCAAAGGGGCAGATGGTGATGAATTCATCGTTTTCACACACGACCCTGATGTTCTGCGACCTCTCCTGCCTGATTATATCACAAAAGACACATCTGTCCCGATAATCATAATATTTCATGCATCCCTTGAGTTCTTCCTGTATAAGATGAGGAATGATGGGAAGTGCTATTAGCTGGGAGTGGGCGTGTTCCAGGGAGGCGCCTGCCGCCTTCCCCTTGTTTTTGAATATTATTATATACTGGAAACGCGGATCACCTGATAGATCCACTATTCTGTCCCGATAGGCCCTGAAGACCAGAGCAAGCTGCTCCAGATCCATTGTGGCCATGGTCTCATAGTGGTTCGGAGTCTCAATAATGACCTCATGGGCGCCTATGCCATTCATCTTGTCATAGATCCCTTCACCCCGCTTATCCAAGTCTCCTTCGATGATAAGGGCAGGAAATTTGTTGGGAACTACTCGAACCCGCCATCCCTGACCATTGGGATCATGGGCATCTCTGCCATAGGCCAGTACTTCTGGAGGAGTAGTTGCCTCATTACCTGGACAGAGAGGGCAGAATCCTCCCTTTGTCCTTTCCGGCTCTATTACAAAGTCAAAGGGGCGCTTTCCCCTCTCCTTTGCGATAATGACCCATCTTCCGATTATGGGATCGCGCCTGAGTTCAGGCATGGATGCTCCTGTTTGCTCATCAAAGGCCTTTGGCCTTCTCCTCCTGTTCCTGCCGGGATTTGCACTGGATGCAAAGGGTGGTAACAGGCCTGGCTTCAAGCCTCTTGACACCTATATCCTCACCGCACTCCTCACAGACTCCATAAGACCCATCCTTTATACGTTCCAGGGCCTTCTGTATCTTTTTTATCAGTTTCCGCTCTCTGTCCCTTATGCGAAGCTCAAAGTTTCTCTCAGATTCCAGAGTCGCCCTGTCTGCAGGATCTGCAACATTTGCCTCAATGGCAGTCATCTCTTCAATAGTTTTACCAGCCTCCCCGAGCAGTTCGGCCAGTTTGTCTTCGAGCATTTTTTTGAAATAATCAAGCTGTGCCTGTTCCATGTATCCTCCTGCTTGATATTACTGCCTTGTCTTTTTGTCATATCTGTTTAACAGGAATAACTGTTTTATCCTTCCTGCTGGTTCCGCTTCCAGTGACCGCTTTTACCCCCACTCTTTTCAAGAAGCATGACGTCCGAAATCACCATTCCCTTGTCAACTGCCTTGCACATGTCGTAGATGGTCAATGCAGCAATGGATGCAGCCGTCAT
>Ga0256840_1004696_pt1 | contig 10093 bp, 11 predicted proteins | sample 355202metaG_FD_185969 | JGI IMG/M metagenome (GOLD analysis project Ga0256840, IMG submission 185969) | Hydrothermal vent microbial communities from Mid Atlantic Ridge, Atlantic Ocean - 355-202 | ecosystem: Environmental > Aquatic > Marine > Hydrothermal vents | place: Atlantic Ocean: Mid...
ATTTTTATTGTAAATTTTAGTATTGTTTAGAGATATTATAGAGAGATTGTACTTAGAGCGTTAAAAAATAGCTCTAAGTTTCAAATAATTATTTTTGGACATCACCACGATAGGTTACAATCCCACCGAAGTGGTTTATGGCACGCGTATGCCCATTTTGTTTAAAAATATTTTGCACTTGTGCACTACGGTTACCTGTACGGCAAGTAAAAATAACCGTTTTGTCTTTTGTCTGGTTAAAGAGGTCTTGTGCCCATTGTTGAAAAGTTGACGTAGGCTTAAGCATATCAGCACCTTTTATGTGCCCCATATTCCATTCCATATCTTCTCTCACATCTATCAATACAAAGTCTGCTTTCCCTTCTTCTCTTGCTTGTAAAAGTAATTGAAGTTCTTCAGAATTTATATCGTTTTTTTCTAATAAGTTTTGCAAAGTATTGTCTCCCTGACGTTAAATAATCGGATAATTATAGTCAATAATTATTATAATCTGCTGTAAAGGATACTTCTCTATTGCTTATGCCTCTTGTGCGGCTCTATACTCAGGAGTACAGAATATTTGACAGTGACATACACCCGTTTCTGGTATCTCTTTTTCGATAGCTGGTTTACATGGACAGATACGGTCATCTGTACTTTTAAACTTACCTTCTTTTTCAGGGTCTGGTTCTACCATAAAGCATGGGCAAAAACGTTTTCCAAAAAGCATTTTATGACGTGCAAGCCCCATAATGACACCTTCATTTACATCTTCATTTACATTGTAAACCCATCCTTTACTTTCACAGACTTTATCTGTAAATTTTTCTGTTTTTGCTAGTTCATCTTTAAACTCTTGTGAGTTCATGTCCAATTGTGGCATCATTGATTCATCCTTATATTTTGATATTTATAGTTATGTAGTTATATCTAAACAAAGTTAATATATAATAAGAAAAATTATCATTAAGGGTAAAAATGCAAATAGATGATACTGTCCTAGCCAAATTGGAGAAACTTTCACACTTACGTATAGATGAGAGTAAAAAAGAAGAAGTGAAAGCACAACTCTCTGGTATTTTAAATTATATAGAGAACCTTAATGAGCTTGACACAAATGAACTTTCATCCTCTTTTTCAACACTGGATGGTGGTACACCTCTTAGAGAAGATACACCAAGACAAAGCAATGATATCGCAAAAAACATCTTAAAACATGCACCTCAAAGTGCAGATGATTTTTTCATCGTACCTGCGATTATCGAATAGTAAAAGAATTTTGTTATAATCATTCTTACACAAAACCTATCATACCCCCACATAAAAGGATAATTCATGGCTGCTTTTGACATTAAAAAACTACTTCAATCTGTGGTAACACATGGTTCATCAGATTTACACCTTGTTTCACGTACAGAACCACAGATAAGACTTGATGGTGTTCTTAAACCTGTCAATCTTCCCAAATTAACAGGTGAAGACATTGAAGAGATGTGCTACTCGCTTATCACAGAAAAACAAAAACAGCAATTTGAAGAAAATGACGAACTTGACTTCGCACTACTTATTCCTAATATTGGGCGTTTCAGAGCAAACTACTACAAAACACTTGGAGATATGGCAGCAGCCTTTAGGATTATTCCTATTGATGTACCATCACTTGATGATTTGGGTGCGCCGCTTGTTTACAAATCGCTGATTAAAAGAGAAAAAGGACTTATCTTGGTAACAGGACCTACAGGTTCTGGTAAGTCAACGACACTAGCTGCCATGCTGAATGAAATTAATGTTACCGAACAGAAACACGTTATCACGGTTGAAGATCCTGTGGAGTTCATACACCAAAATAAAAAATGTGTCTTCTCTCATAGAGGAGTTGGGGAAGATACCAAATCTTTTGCTACTGCACTTAAATTTGCCATGCGTCAAGATCCGGATATCATCCTTATCGGGGAGATGAGAGATAAAGAAACAATTGAAGCAGGTCTTACAGCTGCAGAGACAGGACACCTTGTCTTTGGTACACTACACACCTCTTCTGCCCCTGGAACCATTAACCGTATTATCGATGTATTTACAGGAGATGAACAACCACAAATTAGAGCCATGATATCCTCTTCACTTGTGGCAGTTATCGCACAGGCACTTTTACCGAAACTTGGTGGTGGTCGTGTGGCTGCTTCGGAAATACTGATTACCAACCATGCTATCTCCAACCTTATTCGTGAAGACAAAGTACACCAAATCTATTCACAAATGCAATTAGGACAAGGCGATTCTGGTATGCAAACACAGACACAAGCACTACTCAAATTTCTTAAAGAAGGTAAAATTTCTCGTGATATCGCACTACAATATGCAAATAAACCTGAAGAAATTTCAAAAGCATCTACTCACTAAAAGCATTTTGAGATATATATATAGATACAATACGAAAAAATAGTACAGGGAGAATAGAAATAATGGAAAACTTTTCAATGATGGACTTCAATTACTTTGATGTCACTATTGCTGCAATCATCCTTATCTTGGGGATAAAAGGATTTATGCAAGGGTTTATCAAAGAAGCATTTGGACTTGTTGGACTTGTTGCAGGAGTATACTTTGCAGCGCGTCTCGCTCCTGAAGCAGCATCTTTTATCGATACAAACTTTTTTCATTTAGAAAACCAGTCTCTCTTAAAACTGATTGGCTTTCTCGCTATTCTTATTCTTATTTGGCTCAGTGCAACAATACTCGGTTCCATTTTCTCAAAACTCACCAACCAAAGTGGCTTAGGCTTCCTTAACCGTCTTTTTGGTTTCATTGCGGGTGGGGGTAAATATTTTCTTATCTTTGCACTGATTGTTACCGCACTTTCCAATGTCACTCTCGTAAAAGACAACCTTGAAAAATATGTCAAAGATTCTGTACTCTACCCTTACTTGAAAGAAGCAGGCGCATACCTCATTAACATAGACACATCAGCGATGGGTCTCAATATGACAGATACAAGTGAAGTAGAAACAACAGGCACTGAAAATAACATCACGCACACTGATAGCAATACAACAGAGTAGGGTGTATCATGATTGCATATCCTCTCCTTTTAGAAAAGTTCAAAACCCTCTTAAAAGACAATACACTCAAGTTTACCAAGCAAAGAGAGCTTGTTTTGAAGTTTCTTTACGAAAATGATGGGCATTTTACACCAGAGGATATTTACACTTTACTTAAACAGCAATATCCAGATATCAACATTGGTATTGCCACGGTATATCGTACACTCGCTTTACTTGAAAGCTCACAAATAGCCTCATCAATCTCATTTGGTGTGCAAGGTAAGAAGTATGAATTGGGATTAAAAAAACATCATGACCACCTCATATGTACCAAATGTGGGGATATTATTGAGTTTTTTGATGATGTCATCGAGCAAAGACAAGAAGCCATCGCTAAAAAGTTCAATTTTCAAATGCGTGATCACACGATGAAAATCGTCGGTCTTTGTGAAAATTGCCAAGCATAAAAACACTATATTATAAAACAGGAGCATCCTTGATATTTGAAAATCAACAGATTCAAGACCGTATTACAAAAACACAAACACTCAGAGAAAAGGGCATCAATCCCTACCCTAACCAAATCAAAAAAGGTACACCCTCAACTACATTTTTGAGTGAATGTGCTTATGTTAAAGACATTGACGTAGCTGAAGGTGAGATGAAGCAAGACAAAACCAAATCTTACACACTCACAGGGCGTATCAAATTTATACGTATCATGGGGAAAGCTGCATTTGCCAAAATAGAAGATAGTGAGGGACTTGTACAACTTTACTTTAACCGTGACGACCTTCCTGAAGGTTACTACAATGACGTGGTTAAAAAACTCTTTGAAGTGGGTGACATCATCGAAGCCAAGGGCTATCCTTTTGTGACACAAACGGGTGAACTTACTTTACACTGTTTGGACATTCAGCTGGTTACCAAAGCTATCTTGCCTTTGCCAGAAAAATTTCATGGTATCCAAGACCAAGAGATAAAATACCGTCAACGCTACCTCGATATGATTATGGATGCAGAAGTCACCAAACGTTTCAAACTACGTTCACGCATCGTCTCAGGGATTAGAAGATTTTTTGAAGACAAAGGCTTTTTAGAAGTAGAAACCCCTATGATGCATCCTATTCCTGGTGGGGCAAATGCCAAGCCATTTACGACGCATCATAATGCTTTGGGTGTAGACAGATATTTACGTATCGCACCAGAGCTTTACCTCAAACGTCTCATTGTCGGTGGGATGGATGCTGTCTTTGAGATAAACAGAAACTTTAGAAACGAAGGGATAGATGCCACACATAACCCTGAGTTTACCTCTATTGAATTTTACTGGGCATATAAAACCTATATTGAACTGATGGAAGTGACTGAAGAGCTGTTTGACTACCTCTTTGACACCTTAAATTTGGAGAGAAAACTACCGTATGGTGAGATGGAGATAGACTTCTCTACCCCATTTGCCAAAGTAGCATGGATAGACAGTATTGTTGACATCGGTGGTGTGCCACGTGAAATTGCTACAGACAAAGATGCAGGGCTAGCTTACCTCAAAGAGCGTAACCTTAAAACCGATGAAAACTGGACACTTGGCTATATACAAGCAGAACTCTTTGACGAATTTGTCGAAGGTAAACTCATTAACCCTACGTTTATTACGGACTACCCTGTAGACATCTCTCCACTTGCCAGAAGAAACGATGAAAACCCAGAAGTCACAGAACGCTTCGAGCTTTTCATGGCAGGTAAAGAGATAGCCAATGGTTTCTCTGAGCTCAATGACCCACTAGACCAGTATGAAAGATTTAAGGGGCAAGTAGATGCCAAAGAAGCCACAGGTGACGACGAAGCCATGCACATGGACACAGACTTTGTTAAAGCCCTAGGCTATGGTATGACACCTACAGCTGGTGAGGGTATAGGTATCGACCGTTTGGTCATGATGCTTACCAACCAACACACCATCCGTGACGTACTCCTCTTCCCTGCCATGCGTCCAGAAGTCATCCAAGAGGTACCTAAAATAGATGCCACGAAAGTCTGTAAAAAATGTGGACATGATGTACTAGAAGAACTCAAACCTGCCAAAAAAGGTAAAGGGATGTTCTGTATGGATGTGTCTGCGTGTAAGCAAAGGGCTTCGGAGAGAACGTAGGTATCTTTGTCGGGGAGAACTTCCCGACCGACACACATTTAATTTAACTCTATCAAGGTAGGATTAAATTAAATTTGATATAAATACAACATTAAACAAAAAGGACACCTATGTCATATGCAATAGAAACTTTTGACCCAGAGATTTTTCAAGCCATTGAGAACGAAAGAGAGAGACAAACAGACCATTTAGAGATGATTGCTTCTGAGAACTTTACTATCCCTGCTGTGATGGAAGCGATGGGTTCAGTATTTACAAACAAATATGCTGAGGGTTACCCGTATAAACGTTACTATGGTGGGTGTGAATATGCCGATGTAGTTGAACAACTCGCTATCGACAGAGCTTGTGAACTTTTTGACTGTGAGTATGCTAATGTACAACCACACTCAGGCTCACAAGCAAATGGTGCTGTGTATGCAGCATTGCTTAAAGCGGGAGAGAAAATCCTTGGGATGGACTTAAGCCATGGTGGTCACTTAACACATGGTTCTAAGCCAAGTTTTTCTGGTAAAAACTACTCTTCATTTACCTATGGTGTAGAGCTTGATGGTCGCATTAACTATGACAGAGTGATGGACATTGCCAAAATCGTTCAACCTAAAATCATCGTCTGTGGTGCATCTGCCTATGCCAGAGAGATAGACTTTAAAAAGTTTAGAGAGATAGCCGATGAAGTAGGTGCGATTTTGTTTGCAGACATTGCACACATCGCTGGTCTTGTATGTGCAGGTGAACACCCTAGCCCATTCCCATATGCAGATGTAGTCACAACAACCACACACAAAACACTTGCAGGACCACGCGGTGGGATGATTATGACGAACGATGAAGACATCGCTAAGAAAATAAACTCTGCTATCTTCCCAGGACTGCAAGGTGGACCACTTGTGCATGTAGTCGCTGCAAAAGCGGTAGGGTTCAAGCACAACCTCTCAGATGAGTGGAAAGTCTATGCCAAACAAGTCAAAGCCAACGCTTCTAAACTGGCAGAAGTTCTAGTAAGCCGCGGTTATGACGTAGTCTCTGGTGGTACAGACAATCACCTTGTACTTGTGTCATTCTTAGACAAAGACTTCTCAGGGAAAGATGCGGATGCTGCTTTAGGTGCTGCTGGTATTACTGTAAATAAAAATACTGTACCAGGTGAAACAAGAAGTCCATTTGTGACTTCGGGTGTACGTATCGGTTCTCCTGCACTCACATCACGTGGTATGAAAGAAAAAGAGTTTGAAATCATCGCGAACAAAATTGCAGATGTACTTGACAATATCAATGATGCCGACAACCATGCCAAAATAAAAGATGACATGAAAGCATTGGCTCAAAATTTCGTGATTTATGAAAAGTCAATCTATTAACACTTGAAAGTTTTTGATTTAGAGCTACTTGATAGCCATTACTATATCAAACGCAGTACGATTGCTGAAAAAATATCTTTCAACAATCGTACTTTTTATGCCAAGTTTGAACGCATAAACGAACCCCTTACACCTCTCCTCTTAGAGCAACATCTACATAGAGAATATACCATTGCTGTACCCTTACTACAAAACAATCATACGGACTATTTGCTGATTGAATACAAAGGTCATGAATATCAGCGTTTTTATCATCTGGTAAAACATCTTTTTCAAACCCTTGAAATAGAAAATTATTCTATTTATCAGGGAAAAGACAGAGAACGTTTACAAGTTTTTATACGGGTAGATAGACTCACTTTGGAAGAAGCAGACAAACAACTTCAAACATTTTCAGATGCACTGAAAGAAAAAATGACTAAAAAATGGAAAACACTTCCTTCTCTCAATCTTCCTGAAGACTATAACATTGTGACCTTACCTTATGCAGTATATGACGGTAATTTACAATAATATAGATAAATATGATATAATCACTTCAAAATAATATTTGGAGTGTTTTCCCTTATGAATGACCACAATCTTGATGACCTTATTATCGATACGATTGCACCAAAAAGCCATAAAACAAAGAGCCTATTAACGATTATTGCCTTGCTTATTGTTGTTCTTATTGTTGCCATTATACTTACAAAAACATTGCTGAAGTCACCGGAAAATTCTGAACTTATTTTTGAAGAAAACCTCAGTGAAAGCATAGCACCTGAACTGAAACTACAAGAACCGAGTAAAGAAGTAAAAGTAGCCAAACCTGAGGAAGAAGTATCTCTTTCTACTATCATTGAAGAAAAAATATCAGCACCGAAAGAAATAGCAAAACCTGCTGAGAAGAAAGTCATAGAAGAAGAAACTGTAGAAGTGACAGAGACACCTGTCGCTGAACCTATAAAAGAAACTGTGAATGTTACAGAAGAGGTGACATCCGTTCCTAAAGTGGTAGCACCTGTCGAGGTAACAAAGCCTAAACCAGAAGTCAAAAAACCTGTGACAAAATCCATAGTAAAACCTGTTGCGAAACCTTCTCCTAAACCTATCAAGAAACCTACAGCTAGTAAAAAAGTACCTAAAGCTGTAACATCAGGTAAATACTATGTGCAAGTCAGTTCATTTAAAAGTGCCCATCCAAGTCAGCGTTTACTCTCTGTTATTAAAAGCAGTGGCTTTACCTCACATGTGACAGCACCTGACAGAACTGGCTATAAAAAGCTTCTCATTGGTCCGTACAAAACAAGAGCAGACGTGGACAAAGCAAGAGATGTCATTCGTAGCCGTATCTTAAAAAGTGCGTTTGTGGTTGAAAGGTAAGCAACAGTATGCATAAGACCATTCTTTTCGACCAACTCACCCCTGTCGCCCTCTATGGAAAGATAAAAGAAATCTTTCCAAATGAGATTACCATGCTCTTTGAATCTGTAGTCAATACCAGTGATGGGAACTTTTCTTTTATCACCATTGGGGCACAAGAACGTCTGAGTTATAAAGACAATACAACGACCTATACAGATAAAACAGGCACTAAAAAAACGTTAGAAGAAAATCCTTTTGCTTTTTTAAAGTCTTATTATAACAATATAGATAAAACTGCCTACAAAGAAAAAGCTGCTGAAGTGGGTTTCTCTTTTATAGATGGTTTTATAGGGTTTATCGCGTATGATATGGTTAAAGTATTTGAACCTACACTTGAAGAGAGTATGGACGACTTGCTTGACCCATTAGGTACACCTGACCTTGATTTGGTGCGCCCTAAAATTATTATCGCTTACTCACACAAATCTGCAAAACTTACGCTGATTCTCAATGATGCGCGTATGTCATCTGGTATCGAAGCTATAGAAAACTTGCTCCACAATACCTGTACCCCTATGCCACTTAAAGCTGTAGAGCTAGAGGGAGAAGGTACATTTAGCATCGATGAAGCACGTTTTAAAGCGCTTGTTGATGAGTCTAAAGAGAACATCCGTTCGGGTGATATTTTTCAAATACTCTTAGCAAACAGATATACACAAAAAGGCAAAATTGACCCTCTCTCGTTCTACCGTGTACTGCGTTCCAAAAACCCATCGCCTTACCTCTTTTTACTTGATTATGAAGAGTTTTCTATCTGTGGTTCAAGCCCAGAAGTAATGGTACGTCTAACTGAAGGTGAAATACTCCTTCGCCCTATAGCAGGGACACGTAAACGTGGTAAAAATGCCAAAAGAGACAAAGAGCTCGAACAAGAAATGCTAGACGACCCCAAAGAGTGTGCTGAACACCTGATGCTCATTGACCTTGGACGTAATGATGTAGGGCGAGTGGCACAGACTGGTACGGTGAAAGTTACAGACATGATGCGTGTAGAAAAGTACTCTCACGTCATGCACATGGTCTCAGATGTTGAAGCACACATCGATGAAGACAAAGATATGTTTGACCTCTTTGCTGCTACCTTTACAGCAGGTACGATGACAGGTGCACCTAAAATAGAAGCGATGAAACTCATCGCCCAATACGAGGGACTAAAGCGTGGTTTCTACTCAGGTTCCGTAGGCTACTTCTCTTTTAATGGAAACATGGACTCAGCCATTGCCATACGTACCTCACTCATTAAACCAGACAGCATTACCTTACAAGCAGGTGCAGGGGTAGTGGCGGATTCTATACCAGAACTGGAGTACTTAGAAGTGAAAAATAAACTGGGTGCTTTACTCGCTACACTTAAAGAGATGGAAAGTCTATAAACATGGCGAAAGAAATTTTTGCTATCTTCGGTAACCCTGTTTCTCACTCCAAATCTCCTCTTATGCATAACCTTGCATTCCAAGGGTTAGGCTATGATGCTTGCTATACACGATTCTTACTAGAAAATGGGCAAACACTCAAAGAGACATTTTTCAACTTAGGACTGAAAGGTGTGAATGTTACCGTACCCCATAAAGAAGCTGCATTTAATGCCTGTGATATACTTGACCCCTTTGCACAAAAGATTGGCGTAGTCAATACCATTGTGGAACGTGACGGCTTACTCTATGGATACAACACAGACGCACCAGGTTTTTTAAAAGCTATCTCAGAATTGAAAGAGATAAAAACGGTACTCTTCTTAGGTGCAGGTGGTACAGCACAATCGACCTCAAGTATTTTACGGGATGAAGGCTATGAAGTGACCTTACTTAACCGTAGTGAGGGACGCTTAGAAAAATATAAAGCAGATGGTTTTGAAACCTATACTTTTGAGACATTTAAAACGCAAACCTATGACCTTGTTATCAATATGACCTCTGCAGGGCTTGAAGATAATAATCTTCCTGCCCCCAAAGAGATACTTAATAGTGTCATACCCCACGCAAAGGCATGTGTAGATGTGATTTATGGAAAAGAGACACCATTTTTAACATTGGCAAAGTCTTATGACAAGCCTACCAAAGATGGCTCCGATATGTTGCTGTATCAAGGTATCATCGCATTTGAGCATTTTACAAATAATTATTGTACATTTGACGAAATAAAATTTTATATGC
>Ga0256840_1004697_pt1 | contig 10092 bp, 8 predicted proteins | sample 355202metaG_FD_185969 | JGI IMG/M metagenome (GOLD analysis project Ga0256840, IMG submission 185969) | Hydrothermal vent microbial communities from Mid Atlantic Ridge, Atlantic Ocean - 355-202 | ecosystem: Environmental > Aquatic > Marine > Hydrothermal vents | place: Atlantic Ocean: Mid...
CTTACATCATTCCGCCCATTCCGCCCATTCCTGCCGGCGGCATAGCGGGTGCCGGATTTTCTTCTTTTTTCTCGAACATTAATGTTTCGGTTGTAAGCAGCATTCCTGCAATTGAAGCTGCATTTTCAAGCGCGATACGTGTAACTTTAGTCGGGTCTATAACTCCGGCTTTGAGCAGGTTTTCAAATTCGTCTTTTCTTGCATTGTAACCGAAATCGTCTTTTCCTTCTCTTACTTTTTGAACTATTACGGCACCTTCTTTACCTGCATTTTTTGCTATTTGTCTTAACGGTTCTTCTGCGGCTCGTTTTACTATTTCGATTCCTATATTTTCATCATCGTTTTCACCTTTAAGGTTTTTCAGGTTGTCGAGAGCTCTGATGTATGCAACGCCTCCTCCGGGAACAATTCCTTCTTCAACGGCGGCTCTTGTTGCGCTTAAAGCATCGTCAACACGATCTTTTTTCTCTTTCATTTCAACTTCTGAGGCTGCTCCGACATAAATTACGGCAACACCTCCTGCGAGTTTTGCTAATCTTTCCTGAAGTTTTTCTTTATCGTAATCTGAAGTTGTATTTTCTATCTGAATTTTTATTTCGTTTACTCTTGCTTTTATATTTTCGGGGTCGCCGGAACCGTTTACTATGGTGGTGTTGTCTTTATCCATTACTATTTTTTCGGCAGAACCGCACATTTCAAGAGTAGCATTTTCAAGTTTAAATCCTTTTTCTTCGGTTATAACGGTTCCTCCGGTAAGTATTGCAATATCTTCAAGCATTGCTTTTCTTCTGTCGCCGAATCCGGGAGCTTTTACAGCCGCAACTTTTATTGTGCCTCTTAATTTGTTAACTACAAGAGTTGTAAGAGCCTCTCCGTCAATGTCTTCGGCGATAATCATTAAGGGGCGACCTGCTTGTGCCGCAGGTTCAAGAACCGGCATGATGTCTTTCATTGCCGATATTTTTTTGTCGTGTAATAAGATGTAAGGGTTTTCGAGAACGGCTTCCATCTTGTCGGTATCGGTAATGAAATAAGGTGAGATATAACCTCTGTCGAATTGCATACCTTCAACGGTTTCAACGTATGTTTCCATACCTTTTGCTTCTTCCACGGTAATTACTCCGTCTTTTTGAACTGTTTTCATTGCGGAGGCAATGTGTTTGCCTATTTCTGCATCGTTATTTGCAGAAATTTTTGCAACTTGTTCTATTTTGTCACTGTCGACCGATACTTCCTGCGATTGATTTTTGAGACCTTCTACAATAGCTTTAACGGCTTTGTCGATACCTCTTTTTAAATCCATCGGGTTTGCACCTGAGGTAACGTTTTTAAGCCCTACGTTAATTATTGATTGTGCTAAAACGGTGGCGGTTGTTGTTCCGTCACCTGCATCGTCTCCGGTTTTAGAAGCTACTTCTTTGACCATTTGAGCTCCTACATTTTCTGCAGGATCGGGTAAGTCAATTTCTTTTGCAACGGTAACTCCGTCTTTTGTAACTTGCGGTGCTCCGTATGATTTTTCTATTACTACGTTTCGTCCTTTCGGACCCAATGTTACTTTAACTGCATCTGCAAGCTGGTCAACGCCTTTTTTTAGTGCATCTCTTGCTTCAATGTCAAATAAAATTTCTTTAGCCATTTTATCTTATTTTTTTGTTTATAAATTTCTGTTTTTACTACTCCGGTTTTACATAAAATATGCCAAAAAAGAAAAAGCATTTTCAGCTTGACGAAAGTTCATAAAGAAAGGCTTGTTTTATTTTGTAAATATTGTTATATCTTGATTATTAATTATTTATAAAATTAAAACGGTTTTTATTTTTTTGTCAGCAGATTGACAAATTGACATACTTAAGGACGAAAATAAAAAAACCGGCATATGAGCCGGTTTTTTATGTGACATTTTCCGTAAGGAAATCAGTTATTGTTATTTTTCTTTTCGTTCTTTTTAAATTCGTCAACTTGTTGTTGTGTCGGAATTTGCGGAATGCTTGTTTGATTTAGTTCCATTAATTCTTTTTGGATTTTAGACTCGGGGTTTTCTTTTGGTCTGTCGAGTGACAAACTTGCCGTTATGCTGAAAACTATTAATGCTATTGCGAGTGTCCATGTTGTTTTTTCTAAAAATTTATTTGTTTGGACAACGCCGCCTAATTGTCCGCCTCCGCCGAATGTTGAAGACAGTCCGCCTCCTTTAGAGTTCTGTGCCAGAACGATAAGTATCATCAATATGCTTACAAGAAGTATGAGTATTATGGATATTGTTAACATTTTTATTTATTTTAGTTTTTTAGTTTCGTTTATTTTGGCTGCAAAGTAATCTTTTTTTTCCGGATTTTTCAAAATTAATTTTTCATAAATTTCGATTGCCTCTTCAAATTTGCCTTGATTAACGTAAATACTTGCCATTAATTCGGTAATAATAGGCTTTTTTTCCACTGATTTTTTTTCTGCTATCTCGGCAACTGTTTCGTCAATATCTTCATCGGGAGAGGGTCTTTTTACCGGAGGCTCTTCTTTTATGAATTTTTCTATCAGGTCTTTTTTGTCGTCTTTTTCTTTTGCAGTTTCCTTACTGTCAGTTTTAAGTAAATGTCGTTTTTTCTTAAATGCTTCAATTCGTGCAAAAACTGTATCTGCCGCTTTTAAAGCTTTTTCGGATTCTTCTGCCTCCTGTTCTTCTTTTTTGTCTTTTTGCTTTGTTTTTTCGGGGACTTCAGTTATTTTATCTTCCGGTATTTTTTCTTCTTCTTCGTCTTTAGTGTCAATAAGTTCAAAAACTTCATCCTCTTTTATGTGTTCTTCATCTTTTTTAAGATTTTCCCCGGTAATGATAATTTCTTGTTCTTCTTTTTTGTCTTGAAGGGTGCCTGTTGTGTCTTCTATTTCAAATTCGATTTCTGGAGTTTCAGTTTCTTCTTTTTTTATGTCGGTTGTTTGTTTTTCAGGTTCGGCAGATATGTGTATATCGCTTTTTATTTTTACGTCTTCTTCAGGTGTTGTTTCAATTTTTTCTTCTTTTTCTTGTCCGGTAATGTCATCTTTAATTTCAATGAAATCATAAGATTGTTTCTTTGCCGGTTTTTTGGAGTTTATTATTTTATCATATATATTGTCGATGTCGTCAGTATTGTCCGTAATGTCTTCTTTTTTTTCAACTTTTGTAATTTCTTCTGTTATTACAATGTTTTCTTCTTTTATTTTTTTGACATTTTTTTTCTCAGGCAGAACTTTTTCTTCTGTTTTCTCAGCGGAGATTATAATTTCTTTTTCCGGCTGTTCTGTTGTTATTTTTTCTGCAGGTTTCTCGGATGTATTTTCTTCAACTATGATAATAATATCGTCATCATCTGAGGGTTTTTCTTTATTTTCAGGCTGTTTATTTTTATCGGAACCTATTTTTATAATATTTGTGTAAGGGTCTTCCTGTTTTTTTTCATTGGTAGGTGCATTTTCTTTTGTTATTTCTGCAACTTCGTCTTTTTCAATTTTTATTTCATCTGTTGTTGTTTCTTGAATAATTGTTATTTCCTCTGAAGGTTTATCTTTTGTTTCTTTTTTCTTTTCTTCGCGTCTTTTTAGTCGTGCTTCTAACCTTTTTTCTCGGGCAACTCTTTTTTGTTCTTTTTCTTCAGTATTAGCTTCTATACTTTCATCAGGCATTGATTTGCGCTGTTTACGTCTTTCTTCCATACGTTTTTCTCGGGCTAAACGTCTTAATTCTCTATCTTCTTTTTCTTTTTTTATGTCTTCTTCACTTTTTAGATTTTTCTCTTCTAAACGTTGTTTACGTTTTTCAGCCATTCTCTTTTCCCTTTCAGCCTGTCTTTTTTCTCGCTCTTCTATTTTCTTATCTTTATCAGATATCGTTCCTGCTTCTTGCTTTGCAAATATTTCGGCAACCTGTTCGGGCATTAGTCCTATGTTTTGGCTGTTTTTTTTAAGTTCGGTTATTGCGGGTATGAAAAAGTTTTCTATAAGTTTTTGGTGTATGTTTAAACCATGTTCTGACAGTAATGTTTTGTCTTTTTGAATTACTCGTTTTTTGCGGCGTTTTTTTATTCTTTCCCGTATTTCTTTACGTGTATCGCTTTCTTCTTTTTTTTCTTTTATTACTTTCTTCTGTTTTACGGGAGCTTTAAGTTTTATAAGGTTGAAAAGCAGTTCTCTGTTAGGTACGGAAGCTGATACTTTAGCTACAAGTGAAGTGTAATCTTCAATATTAACATTATTTGCGGCTTTGACGTAAAGTAAGTTTGCTGTATGAAAAAAAGGATATTTTTTTACGACTTCGCTTAATTTATCAAGGTCTTCTTGCTTTAAATTGTATGGCGCTTCAATATATTCTATAATGTTTTTTATTTCCATAAGTTTTTTTCTTTACCAGTTTACTACTGATTTGTTAAAAATATCATCGATAAGTTCCGTAATTATTTGTTCTGAAAGTTCATCCTCTATATCCGTCAAAAGTTTTGAACTTTCATAATCTGCATATCTTGAGAAGTTTGTATCGAAATTAAATTTAGGGTTATTAATGCTTGTGTATTTAACATGGACTGTTATTGTCAGTCTGTTATATTCAGCTTGTTCGTCTTTTGTTACGGCTACCGGTTTTGTGTCATATCCTGTTATTTCGCCTTCAAAAACTAAGTCTCCGTTAAAATCAACAAGTTCCAGGCTTGTTTGTGAAATAAAGCGGTCTTTTAGTTTTTCGGTAAACAACTGGCTGAGATTCGGGTTGATAACTGCAGCCCTGTTCGGAAAAAATTTAACAGTAACAGTTTTGTCTTTAGGGTCTAATGAAGCGCCTGAAAGAGAGTATATTCCGCATCCTGAACTTAGGACGGATAAAGTAATTAATATTAAAATTAACTTTTTTTTCATTAAATTATATATATTCTTTTAAGCAGCGTTTTGTTTTTTAATTATCTTAAATTGTTATCGTAATAGGGTCTGAATCAAAATGTTTAAGTAGTAAGGTTATACTCCTTTAACTTTCTATACAAAGTTCGTTCCGAAATTCCTAATTCTTCGGCGGCATACTTTCTTTTTCCCTTATGTTTTTCCAATGCTTTTTTTATCAGCTCTATTTCTTTATCTTTCAGAGACAATGATTCTTCAATAATTTCTTCGGTATCTTCTATCATAGACTTATCTTTTTCGAATTTATTTTTTTCGGAAACAGGATTAATAAAATTATCTGTATTTTTAATAAAATTTGAGTTACCGATATTTTGATTCGGTTTTTCAAAGATATCGGAAGATACGGCGACTGATGTTCCCGTATTTTTTGATACTTGGCTGATAATGGTTTTTAGTTCATTTATTTCATTTCGCATATCAAATAAAATCTTATAAAGAATTTCTCTCTCATTTGCAAAGTCTTCTTTATTTACGGAATTTTCATAAATTGCAGGCAGATTATGTCTTCCTTCATCAGGCAGATATTTTCTTAACGTTTCGGCATTTACAGTCCTCTTTTCTTCTATTACCGATATTTGCTCCGTTACGTTTTTTAGTTGTCTGACATTTCCTCGCCACATATAATTTTCGAGCAGGTAAACGGCATCTTCTTCTAACTTTACGGGAGGCATTCTGTATTTTTCGGAAAAATCGCGGGCAAACTTTCTGAAAATAAGATAAATATCTTCCTTTCTCTCTCTTAAGGGAGGAACAATAATCGGCACTGTGTTTAGCCTGTAATAAAGGTCTTCTCTGAATTTTCCGTTATGAATTGCCTGTTGAAGATTTACGTTAGTTGCGGCAATTACTCTTACATTAGTTTTCATAACCTGTGAAGAGCCTACTTTTATGTATTCTCCTGTTTCTAAGACACGTAATAAGCGAACTTGGGTAGAAAGAGGCAGTTCTCCTACTTCGTCAAGAAAAATAGTTCCGCCGTCGGCTTCTTCAAAATATCCTTTTCTGCTTTTTACGGCACCTGTAAATGAGCCTTTTTCGTGTCCGAACAATTCGGAGTCAATAGTTCCTTCCGGTATTGCTCCGCAGTTTACGGCAATATAAGAGTTGTGTTTTCTTGAACTCAGTTGATGTATTATTTGAGGAAATATTTCTTTTCCGGTTCCGCTTTCGCCTGATATAAGAACCGTTAAGTCCGTAGGTGCAACCTGAACGGCTATATCTATTGCTCTGTTTAGCCCCGGAGAGTTTCCTATAATTCCGAATCGTTGTTTTATTTGTTGTACAGTCATTCTTAATCTTTAAATACAAAAAGTAAATTGTCTGCAAATTTGTCAATTTTACCTAAATTATGCAAACTGTGTAAAAATATACATTAATTTTGTATTCTGAAAAATGAAGTATGATTTTTATGACATTTCGGCACGAAATTTAAATTGAAAATATATGAAAGTTATCGGAATAATTCCTGCAAGATACGGTTCTGTGCGATTTCCGGGAAAACCGTTGGCAGATATAGGCGGCAAAACTATGATAAGGCGAGTTTATGAGAACAGTGCCGAAGTTTTAGAAAATATTATTGTTGCGACTGATGACAGATTGATTTATGATGAGGTTGTAAGTTTCGGCGGTAAGGTTGTTATGACATCCGCAAAACATAAAAGCGGAACTGACAGATGTGCCGAAGCACTGAAAAAATATGAAACCGCCGAAAATAAGGTTTTTGATATTGTTATTAATATACAGGGAGATGAGCCTTTTTTACATAAAGAACATTTGCAAAAATTAATTACCTGTTTTGATGACAGCAAAACTGAAATAGCTACTTTGGTCAAAAAAATTAATATAAATGAAGATATTTTTAATCCCAATAAGCCTAAAGTTGTTTTCGATAAAAATAAAAAGGCAATATATTTCAGCCGCTCTGCAATTCCGTATTTAAGAAATGCAGAAAAAAAAGAATGGCATTTAAAACATAATTATTTTAAACACATAGGGATATATGCTTACAGGAGAGATATTCTGAAAAAGATTACAAATTTAGATATTTCCGGATTGGAAATTGCGGAGTCTTTAGAGCAAAACAGGTGGATTGAAAACGGTTTTAAAATAAAAACAGATATTACCGATAAGGAAAGCATATCAATTGATACTCCCGAAGATTTAGAGAGGCTTTTAAAAAAACTTTTTTGATTTATGGAAACCTTTTCAGAAAAACATCGTATAATATAAATGGACTAAGATTAGATAATATGAAACGATTTTTTACTGTTTTACTTATATTTTTAATTGTTTTTTCTTTCGGAGATGTTGCATATGCTCAAAATTCAGTTCAGCTTCAAGAAAAGAATACGGTTATTGCCGTGAAATCAGATATTATAATTTATCCCAATCCTGTTACTGACAATAAATTTTATGTTAAGTCTGACAGGCTGATTAAAAAAGTTGAAGTTATTAATATTTTAGGACAAAAAATTAAGACAGTAAACAATCAAACAGATATTCCGTATAACATTTTAGTTGAAACGGGAAACTTAAAAAAAGGAATGTATATGGTTCAGGTTACCTTAGACACAGGAGAAAAAATAATAAACAAAATCCTTATAAAATAATATTAATTCGTAAAAAATTAGAAATCAGCAGAATATTAAGTTTTGCTGATTTTTTTTTATAAAATAAACTTTTTTTTGAAACCTTTTTTAAAACTTCACGTATATCAAAACAAGAAAAGGCTAAAAATAATTTAGTCAGTAAATAAAATAGTGATAACTTAAATAATTTTTTGGTGTTTTTATGGTTTTAAGACCCGGCAGTTCTTGCCGGGTTTTTTTGTTAAATTATTATTTGCTTTAATGTTTTATCGCTCAGTCGGATGATTTAAAAGCTTCAAAAAATAATTTTTCTCATTTTCAAAGTCAATATAAGGATGTTTTTCGGTAAGCTTTTTAATTTTATCTAAACCGGAATTTAAGAACTTTTGTGTTTGCTCGGTATCTAAAACAAAAATTTTATGAGATACGGCAGAAATAATTTTACTTATTTCTTTTGTTAATGCCAAAGTTTCGTTATCAAAAAAAGACTTTTGAAAAAAATTAAAGATATAATTAACGGCAACTTCGTTAGGGTGCACCAAGTCAATATCATAAAAGCGATAATCCCGTAAATCATCATTCAGTATCTCGTAAGCCGGAAAATAATAAATATTTTTACTTGTTTTTATAATGCTTTCAATTGATGTTCTGATAACGGCTTTGCTTAAAAAATTCTCAGAAAATCCGTCTTTAAGGTGTCTTACCGGACTTACGGAAAAAATCAATTTTATTTTAGGATTAAACCTCTGTAAACACCGGATAATCAGATTAAATTTCTCGCTTATTTCTTCACTTGTTAAAAGTATTTTTTTAAATTCTGATGAAGGAACTTTATGACAGTTTGCAACAGTCATATCTGTCTTTATGTGTCTGTAAATCCAAGCAGTGCCGAGTGTGATAAAAAGAAAATCGGAATCCTTAAGGAAATTGTGAGCATTGTTTATCGATTCGTTTACGGAGCGTAATGTTAATTCTTTATCAGTATGCGAAAATTTACCGTGATGATAAAAGCTGTGCCAATATTCATTATAAAAAAACAAATCTTTTTCTTTAAATAAAGTTTTATCGATAATAAAATTAAGAGAATCAAAAACAGAAACAGGGTTATAAATAATTCCGAACGGATTTATATTTACTTTGAATTTTAACTTTCCTAACTTATTTCCTATATTTTCCGTGAAACAAGAGCCCGTAAACATCATTTTAGACCTGTAGGTAATATTAAAGTCAAAATGTTTGGGTTTAAAAATTGTTCTGAAGCTGTTATTTTCGTAACTCATATAAAGGCAGCGTATTAAAAATAAATTTGACTTGTTTTATATAAAATATTATGTTTGTGTTTTACAACATAAAAAATATTCATTATGAAACATTTTTATTTTTTCATAACATTTATTTTAACATTCCCTGTCGTAATCTATTCTCAAGACAGAGACCCTTTCGGAAATCTTGACAAATCAAAAATTAAAACAGGCTTATTATATGACAAAGTTAAACTTCCTGTTTCAAAAATAAAATCATTTACGGCAAATAATAAAGAATTCATAAACAGCCCCTCAGAATGGAGAGAAATACTCGGAGAAATAAGACAGGCAAGTTTCAAAAAAACAACTCCTGATGTTCTGAAACTAAAACAAAGTGTAAAACCGAAATTAAGAGAAAATATATTTACCGTAGGAATTATAAATTTCCGGTATAACAGTTTTAAAAAAGAAGCCTTAGAGAACGGTTCCGTAAAAGTCGTTAACAATAAAATATTAGTTACAAGTGAGGATGTTTATGATTATAACACGGTCTTTGCCGTTTCTTTCGTTGATACAAAACAATATACAGGTAAATCAATAGTTTTTGATTTTGCTTCCGATTATTATTTTTCAAATTATGATAAAAAGCCGGATTATATAATTGTTAATTTTAACAACGGGAAAGGTTTTCAAAAAATAAAACTCAATGATAAAATTAAGGTTGATTATAAACTTGACGGAATAAAAAACATAAGAATAAAACTTGTTTTAAAGTCAGGAGAAGTTTTTTCAAGCGGATTTAAAATTAAAATATCTACTCCTAAAATGCCGGTGCCGAGTGAAACATGGACAGGCTATACTGCCGATATCCCTTATCTCGGCTCTGCCGCCCAAGGAGAAGTAGGTGTTTTTTTCGGCAACGGTAATACCGATTTTACTCGTCCGGTAATAATTGTTGACGGATTTGACCCCGGCGACACCAGAGATATTGCAGGTCTTTGGGATATCGCAAACCAGCAAAATATGGTTGATAATTTGCGTGCCGAAGGATACGATTTTGTAATTGCGAACTTTTACGGAGGAGATGATTATATACAAAGAAACGCTATGCTTGTCGTTAAACTGATTCAGGATATTAACACTCGTATGACGGCAGCAGGAACTATGAAAACCGCTAACCAAATTGTAATAATAGGACCCAGTATGGGCGGTCTTATTACAAGATATGCTATAAAATATTGCGAACAAAATAACATCCCGCACAACGTCAGAAATTGGATTTCTTTTGATTCGCCGCAAAAAGGTGCCGATATACCGCTCGGATTACAGCATTGGGT
>Ga0256840_1004698_pt1 | contig 10091 bp, 8 predicted proteins | sample 355202metaG_FD_185969 | JGI IMG/M metagenome (GOLD analysis project Ga0256840, IMG submission 185969) | Hydrothermal vent microbial communities from Mid Atlantic Ridge, Atlantic Ocean - 355-202 | ecosystem: Environmental > Aquatic > Marine > Hydrothermal vents | place: Atlantic Ocean: Mid...
GCTGTTTTTGTCCAACTCACATTGACCATTGAATTTTCATCTGAATATTTCAAGGCATTGGTGATTAAGTTTGAAAACGCACTGCGTAAATCCTGCTCCTCACCCATAATATTAAGGTTTTGCTCAATATCAAATTTAATTCGGAGGGGTGCTATTTCTAAACAGATTTTATTAATTAGAATACTTGTTTCAACGCAGTCAACTTGCTTTTTCTTAGTTTCTAAGCGGGCAAGTAGCAATAGATCATCTACTAAGTATTGCATACGGTCTGTTTGTGCCGTCATTTGCTTTAATGATGCTGTCAACATAGTTGATTGGTCATCATCCATATCTTGTAGTGTTTCAAGATAGCCTTTTAATACGGTTAAAGGGGTTCTAAGTTCATGTGAGATATTATCAACAAAGTTTTTCCGCATGGCTTCCATGATCTTTTGTTGTGTTACATCATGGGCAATAATAAGGTGTTTACCATCAGCATAAGCGACTATTTTATATTGTAAAATAATACTATTATTTTTGGGTGAGGGTAAAACCAGAGTTGCGTTATCATCCCTCTGTTTAAGAAAGGCTACAAACTCAGGTGCTCTGACTAAATTATCAATACGCTGGCCTTTATCTGATTTTTTTATACCTAGAACTAATTTTGCGAGTTTATTTGACCATTCAATTTCATCATGATCGCCTAAGACAACAGCGGCATCAGGCAAAACATCGGTAGATTTACGGAATTGCTCAATGATTTTTCCTAGCGTTTTCTTACGTTTCTTTTCTTTTTGCTTAATGCGGTGAAAATGATAATAAATATCTCCCCAAACACCTGTTCCTAAAGGCAGTCGGCCGCTAGCACCATGGCTTAACCATTGTTCTAAACGATATAATAAAATAGCTTGCCTAGTCAGTATACCTAATAAAATAAACAGAGCCATATGTATAAAATAACCCACAAAATGACTTAATATTGCGGCAATAATAATGAATAAGACTATATAAGCTACTTCTTTACGCCAAAACCATAAAACTTTCATTATTAAAGCACTGAAAAACGATAGCCAAATCCCCTAACCGTCTGGATTAATTCATCCTTATTATAATCTTTAAGGATTTTTCTTAAGCGTCTAATATGCACATCAACTGTTCTTTCTTCAATATAGGCACTGCGCCCCCAGACCTGATCTAGTAATTGAGTTCTGCTATATACATTGTCTTGATGAGTCATAAAAAACTGCATCAATTTAAACTCAGTAGGGCTGATAACAACAACTTTATTATTAATAGTGATGCGGTGCTTATTAACATCTAGAGCAATCTCATCTACTTTTAATATTTCTTCTTCTATATTCTTTCCACTGCGTCTTAGTACGGCTTTAATCCTAGCAATTAATTCCTTAGGTGAAAAAGGTTTGGTCATATAATCATCTGCACCAATCTCAAGCCCCCTTACCTTATCTTCTTCTTCGCCTCTAGCCGTCAGTAAAATGATGGGTAGTGCCTTATATAAATCATCTTGTTTTAACCGCCTGGCCAACTCAACCCCACTTATACCAGGTAACATCCAATCAAGTAAAATTAAATCAGGCATTGCATTGTCAGCAAGTGAAAGTTGAGCCTCTTCAGCACTAGCAACAGCAATAACGGATAATGAGGCTTGCTCCAGTACCATCACTAACATTTCCCTGATGGCATCTTCATCCTCTACAACAAGTATATTTAAAGTGCTCATTTTTTTATTTTATGTTCTAATTCTTCTTGTTTTAAGTGCCTTACATCATCACCTTTAACAATATAGACCACATGCTCGCAAATATTACAGGCATGATCCCCTATTCTTTCTAAAGCTCTAGCAGTCCAAAGTACATCAAGCATACGGGTTATATTTCTAGGGTCTTCCATCATCTGGGTAATTAACTGACGGATAATACTGGTGTATTCTCTATCTACTTTTTCATCCTTGCGAGTAATTTTTGCTACACTTTCAATATCCATACGAGCAAAAGCATCTAAACTACCATTTAGCATACCTTTAACCATTTCAACCAGGTGATTTAATTCATGATATTGGTCATGATAATAATCGGTGGCATCTAAACGAATCGCCATTTTTGCAATACGCCCCGCTTCATCACCTATACGCTCTAAATCGGTAATGACTTTAATGACAGAAATAAGCATACGCAGGTCAATGGCTGTTGGTTGGCGCCTAGCAATAATTTCAATACAATCATGATCAATTTCCATTTCTAGGTTATTAACCGTATCATCTTGTTGTAATACTTTTTCCGCTAACTCCTGATCACTGGTGATAAAGGCGAGTACAGCTTGTTCCATTTGTTGTTGAACCAGTCCCCCCATAGTGAGTACTTTATGTCTTACATTCTCCATTTCTTCATCAAAAAGATGAGAAATATGTTGCCCGCTTGCTCTATTTTCCATTAGCCGTATCTCCCCGTAATATAGTCTTCTGTTTGTTTCTTTGTTGGATTAGTAAATAAATTATTGGTTGGACCAAATTCAATGAGTTCCCCCATGTACATGAATGCAGTATAGTCAGAAACTCTAGCGGCCTGTTGCATATTATGGGTCACAATAACAATGGTATATTTTTCTTTCAACTCATGAATTAACTCTTCAATCTTTAAGGTTGAAATGGGGTCTAATGCTGATGCAGGTTCATCCAATAACATCACTTCCGGCTCAATCGCAATTGCACGCGCAATAACCAGCCTTTGCTGTTGCCCCCCCGATAAGCCTAAAGCATTATCTTGTAAACGATCTTTTACTTCATCCCAAAGTGCTGCGCCACGCAATGATTTCTCAACGGTTTCATCCAGTGTTCTACGGTCATTTATACCTTGAATACGTAAACCATAAGCGACGTTTTCGTAAATTGACTTAGGGAATGGGTTGGGCTTTTGAAATACCATACCAACGCGTCTACGAAGATCAGCTACATTGACGGCTTTATCGTAAATATCTTCCCCATCGAGTAGTATTTTTCCATCTATTCTTGCACTATCAACTAAGTCATTCATCCGGTTGATACTTCTTAACAAAGTCGATTTACCACAGCCACTCGGCCCAATATAAGCGGTCACCTTTTTTCTAGCCATCTCCATATTGACATTAAAAAGTGCCTGCTTTTCACCATAAAACAAGTTTAAATCTTTAACTTGTATACAGGTATCAGGGTTTTCATTATTATTTTCTACCGCTTTTGCTATGGATCCCATATCAATTGCATGTGTTTTTTGTTCAGTCATATTGTTTAGTCTTTTTTCTTTGGTTTGAGACTTAATTCAGCTCAAGATTGATAAGGAACAGATTTTAGTAACTGTCCTCGTAGCCCCTTTTCCCAACTAGGGGGAGAGGGTTTAAGAACACAATCTATGGGTGAGTAGTGGCAAGTTTTACATTCCTTCCAGCGCTCTGAATTTTTCTCGTAAATTATTTCTTATACTAATAGCAAACATATTTAAGCCAATAATGACCATCACTAATAATAATGATGTTGCATAAACTAAAGGTCTTGCCGCTTCTACATTAGGGCTTTGAAAACCGACATCATAAATATGAAACCCCAAATGCATAAACTTTCTATCTAAATGTAAAAAAGGGAAGTTACCATCTAAAGGTAATGTTGGTGCCAGTTTGACAACCCCAACTAACATTAGAGGAGCCACTTCGCCAGCAGCTCTTGCCACGGCTAGAATCAAACCTGTCATCATAGCGGGGCTTGCCATGGGTAGTACCGTACGCCATAAAGTTTCTACTTTGGTTGCGCCTAGTGCTAGGCTGCCCTCTCTAATAGATTTAGGAACTCTAGATAAACCCTCTTCTGTAGAAACAATAACCACAGGTAAGGTTAATAAAGCTAAAGTAAGCGATGCCCATAATAACCCAGGTGTACCAAATACCGGTGCAGGTGCTGCTTCTGGGAAGAATAATGCATCAATATTGCCACCTAAAATATAAACAAAGAAACCTAAACCAAAAATACCATAAACAATCGAAGGTACACCTGCAAGGTTATTAACGGCTATACGGATAATGCGGGTGGTAAAACCTTGCTTAGCATATTCACGTAAATAAACTGCCGCAATAACGCCTAGAGGCGTCACAATGACAGCCATTAACATCACCATCATCACCGTACCAAAGATAGCGGGAAAAATCCCCCCCTCGGTATTGGCTTCTCTAGGGTCTTCTGAAACAAAGTCTCCAAATTTTAAAATATACTGTCCCAATTTGGTAAAAACATTCATGCTATTGGGCCGAGTCATATGAACTATTGATTCTAAGGGGATTTCTAACTCAGTTCCCGTTGATTCGCTAGCGACAAGGCTATCTCTTCTGATTTGTTTATACAAAACTGCTAACTGCTCTTGATAGCCTTTATATTCTTTATCTAAGGCTGCTTTTTCACGGTCTTGGCTCTTAATGGCTTCAGCCGTCCACTCTCCTTTTAGCTCAAGGCTTTTCTGTTTAAGGCGTAAACGTTCAAATTGATAATTAATAGAGCCAATTTCTTTTTTCTGTAAATGCTCAATTTCGTCAAATAGTTCCAGAGCTTGTTCAATTCTTTCTTGAGCAATAGGCCAGGCCTTTTCACCTGTAGCAATGACTTTGCCATTTTCTTTTACCGATACCAAGCGCCCATAAAAATTCCCCCATTCCCGCCTTTCAATAGCGATCATTTCATTGGGGTGCCTTTCTGATTGAATATTTTGCTGTTGTATCCAGCGAAAATCCATTCCAGAAATATCTCTATTGCCTGTTTTAATCAAATGTTGTATTAAGGTGTCGGTATTGTTTTTTAGTTTATAGCCCGACTCTTTAGCCATTTTTACAGACATAACACTGGTATCAACCAGTTCACCTACCACTAAGGTTTTTTTATCATTTTCTATATAACTATATTCGACAATATCGCTAGGCCAGAAATGACCTAAACCACGGACAGCAATCAGTATCAATAAACCCATCACCAAAATCATACAGGTGCTTACCGCTGCGGCATTTAACCAGACCCAAGGTGAGCCACTTTTAAACCAATCTTTAATCATCATAGCGAACTGTACTTCTCTCTTAGGTTTTGACGAATTAATTCAGCCAAGGTGTTAAAAACAAAGGTGAATAGAAATAAGACTAAAGCTGCTAAAAACAAGACTCTATAGTGTGTGCTGTCAACCTCGGACTCAGGCATTTCTACTGCGATATTGGCGGATAAAGTCCGCATTCCCTGGAAGATACTTAAATCCATGACAGGGGTGTTTCCTGTTGCCATTAATACAATCATGGTTTCGCCTACTGCTCGACCAAAACCAATCATAACCGCTGAAAAAATACCTGGGCTTGCGGTTAATATCACCACTCGAACCAGTGTTTGCCAAGGTGTTGCACCTAGGGCAAGGGAACCGACGGTTAAATTTTTTGGCACACTAAAAATAGCATCTTCAGTAATAGAGAAAATAGTTGGGATGACTGCAAATCCCATGGCTAAACCTACAACCAATGAGTTACGTTGGTCATAGCCAATACCAAATGAATCATTCATCCAGACTCGCATATCACCGGCAAAACATAAAGACTCAATTAGCGGGCTAATAGCAAATGCAAACCAGGCTGAAATAAGAATAACAGGGATAAGTAAAGCTGCATCCCAGCCGTTAGCTACTCGATGACGAATAGCCTTTGGTAATAATTGCCAGCAATAAGCAAAAATCATCACGCCTAGCGGCACAATCATAAATAAAGAAAATATACCGACTAAATTAGCTTCAACAAAGGGCGCTAACCATAAGCCCGCGAGAAACCCTAGAATTACCGTAGGTAATGCTTCCATCAGTTCAATACTTGGTTTTACATAGCTTCTCATTGCTGGAGCCATAAAATAAGCAGTATAAATAGCTCCCATAATGGCAAGTGGAATAGCGACCATCATGGCGTAAAATGCCGCTTTTAATGTGCCAAACACTAAAGGCGTTAAACTCATTTTAGGTTCAAAATCATTACTCGCAGATGATGATTGCCAAATATAATCTGGTTTTGGGTAACTTTCGTACCAAACTTCTTTCCAGATTGAATCAAAAGAGACATCAGGGTGCTCATTATGAACCTGCCAAAAACTGATTTGATTGTCTGCAGTTTGTAGCAAAAAGGCATTTGCTCTTGGTGATTGAGTCAAATAAACAGGCATTGATTGAGAAACACTCTGTTTAATAAGCTCTCTTTCCGCTGTTGAATGGTAAATACCCACCATACCATTGGCATCAGCAGTCATAAAACCTTTACGACGTTGCTCTGAGTTGATAGAAACAATGGCAACATCCGAGACTTTGAATGACCTTAAATTTTGCATTACCTGTTGATTTTTGTCATCGCGGATCATCGTCCACTGAGTCACTAACCCGGTAGTATCACCAATCAATAAGGATATTTCAGCATTTAGAAATGTCAAATTGCTAATCTCAGAGCCATTTTCTGTTACAGACAAGTACTGAATTAATTCAGGATTTGATTTGTCCGCAATGCTATAAACACTTAAATAACCCTTTTTACTGGCTAAATACATTAAGCGTTGTTCTTTTTCAACCAGTAAATAGTCAACATTCATGGTTCCTAAATTTAAAGTTGATGTGGTCTGCTCAAGGTTATCCTCTCCAAAAAGAGATTCTTCTTTGCTATAACTACTTAAAACAAGCCGGTTATCTGCAGTAATGGCGACTACCGTAGTGACTTCCTCTTCAATTTTAACGGTTATCTTTTCTAAAGCCTGACCGTCATTATCAATTAGTAAGGCTTGTTTACCCATGGGGTATTCAATAACCGGAGTAATTAAACGTTGATCATTAGGGTAGCTAATTTTATAAGCATGTTTAGCTATAATAGCTCGGCCATCAGATAAACCATAAACAATAACACCTGTAGCAGGCGCTCCCTGAGAAAAACTGGTGATTTCTGCGTTTTCAGGAATTGCTAATGATTTTATCGATAAGGTTTGACCTGACTCTACTTTAAAGAAAATTGCTTTTCCTTGATCGGTAAACCTAACAGCAACCTCATTCTGTTCTTCCATTGCTAACAGCAGAGTCTTACCTGTTTGTATTTCAGGCACACTATATTGTGATATAGATTCTACCTCAGCGTCACCAAATAAAGGGTACACAACATAAAGCAGATAAAAGAAAATCATCAGAATGGCAACAATAACGCCAAGACCGCCGAGTACGACGGCCTTACCTGCGACATTATCTTTGATTAGCCGCCAGCGTTGATGGCGAGTCAATGTTCCATGCTGGAACAAAGAGGGGGTTTGGTTATTATTTAAGTCAGTCATAAGACTAGTTTAAAAAAGAAATATGACAGGTACATGACATTAATGTGACATTAATGTGACATTAATGTGACAGCGGAGGTGAAGAGGTGGTTAATCAGCTGGATTGCATAAAGTAGTCAGATTTTAAACATAAAAAAGCCAAAAGTCACAAAGGCAACTTTTGGCTCAACTTTAATAAAATAAGCTATTTCTCTTGAGAGGATAGTTATTTTACAACGTCCCTGTGGCACATCCTTATGCCGATCCTATTCTTTTGCAAAAAAACTATTGAATTGATTCCAGAGCTTTAGCGACTACTTTAGCAGGTAAAGGAATGTACCCGTCTTTGATAACGACTTTTTGACCTGATTGAGAAAGCACCATAGTAAGGAATTCTTTTTCGATTGGGCCTAAAGCTTTATTCGGTTGTTTGTTAACATAAACATATAAGAAGCGTGATAGAGGATATTTTCCTGCTACTGCGTTTTCAGGTGTTGCTTCTACAAATGCTTGGCCATCTTTTTTAGCTAAAGGAACTGCTTTAACGCCTGATGTTTTGTAACCGATACCTGAGTAACCAATACCATTCAATGAAGATGTTACTGATTGAACCACTGATGCTGAGCCTGGTTGCTCGTTTACATTGCTTTTGTAATCGCCTTTACATAAGGCTTTTTTCTTAAAGTAACCGTATGTTCCTGATACAGAGTTACGACCATATAATTGGATGGTTTTACCTGCCCAAGAGCCTTTTAATCCAATATCGCCCCAAGTTTTAATATCGCTATCGTAGCCACATTTACGTGTTGAGGACATAATGGCATCAACTTGAGGGATAGATAGCCCTTCAACTGGGTTTTCTTTGTTTACATAAACCGCTAAAGCATCAATTGCTACAGGGATTGCTGTAGGCTTGTAACCATATTTCTTTTCAAAAGCATCACGCTCTTTGTCCTTCATCTTACGGCTCATAGGCCCAAGGTTTGAAGTTGCTTCTGTTAGTGCTGGTGGTGCAGTAGATGAGCCAGCTGCTTGAATTTGAATGTTAACATTTGGGTAAGTACGTTTAAACTCTTCTGCCCAAAGTGTCATCAAGTTTGCTAATGTATCAGACCCTACGCTAGATAGGTTACCAGAAACACCGCTTGTTTTTTGGTATTCAGGTACGTCAGCATCAACAGTTTGAACTGCTATCGCTGTACCACTTATTAATGAAGCTGAGGCAAAACCTAATGCAGCAACTAATGCTTTAATTTTCATATTTAATCTCTGGATTGTTTACATAGTGCTATTGTGCAGTTTAAATATGACAGCTTTATGACATTTTGTGTTACTAACTCAATTTAGTATTATTTATTGCGAGCTACCTTTCCCTAACAAACGCTGGTTTATCTTTATGTAAAATCACTCTCTAAGCTAATTCGGTATGCTTATTTTGAGATGACCATGATCAATTTCATGGACTCATTATTTTTGAAATTCAGCAATGATGTTTTGTTTTATTTTAGTCGATGAATTGCGTGGGTTATATTTAATTTGAACGACTTTTTTCCCCAGTGTGTCAAAATATTTTTCCACATCTTGATTATGAGGTTTTCTACCCCAGTCCTCACCAATAACAAAAATATCTGCTTTGACCTGCTCACAAACAGAAAGGTAATCCAGCTCATGGTAGGGAAGTACAATATCCACACAGCGAAGTGCTTGAAGCATTTCAATACGTTGTTCAAGCGGAATAGCAGGAGCCTTAGGTTTGTACAGTTGGACGACCTCATCAGAAGCAACACCAACAGCAACAGTATCACCCAACGTGGCGCAATATTCCAACAATGCAAGGTGCCCAACATGCAATAAATCAAATGTACCGACTGTATATACAACCATAGTGTTATTTTACTCCTAGATTAAAATGATTTTCGTTAATAGTTTTTACCTATCTTTGTTATTTTCTATAATAGTTTCCAAGCATAGATGGCCGTCATTCCTAGCGTATAAAAAGCAAGGATATAGACATTGACCACGCTACCAGAAAGTTTGGGGGTTTTGATTTGCGATACATTCAAAGCGGCAAGTCCTAAACCACTCAAATAAAGAATGATAGAAAAGACTCCCTGACTAAAAGCAGCTTCAAATAAGAATATGAAAACAAGGATTATATTGTTGTTATCAAGCGCAAGTCCTGTGTATTTTGAACCACCAGCAAGACCAAACACGCTAAAATAGCTTAACCTGATTGCACTAGCTGCAAGCATTAGAAAAGCACCTATTAAAAAGATAGGTTCAAATTTTCCATAGCTGAGTAAAAGAATAGCTGGAGTAACACCATAGCTTACAATATCTATTAGGACATCCAGTTGTCCACCAAAAGCACGGTCGTTACCTGTTCGCCCTTTCATTCTTCGGGCTATAAGGCCATCTGCCCAGTCGAATGCAACCGCCCAGATCATACCAATCATTGTAGCGTAGTAAACACCTAATATACTGAAGTAAATAGCTAACAGTGTGCAGGCTAATCCTGCCAGTGAACACAGGTTAGGAAGGTCTTTCACATAGGAGAGAATGGTTGGCTGTAATTCTTGAGACTCTACTTTATTATTAGTCATAGTAACCAAACCAATAATCATAACATATTCAAGGTACATCATAGTCTTCCTGAAATTTTTCAGCAATTCTAAATATGCTAGCAGCAATTCTAAATATGCTAGTGAGACGCATTATTATTTCTTAATAGGGTGTACAATTAAGAAAAATACAGGAGAAACTCCTCATGAGCACTCCC
>Ga0256840_1004699_pt1 | contig 10087 bp, 7 predicted proteins | sample 355202metaG_FD_185969 | JGI IMG/M metagenome (GOLD analysis project Ga0256840, IMG submission 185969) | Hydrothermal vent microbial communities from Mid Atlantic Ridge, Atlantic Ocean - 355-202 | ecosystem: Environmental > Aquatic > Marine > Hydrothermal vents | place: Atlantic Ocean: Mid...
TTTCATAAAATTAGTTAACATATATACAAAAATAGAAATAAATAGCTTATTCTGTCAAAATGTCATAAAATTATAAATGGCACGCCCTTTGACAAAGCATTGCACGTAAATTATGTTTAACATAAAAAAGGAAAAGACATGCAAAAAACGATGCAAAAAGGAACTATTAATGTTACTACTGAAAATATTTTCCCGATTATCAAGAAATTTCTGTATTCGGATCATGAAATTTTCTTGCGCGAATTAATTTCAAATGCGGTAGATGCTACTCAAAAACTGAAAACATTAGCACGTACCGAACAGTATAAAGGTGAGTTAGGTGATTTAACCATTCGGGTTTCGGTTGATAAGAAAAAGAAAACAATTACAATCTCTGATAAAGGGCTGGGTATGACCGCCGAAGAGATTGATAAATACATTAATCAAATAGCATTTTCGAGTGCCGAAGAATTTTTGGAAAAATACAAAGATAAAGCAGAGGCGATTATCGGACATTTTGGTTTGGGCTTTTACTCAGCATTTATGGTTTCCGAAAAAGTGGAAATCAGAACTAAATCTTATCAAGAAGGTGCTCAAGCTGTTCGTTGGGAGTGCGATGGAAGCCCTGAGTATATTATAGAAGAAATCGAAAAAGAGGATGTAGGTACTGATATTATTCTTCATATTGATAAAGAGAATAAAGATTTTCTTGAAAAATCAAAAATTGAAGAATTATTGAAAAAATATTGTCGGTTCTTACCGGTTCCAATCGCTTTTGGGAAAAAGACGGAATGGAAAGACGGTAAAGAAGTAGAAACCGATGAAGATAATATCATAAACAATACGGAACCGGCTTGGACTAAAAAACCTTCCGACTTAAAAGATGAAGACTACAAAGAGTTCTACCGTGAGTTATATCCCATGACTATGGAAGAGCCTTTGTTTAATATTCATTTGAATGTAGATTATCCGTTTAATTTAACGGGGATTTTATATTTTCCGAGAATCAAAACCAATTTTGAAATTCAGAAAAATAAAATTCAGCTTTATTCTAACCAAGTATTTGTTACCGATTCGGTTGAAGGAATTGTTCCTGAATTTCTGACATTGTTACATGGTGTATTGGATTCGCCGGATATTCCTTTAAATGTATCGCGAAGCTATTTACAAAGTGATGCAAATGTAAAGAAAATTTCAAGTCATATTACCAAAAAAGTAGCCGATCGCTTAAACGAGATTTTCAAAAAAGACCGTGAAGATTTTGAGAAAAAATGGGCGGATTTAAAGCTGTTTGTTGAATACGGAATGCTTTCCGAGCCGAAATTTTACGATAAAGCTATTAAGTTTGCTTTGTTCCAAAATGTTGAAGATAAATATTTTACTTGGGAAGAGTATAAAAAGTTGATTGAAGGCAATCAAACGGATAAAAATAAAAATATTATCGTACTTTATACCAGCGATAAAGATGCTCAATATACTTTTATCGAAGCTGCAAAAGCTAAAGGCTATGATGTTTTGGTTATGGATAGCCAAATTGACCCGCATTTTATCAATCATTTGGAAACTAAATTGGAAAATGTTAAATTTTCGCGTGTTGATGCCGATGTGATTGATAAGTTAATTGAAAAAGACGAGAAAAAAGAATCAAAACTCACAGCCGAACAGCAAACAGAACTCACAAGTGTATTCCGCAGCCAATTACCAAGTGAGGGTACTTATATTGTTATGTTTGAGCCTATGGGCGAAAACGATAATCCGGTAATGATTACGCAAAATGAATTTATGCGCCGGATGAAAGACATGTCGCAGCTTGGTGGTGGTGGAATGGGCTTTTACGGCGATTTGCCCGATAGCTATAACTTAGTTGTAAATTCAAATCATCTGTTAATTGAAAATATTGCTAAAGATGTTGATGAGAAGTTGAAAGGTGAATTAGTTTCTGTTAAAAAAGAAATTAGTGAACTTGAAACTGAGAAAACAGCTTTAGAAAAATTAAAAGAGGGTAAAAAAGAAGAAGAAATCCCACAAGAAGAAAAAGATAAAGCTGATGAGTTGAATAAAAAATTAGAAGAACTCAATAAAAAGAAAGAAACGCTTCTTGAAAATTACGGAAAAGAGAACAAATTGGTAAAACAACTCATTGATTTGGCTTTATTGGCAAATAATATGCTGAAAGGACCTGCATTAGATAAATTTGTAAAACGCAGTGTTGAATTAATTGAGAAATAATTAGCGTTTTGATAATATATTTAAACGGATTTCGGTCATTTTTCCGGAATCCGTTTTTTTTATATTACTGCGAATTTAGTGGAAAAAGTAAAAAGTGAATTTTAATAATGTGTTTTTATAGAACTATTTGGGTTGAATGACTGAAGTTAGATGTCCGAAGTTTGTTTACTTTAGACATCTAACTTCTAACATCCGACCTGTTAATCAAAATAGCACATTACCCTCTAAAATGGTAGTAGAACCTGTTTTTTATAATATTTTTAAATCAATGATTTCTTTTAAATTTTTGATTTTATAATCGGCAATATTAAACTTTTCATCCTCGAAAATATTTTTTTCGGGTATTGCTATAGTTTTCATTCCTGCATTTTTTGCTGATAGCAAACCTAAATAAGAATCTTCAATAGCTATGCAATTTTTGGGAGCAATACCCAAGGCTTTTGCTGTGCTTAAATATACATAGGGCTCCGGCTTTCCTGCCGGTTCATGTTCGGCAGAGTGTAGGGCTTCAAAATAGCTTTCTATTTTTAATTTTTGTGTAACGGCGGTAATTAACTCCATTTTAGAAGATGAAGCTAAAGCTATCCTGTATTTTTTTTCTGTTAAATATTCCAATAAATCAATTAAGCCGGACATAGCTGTACCACGTTCCGAAATTAATGCTTGCATTTTTGCAATGATTTCAGCAGTTAAGGATTTTGTGTCAATACTTGTAAACTGAAATTTATCATGCATTAACTGAACAACTTCATCAATTTTTCTGCCCTTCATATCTTGACACATTTCAAGTGTCATTGGAACACCATATTTGTTGAAAATTTCAATTTCCGCTTCCTCCCAAAAAGGTTCGGAGTCAATAATTACTCCGTCCATGTCAAATATTACCGCTTTTATCATCGACTTATTATTTTAGCGGCAAAGGTACAATTTATTTTTTGGACTTCTCTTTATAATAATAAGCATATTTATTTTGTAAACCTCTTGCAATTAGTGTCCCTGTATGGTCTTGATATAGAAAAACCATACTGGTATTTTTTACAAATGTATCATAAGTTTCAAAATCGGGAGTTTTCAGAATACCATATCCGGGAACTAAAATGTAATACATTCCATTAACTTTTTGAATACTTTTTTGCATACTAGTACCGTAAATTGGGCTAACTGAATATTTCAATGAATATGTTTGCCCTAAATCTGGTGATTTATAAATGGATATACCATTATCTTGGTTAATAATTATAATTTCATCATTGTTGGTAACATATAGTTTTAACGGATATTCAGGTGCTTGCATTTTTGTCCAAGATCTTCCGTCATCCGAAGAAATATATAAGCGCGTGTTCGTAGATAGAAAAAGTATTTGCCCTGTGCTTAAATAAAAGATGTCCCCAATTTTATCATCTTTTTCTAAACCTATAGTGTCTGCCGACCAGCTTAAGCCACCGTCACGTGAACAGCGAAAGCTATTATCTGAATTATTACTTGCCCAAATATTGCCGTTGGGGCTTACTTTTATTGTATAAAAGTCATTATTCTCAGGAATAGGATTAGTACATTCAAACCAGCTTATGCCATGATCTATGCTTTTGTAAATTATACCTTTGCTTCTATAGGCACTTAAATAGATAACTCCGGCATCGTCCATTTGTAATTGATAAATATTTTCAAAATTTTTTTGAGCTTCCCAATCAAAATAGTTCTCTTTTTGTCTATACAGTGTTATATAATCAATCATTAAAGTTTGATTTGCTATTGTATCGGCTAGTACATCACGAATATTTCTGTCGGGTAAACAGCTAACAGTATCCCATCTGTTATAATCAAATGCAAATGCGTTAAAATAGGAAGTATTTATTCGTTTATTATCTTCATTAAAAATTTCTATTTTTAGTTCTTGCTTAGTTGTGCTTTTCCCTGTTTTCCATTTAGTAACTGCAACATAATTATTGAAGAAAAGGTTGTCCGTTTCTGTTGTTCCTTCTCCATAAATAATTGAAAAATTAGCACTTAAATTTTCGTCTCCAAAATAGAGTGCATTATTTATTATAATTCCAATAGAGTCTGTTAAGTAATTTCCTGCTTTAATTTTTTGCTTGTCTCCGAATTTAGTAAAAGTATAATTATTAATTATTTCAATATAAGGTCCATCGTTTTTGTTACACGATAGTATTGTGCTCCAAAACAATATGAAAATATATAAAATTATTTTTTTAAAGCGTTTGTTTTTAACTGTTTCCATAAATTAAGAGTTACTGTTATTTATTCATATAATGTGTCATGCAATAGTTTACAAAATTGGTATTTGAAATCCTGCGGAAAATGAAAGAGTACGTAATTGAATAATATCATTCGTTGTTGTTCCTGTTTTATATATATCTATGAGTGATGAATTGTATCGTAATGCAAAATCTAAATAATATTTATTGAATATAGGAATTTTGTATCCGGCTCCGGCAAGCCAACCAACATCCATACTTGCAAACTCTTGGTTAATGTGGTCATAAATATGTTTATTATTTTCAATATATTGTGCTTCTGTTTGGAAAATATTATCAGCTGTACCAAGCACTCTTGCATTTATTTTGAATGCCGCATATAATCCAAAATTGATATAGAAACTTTGTTTTTTATTGAGGAAAATATTCATTAGAAACGGCACACTTATGTAATCTATGTCTGTTTTACTATCTACCCACCAATTGTTATTACCTTGCTTTAAATAGAAGTTTAAACTACTGCTATCATTTAGGGTATATGATTTTCGTTCATAAAATATTCCTGTTTGAAAAGATGTGCCTTTTTTTGTTTCACTTATTAAAGATATAGAAGCATTGTAACTCCATCCGTTCCCATAACTATCTTTATTCGTGCCAAAATTTTGACTTATATTTGTACCAACTGCATAACTTATTGATAATTGAGGATTTATTGTGTCTGGAAATGATTTAGTTAAATAATCTTCCTGTTTTTTTGATTTTAAAATATATCCGATTCCTAAACTTAATTCAATACTGCCGTTTTTATTTTCATAGAACATATTGTTTAAACCCGATGTATAGTTTAGTTGAAAGCTTAAGTTAATTATATTTTGCAGATTGTAGGATACTCCGCTTGAAAAAATTAAACCAAAATCATCTTTATATTTGTCATCCTTCTTATTTAATAAAAATGAGTAATAAATGCCGCTTGAAAAATTAAAACTTAAACGTGTGGGTGTTTGAAATTTAAACATTAAAGGGATACGCAGGTAAGATATGTCTTCATTAATTTCGGAGTACCATGGCAATATACAATCAACTAAATAGGGGTTTGGATAAACATACCAAATATTATTATCGTAATAACCTTCATATTCGTAATATAAGCTTAGATAATTAATTTGTGTACTGATAGCTACTGTTTTATTGGCATTATATTCAAAAAATAAACCGGTTAAAGGTCCTGCTTTAGTTTTCCATCTCCCGATTGTGCTACTGCTATTAATGTGTGATAGGTTTACACCGTTTACAATTCCTATATTTATTTTTTGTGCAACTAAAAAGTTTGATATACCCAAAATTATAATTACCGTTAATTTATACTTCATAATCACTTTTTTAAAATTTATATTGTAAAGCCATTCCAATAGTTGTTATTTTAATATTTGCAAAACTCATATTTTTTAAAGGGTATTTAGTAAAAGTTTCAAGTGCCAAAGCTCCTTTTTGTAAGGGAAATTCATAACCGATAGATAGATTTACTGAGCCGGCAAAAATAAAATTATTCGACTTGTTGTTTTTTACTTCATATTCTTTGCTTTTAATTATTTTTTCTGTTGTGTAAGTATTTGTATTTTGATTAAATATGGTCTGATTAACTTCAATACTGTTTGTGTAAATCTTTTTTTCATTTATTAAAATATATGAAGAAACACCTGATGAAATAATCCATTTGTGTAAGTTTAGCCGAAAATTTAAAGGAATATCCATACCAATATAGTCAATTTTTGCTGATTGATTATATGAATTTTGACTTGTGTAATTTAAATCGGAAAGTGAATTTGCATCATTTAAAATATTTTCTTCGTAGTTTACTGTTTGTTTGGAAAAAAGTAAACCTGAAACTATGCTGATATTTTTACTAAGTTTATAGCTCGTCAAAAGTTCCGTACCCATATTTACATTCATGTTTTTTGTCATTTTTTCAAATGAGTACATCGATGTAATTGCAAATGAGAAATTGAATTTATTATTCTTTTTTTTATTAATTATTTCAGTATCATCTTCATAATTACTTATTTCCGGTAAAACTTTCTTATTTAGTATTTTTACCGAATCAATTTTTTTAATTTTAGAATTATTAAATTCTTGTTTTTTTGTGATTGTTGTTTTAGTGGTTATGACAGTTGTTTTTCTTTTTTTTTCTTTTTTTGATTCGTACCGGTTAATCTTTTGATTATTAAATTCTTGCTTTTGAATTAAGGGAATACTTTGTTTGCTTTTTTTATTTAGTATCGGTGTATTAACCGTTAAATATATATTTGATAATTTGTCTTTTTTTAAAGAATGTTTATTTGCTGTATAAGTCGATAAAGTGATAAATATAGCTATTGATGCTGCTTTAGCTATATGAATGTAGAAAATTACACTGTGTTTTTTCTTATTCATCTTTGCTTTCAGTTTTTTCCAATCATCAGCTCTAAACTTTTCAGTATGATTAGAGTAAACATCTATAATTTTTTTTGTCAATATTTTATCAAATAACTTTTGCATATTTTTTTTTATGATATTTTTGATATGCAGCTCGTAAAGCTACTTTTGCCCTTGTTAAGATGGTTCGTGAATTACTTTCTTCTATACCTAATATTTTTGCAATTTCTTTATGTTTATAGCCTTCAATTTCATATAAATTAAATACTAAGCGGTAATTTTCGGGTAAGGTGTTTAATAAAGATTGTATATCGGAAATATCAAACTGTTCTATTAACCTGCAATCTAAAAGTTCAATTTTATCAATCTCTATTTCTGTAATTAGAAGTTTCTTTTTGTTTTTCCGGTAATAGTCAATACTTGTGTTTATAATAATTTTAGCTAACCATGACTTAAACGAAAGTGCAGGGTTATAATCCGAAATGTTTTCAAAGATTTTTAAAAAACTATCATTCAATATTTCAACAGCTTCTTCTCTACTATATGCGTAACGTAAACATATACTTATACCGTAAGCATAAAATTTCCTGTATAGCTTTTCCTGATATTTTATTTTACCATTAATACAGCCATCTAAAAGCTTTGTGCTTATTTTTTCAGGTTTGTTTATCACCCGGAATATATTTTATTAAGATATCAACTTCTTTTTAACTAATACGTTTAATTTTTGAAAAACGCTACACTTTTTTTAACTTTCTTTAACTTTTTTTAAATAAATTTAACAGATACTGTATTTATCTTTGCAGTGTAATAAAAGGAAAGAGTTTTTTCATAATAATAGGTTTTAGGTTAATAATTAGGTTAAAAGTAGAAGGCGGGAGTGGTTACCCGCCTTTATTATTTGGTATGAAACGATATTGTACAAAAAAATCCCCTGAAAGGGGATTTTTTTATGCTTAGAATTATTTTTTTTAAAATTATTTCTTTTTAATACCGGCAATTTCTTCCAGCATGTCAGTAGTCAATGATTTCGGGCGTTCAATAGCGTATCCTAATGCTCTGTCCCAAGTAATATTAGCTAACACACCAATTGCACGTCCTACACCAAATAGCACAGTGTAAAAATCATACTCGCGTAAACCATAATACCATTGAATAACTCCTGATTGAGCATCAACATTTGGCCATGGATTTTTAGCTTTACCTTGCTCTACCAAAATATCAGGAACTACCCTGTAAAGCATATCAACATACTTGAACAAACGGTCGTTTGGTAAATGTTTCAAACAGAATTCACGTTGTGATTGGTAACGTGGGTCAGTTTTACGCAATACAGCATGTCCAAATCCTGGAATTACATTTCCTGAATTCAAAGTTTCCCAAACAAATTTTTTCATGTCTTCTTCGGTAGGTTCAACGCCACCCATTTTGTCCATAACACCCAACAACCATTTTAAAACTTCTTGGTTTGCCAATCCGTGTAATGGTCCGGCTAAGCCGTTCAATCCTGCTGATAGTGAATAATAAGCATCAGAAAGGGCAGATGCTACCAAATGCGTTGTGTGTGCCGAAACATTTCCCGACTCATGATCGGAGTGAAGGATAAAATACATTCTTGCAACATCATCATAAGGCTCGGGAATTCCCATTTGGTGGGCAAAATTAGCACCCATATCCAAATTATAGTCCGGTTCGATAATCATATCGCTTTTAAATTTCATGCGATAAATGTATGCAGCAATTGAAGGAATTCGAGCTAAAATATTGGTTGCATCTTCATACATGTATTCCCATGCATCCATTTTGTTAAAATGCCCTGAATTATAATATTTTGAAAATTCAGACTCTTGTTGCATTGCAACAATTACCGCTGAAAACATAGCCATAGGGTGCGTTCCGCAAGGCATATTTCTTAATAGGTCAATTACATACTGTGGCATTTTTCTTCTTTGCTTAAACTCTTCAACAACTTCAAGAGCTTCGGCTTCGGTAGGTACGTCACCGGTTAATAAGAAAAACCAAAAACCTTCAACATAAGGATAATCTTTTCCGGGAGGTTTTGGTAATGCTTCCATAGTTTCGGGAATCGTTTTTCCTCTGAAACGTATTCCTTCATTGGGGTCAAGATACGAAATATCGGTAGTGAGTCCTTTTACTCCGCGCATTCCGTTAATAGCTTGTGCAATAGTTACTTCACCTACTTTAACATCTCCGTATTCTTTTAATAAGCGGATCGTTCTTGGTCGATGTGCCTCAATCTTTTCTCTTAATCGATCTTTTAATGTGGACATAATTATATAAATTTAGATTAATTATTCTTTTCTATACAAAAGATATTGTAAAATCATTTTATTTTGTTGATTTTTAGATTTTTAATCTATAACCTATTTATATATATAGAGTATTATATCTTTTGTTTTATAATCACACCCCAAATTTAAGAAATAAAATTTATTATTTATGCATAAGGTTTTATATTGTTTAATATAAAATTATATGATTTGTAACATATGTTCAAAAAAAAAGAGCACTTTTAAAGCGCTCTTTGAAAATAGATGAGATTTTATTTTAATGGAGTTTATGTGCTATACTTTCTTGAAGATAAGGATGATTTTTTGCTATTAACGGAGCTTTTGATAAGGCACGGCTAACTACAAAGGCGAAAATACCTAAGAAACCAAGGAATGTTCCAATTTCAATAAAACCAATATCCGAAGGCGGAAAACCGGCAGATTTTGCAACAGCAGGCATAACTTGCAAATACAAATCAATCCAAAACCCGATAAATAAAATAACTGCTGTAAAAATTAAAGCATTTGCATTTTTTGCAATTTTGTTTAACATTAAAAATAAGAAAGGGAATGCCCAATTAATAGCAATATCAGCAAAGAATAAAGCTTCCCAACCATGATGTCTAATTTGTGTGAAGTAAATTGTTTCTTCAGGAATATTTGCATACCAAATTAAGAAATATTGTGAATACCATAGATAACCGTAGATGATACTTAACATAAAAATGTATTTAGAGAAATCATGCCGGTGATATTCGTTAAGTTGAGGAAAAAATCCTTGCTTATTTAATAATAACACAATCAAAGTAATGGTTGCTGCGGCATGGAAAAACCCTGCCATGAAATTTTTTGCTGAGAATAAAGTACTGAACCAGTGAGGATTAACTGACATTACCCAATCAATAGTTCCCATTGTAAACGAAAATGCCATTACGAAAATAAATACTTTTGACAAAAACT
>Ga0256840_1004700_pt1 | contig 10086 bp, 9 predicted proteins | sample 355202metaG_FD_185969 | JGI IMG/M metagenome (GOLD analysis project Ga0256840, IMG submission 185969) | Hydrothermal vent microbial communities from Mid Atlantic Ridge, Atlantic Ocean - 355-202 | ecosystem: Environmental > Aquatic > Marine > Hydrothermal vents | place: Atlantic Ocean: Mid...
CACAGTTAATCAATTAAAAATGTTTGCGCAGTTAGTCAAAGAAGATGATTATAAACTGCTGCAAATTGATCAAGCTATCCCTGAGCGACAGCCATTACCCAAACCTGATTTGCGTCTCACCCAGATTCCTGTTGGCCCGGTTGCCATTTTTGGCGCCAGTAACTTTCCACTCGCCTTTTCTGTTGCTGGTGGCGATACGGCTTCGGCTCTCGCAGCGGGATGTCCGGTTGTTGTAAAAGGACATCCCGCTCATCCTGGAACCTCGGAATTGGCAGGGCGGGCAATCCAACAGGCGGTGATAAAAACCGGTTTGCCTGATGGGGTTTTCTCCATGATTCAAGGGAGCGGTCATGACGTAGGAACTGCTCTGGTGACACATCCGCAGATAAAGGTGGTTGCTTTTACCGGGTGCCAAACTGGTGGTCGTGCTTTGTTTGATCTGGCAGCTGCTCGCCCGGAACCGATCCCTGTGTTTGCAGAAATGGGAAGTGTGAATCCGATATTTCTTCTGCCACAAATGCTCAAGGAAAATGGTCAAATATTAGCGCAGAAATATGCTGAGTCATTGACGTTAGGTGTAGGGCAATTCTGTACCCAGCCAGGCCTGTTGTTCGCAGTCAAAGGGAGAGATCTGGATGCCTTTGTGCAGAATGTGAAGAATCATCTGGAAAGGATGAATCCTCTCCCGATGTTGCATGTTGGGATCAAGCAGAACTACAATAACAAGTTGAAACGATTGACGACGATTCAAGGGGTAAATCAGGTCGCAGGAGACAGTTCTCAATCAGACAGTGATTGTTTCGCTTTGCCTGCTTTATTGTTTCTTACTGCGGATGATTTTCTCCTTAATCCACATATCAGTGAAGAAGTTTTTGGCCCCTCATCAGTTGTGGTGCAATGTGAAGCACAGGAACAGATGTTGATTTTAGCGGAAAACTTACCAGGACAACTCTCTGCAACTGTTCATGCTACGCTCAACGAAGAAGATTTTTGTCGCAGGTTATTTACTGTTCTGGAGAAAAAAGCGGGACGTTTAATTCTGAATGATTTTCCAACCGGGGTCGAGGTTTGTCGTGCCATGAATCATGGCGGCCCATACCCTGCGAGCACAGACAGTCGCTTTAGTTCTGTAGGAACGACTGCAATCAACCGTTTTTTGCGCCCAGTTTGCTATCAAAATTTCTCTAATCAATTATTACCTTCAGAATTGCAAGCAGACAGGAATCAGTAATTAATGAGCATAATTAAGCAAAACAGTACTCCTCTTAAGGTTGAAGATTGGGGATTAACCGATTATCAGCTGGCTTTTGACCGTCAGGCCGAAATGGTTCAAGCAAGAGTTTCCGGCAAGGGAGGCGACACCTTGGTTTTTGTTGAACATCCGAATACGGTCACTCTTGGTCGACGTGCTACTCAGGCAGATTTGCATTATCCAGAAAAGATATTTTCTGAACGCGGAATCACTGTGCAAAAAATAAATCGGGGTGGTTTGGCAACGGCTCATGAACCTGGACAACTGGTTGTCTATCCCATTATTCAGTTAAAGAAAAGGGATTTGCGCTGGTTTGCTAAGCAATTTTTGAATGTTGTGATAAGTTTGTTAGCTGACTACAACGTCGTGGGATACTTGAAGGATGGGGAGCCTGGAGTCTGGGTTGAAGGACAAAAAATCTGTAGCTTCGGTATTGCGCTCAAAAAATGGGTTTCTTCACACGGAATTGCCCTGAATCTAAATAATTCCCTGGAAACTTTTGCGCTGATAGTCCCTTGTGGCCGGCCAAGTGAAGTGGTCACTTCTTTGAGTCGAGAACTGGGTCATACTGTAGATATAGTGGAAGCCAAAAAACGTTTTATAGCTCATTTTTGTGCTACTTTCGATTACCAGCAAAACGAGATACAAAAACCCCCTGATTAGTACTGATCGTTCGCTTTGATTATACACATTATATACGTCATACTCGCGAAGGCGGGTATCCAGAGGTTTTGCTCAGATTCCTGGACTCCCGCCTTCGCGAGAGTGACGACTTTTTAGGGTGTAGCGGAAGATTGGCGCTCATCAGTAAAATAAATAACACTTCTTAAATGGAGGAATATATGCGCTGTCATGAAGTTGATTATAAAATCATTGGTGATGATATGCAGATGGTTCAGGTTGAGCTTGATCCCGGGGAAACTGTTGTTGCAGAAGCTGGTGCTATGACTTATATGGAGGATGGGATCAGTTTTGAAGCTCGTATGGGGGATGGTTCAGAGCCAGAACAGGGACTGTTTGGTAAACTGTTGGGCGCTGGAAAGCGTGTGTTGACGGGTGAATCGATTTTCTTGACCCATTTCACCCATCAGGGACGTGGAAAGTCACATGTGGCCTTTGCGGCACCGTATCCAGGAAAAATTATTCCTTTAGATCTTACAAGTGTTCCCGGAGGAGAAGTTCTTTGCCAAAAGGATTCGTTTTTATGCGCTGCCTACGGTACACAGATAGGAATTGCTTTTCAGCGCCGTCTTGGAACCGGATTTTTTGGTGGAGAAGGGTTCATTTTACAACATTTGTCTGGCGATGGTATGGTTTTTATGCACGCTTGTGGAACCATTATTGAGAAGCAGCTACAGGGTGAAACGCTGCGTGTTGATACGGGCTGTCTGGTCGCTTTTGAGCCGAGAGTTGACTATAATATCGAGCGTGCCGGGAATCTGAAAAGTATGTTTTTTGGTGGTGAAGGAATGTTTCTGGCGACACTTCGTGGTACTGGCCGGGTGTGGCTACAAAGTTTACCGTTTAGTCGTCTGGCTGACCGTATCATTGCCCATGCCCCCAGGGCTGGAGGTTCACAAAAAGGTGAGGGCTCATTACTCGGTGGTCTCGGGCGCATGTTAGATGGTGATTAATGCTGTAGGAGGTTGTTTAAATGGTCAGTTTAAAAGGCAAAACCTTGTTTATTACCGGGGCAAGTCGAGGGATCGGTTTGGCTGTTGCACTTAAGGCGGCCACTGATGGAGCAAATATTGTGGTTGCCGCAAAAACGGCTGAGCCCAATCCCAAGCTTCCCGGAACGATCTACTCTGCTGCAGAAGCAATTGAAAAGGCGGGAGGGAAAGCTCTCCCCCTCGTTGTTGATATCCGTGAAGAATCTCAATTAGTTGCGGCGGCGGAAAAGGCAGAGAAAACGTTTGGTGGAATTGATATTCTGATTAATAATGCCAGTGCTATTTTTTTAGCTGGTACCCTTGAAACTTCTATGAAACGCTTTGATTTAATGAATCAGGTGAATGTGCGCGGAACTTTTCTGGCAAGTAAAGTGTGCCTTCCCTATCTCTTGAAGGCTAAAAACCCCCATATTCTAACTTTTTCTCCCCCCTTAAATCTAAAACCACACTGGTTTAAAAATCATACTGCTTATACTATGGCAAAATATGGCATGAGTATGACGGTTTTAGGGCTGGCTGCAGAGTTTTCCGCACAGGGGGTTGCAGTGAATGCCCTCTGGCCACAAACGGTTATTCATACTGCGGCTTTGGCGATGCTTGGTGGTTTGGTCAGTCCAGATAATTGCCGTACCCCGGAAATTATGGCAGATGCTGCATGTGCCATCCTCCGTCGTGATAGTCGTACCTGCTCAGGACATTTTTATATCGATGAAGAGGTGCTGGCTGAAGAGGGAATTACCGATTTTTCCCCTTATGCCGTTGTCGCAGGGCAACAGCTATTTCCTGATTTATTCATAGATTGAATTTTTTACATGATTCCTTAGCTTAATTTTGTTATGATAGATTAATTATTATAAAATAATGCTAAGGAGCGATCCATGACGACCGATTTCAAGACTGTTGTTAGTACAATTCGAGATCTGCCACCGATGCCGGCGGTTGCTGTTAAAGTTCTTGAGTTGCTGAATGATCCAAATGTTAAATATGAAAAGCTTGGGGATGCTATCTCCAGCGATCCGGCGGTGTCAGCCCGGATGCTGAAAGTTGCCAATTCAGCTTTTTATAGTATGAAGCGGCAGATAAAAACACTTGATCATGCTATTGCAATTGTTGGTGAACGGACTCTCCGTAGCCTGGTTTTAGCGGCCAGCCTGGAGGGGATGAACAAATCTTACGGGCTGCTGGAAAAAATGCTCTGGGAAGATTCCATGGGCTGTGCGATTGGTTGTCGAATTCTTGCCCGTAAGTTTGCTTCTGCTGATCCTGAAGAGGCTTTTCTGGCCGGACTGTTTCGCCATCTTGGCAAGATTGTCATGAATTACAGTGATCCCGATGCTTATCGTTCTCTGGTCGAGATGGCCTATTCGGACGGAGCCAGTACTTCAGAATTGGAAGGGCGTTTTTTCCCCTATGCTCATGCAGTTGTAGGCGCTGCTGTTCTGGATAAATGGCACTTTGCCCGTTCTTTGGTGATGTCAACCATGCATCATGAAGATTTGCTCATCTCTCTTGAGGAAGAAGAGAATGCTGAGGCTTTGTTACGTTTGACTGCAACGGTCAATCTGGCAGGGCATGTTTGTCGGAAATTGGGAATTGGTCAACGTGAACCCGATGAGGAACTGGATCTGTTAAAATGTCCTGGTGCAAAAACTCTTGAACTGGATGAAGCTGATGTTCAGAATGCGCTAATCGAGGTGGAAGAAGTTTTTAACGAAAATCGTGATTTCTTTATCGGTTAGGCCCAACAAAAAACAGATTCCATGCAAAACTGGTAAGTTTAACCGCATATTTCGGGAGGCATTTTGCCTCCCTTTTTATTTGAAGCACTGTTATGATCAGTATCAGCTTCAGACTTTTTGCGAGATCATCATGAAAGAACGTTTGGATAAATTACTCGTGCAGCGGGGAATGGTTATTTCGCGTGAACGTGCTCGAGCTTTAATTCTGGCCGGTAAGGTTATTGTTGATGATCATCGAGTGGATAAAGCCGGTGCGCAGGTTCTGCTGGATGCAGATCTACGCCTAAAAGGTGAAGATATCCCTTATGTTTCACGGGGTGGATTAAAGCTTGAAAAGGCGATTCAGGAATTTAATCTTGCAATAAAGGATAAGATAGCTATTGATGTCGGTGCTTCAACGGGTGGATTCAGTGATTGTTTACTGCAACATGGAGCCCAAAAAATCTATGCAGTTGATGTTGGTTATGGACAGTTAGCTTGGACTCTGCGTGAAGATTTGCGGGTTGTGAATTTAGAACGCTGCAATATCAGACATCTTCAACCTGACCAACTTGATGATATTCCCACCTTAGCTGTTATCGATGCATCTTTCATTTCCTTAACTAAAGTTTTGCCTAATACCCTTTACCTCCTGAGTGATAAGGCTGAAATTATTGCCTTGATTAAACCTCAATTTGAAGTTGGAAAAGGGCAGGTTGGAAAAGGTGGTGTGGTTAAAGACCGGGAACAACACAATTTGGTTGTAGAACAAATCTGTAATTTGGCAATTGAACTGAATTGTCTGGTTCTTGGTGTTGTGGAAAGTCCAATTTTAGGGCCAAAAGGGAATCGCGAATTTCTTCTTTATCTGCAAAAAAAATAGAAAATAATTTAAAACAGGTCTTTCAATTAGATATTGGTTGGATATTTTGCTAGTATTTTCACTTCGCCTATATTCAGCGTGAGGAGATAAAAATGGTTTCTGATTGCTTGTTTTGTAAAATTATTGCAGGTGAAATTCCGGCAACAATCCGCTATGAGGATTCTCAACTGGTGGTTTTTGAGGATATTGACCCCCAAGCTCCAGAGCATTTGCTGATTGTGCCGAAAAAACATATCATGACAACTCTGGATCTGACCTCAGCTGATAATGAGCTGGTTGGTCATATTTATCAAATTGCTGGAAAAATGGCACGTGATTTTGGTTTTGCTGAAGATGGGTTCCGGGTGGTCAATAATTGCAATGACGCTGGTGGACAAATGGTCTGGCATCTCCATTTTCACCTTCTGGGTGGTCGTGATATGACCTGGCCTCCTGGTTAGCCGGGCTCCTTTAAGAAGGTTTTATGGTCGTTTTTGATAACCGTACAGAACAGCGCTTAATGACCGACATTATGGAATTGTTGGTCACCCATTATGGTGCTGAACTCTCTGAAGATGAACTTGATTATGAGATAGACCGGGTTGAACAGGCTCTTAATCATGCGCGTAGTTCACATCAGGGACAGCTGCGTAAATCGGGTGAGCCTTATATTTTTCACCCGTTGCGGGTGACCCATTTAGCCGCACGCCATTGGATGGATTTTCCCTCGATCATTGCTGCCTTATTGCATGATGTGGTTGAAGATACTCCGGTCACGCTAGAGGATGTACGTGAAAAATATGGTGATGAAGTTGCCCATCTGGTTGATGGTTTGACCAAGGTGACGTCTGAAATCATGAGTCGGGATGACCTGAAAAAGGAAACATACAGAAAAACTTTGTTGGTTGCTATTGATGACATTCGGGTTCTGTGTCTTAAGTTTTGGGATCGGATTGATAATTTACTGACGATTGATGCCTTGCCGCTCCATAAACAAAAATTGATTGCTGAAGAAACGCGCATGGTTTACGTGCCGCTAGCACAACATCTCGGGATGGGTTACGTAGCGACCCAGTTAGAGTCTCTTTCATATTCTCTCCTGTATCCGCGCCGCGCCGAAGTTTACAGGCAAGCAATTGCAACACAGAAAAAGCTCCATGCAGACTTTTTGCGCAAGGTTCGAGCTCGTATCATCAATACTTGCGAGCAACAGAAGCTTGAGGTTCTTTTGAAAAATCGCTGGCGCCCTTTTTCGATTGTTTCAGCTCGTGCCAGGCAGCGTGGTTTTGCCTCTCTCTATACGCTGGAGGTTCAAGTTTCCAGAACTATGGATGCTTACCTGTTTCTTGGCATTTTGCACGGTTTATTTCCCCCAATTCCTGGAAAATTACGCGATCATTTGAATTTGACTTCTCAATTCGGCTATCAAGCACTCAAAACAACCGTTCAAGCTGGCGAGTTGCGGGTGCGGGTTGAAATTACAACCAGAAAACTGCACCGTTTGAATGAATCAGGTGTCCTGGCACCGGGGTTCAAGTTCAGGCATGAAAACTTTCGTGATCTGATCAAATCGTTAATGGAGGGAGAGTCGGCTTTTGATACTGATTCCTTGCGCCTGGCTTCAGCAACGATTCAGGTTTATACCCCGCAGGGAGATATCCAGATCCTGCCTGAAGGAAGCAGTATCCTTGACTTTGCTTTTGAAATTCATGATTCCCTTGGCCTGCATGCCCGCCGTGGTGTGATTAATGGTCGCACCCGGCAATTGAAAACTCGTTTGTTGGACGGAGATCAAATCGTTGTTGAAACTTCAGAAAAACCTGAAGTTCTCCCTAAATGGCTGGAATGGGCTGTGACTCCGCGGGCTCGAAACAGTATCCGCCGCTATCTGCGTAATAAAATAAGAGCTACTTGATGAGATACTGGAAGAATCTATGTTTAAGTTGCTAATTTTATTTGAACTAATTTTGTGTTTATTTGTTTCACAAAGTTATGCTGGACAAGTCAATGCTTTCATTTATCACCGCTTTGGCGAGAGCCGCTATCCATCAACTAACATATCTGCCGATATTTTTACCCAACAACTTGAATATGTCACAGAGCAGGGACTCGATATTATCTCTCTTGGCGAGGTCGCAAGGCGACTTAATCAGGACGAAGATCTTCCTGCTCGAGCGGTTTCTTTCTGTGTCGATGATGCGTTCCGTTCCCTTTATGATGTCGGTATGCCGATCATTCGGAAATATAAAATCCCACTGACTCTGTTCGTTAATACTGCAGCAGTTGGAACCACCGGTTATCTGACCTGGCAAGAACTCAGGGAATTGGTTGCAGAAGGGGTTGAAATTGGCAATCATACCGACACTCACGCTTATCTGATTGAGCTGAATGCTGATGAAACTTATGTACAATGGAAAAAACGCATTGAAAATGATGTTGAAAAGGCTCAGCAGCAATTTGAAAAATATTTAGGTTTCAGACCAACTCTTTTTGCCTACCCCTATGGAGAGTATTCTGCTGCTGTCGTTGAGGTTATTAAGAACCTTGGGTTTAAGGTCGCTTTTGCTCAACAGTCGGGGGTGATTTATCCAGACCATAATCGTTATAATCTACCCCGTTTTCCAATGGGAGGGGCGTTCGCAACTCTTGCCGGATTTGTAAGTAAATTAACAATGGAACCATTACCGGTGGCAAAAGAGGTTTCTTTTGATCCCGTCATCGGGGAGAATCCACCCGTTTTACATGTGTATATTACAGGAGAATCAATTGATCCGAGGCGGTTTAATTGCTTTGTCCAGGGAGAAAACCGGTGTTGGGTAGAAGCTGATACAGCTAGAGGTTCCGGGTGGTATCAAGTGGCTGCAGAACAGCCTCTGACCGGGCGGCGCAACAAATATACTTTGACACTGCAATCGAGGAAGGGGAGCTGGCTCTGGTATAGTCATCCGTGGATAAATGCTAAAAATCCGGCAAAAAATGGGGAGTGATTTTGAGGGAAAAACAAACAAATGGTGCTAAGATGGCAGCAAAACCGGAGCCGTCCCAGGATCTTGCGGTGCGAACCGCCACCGTTCTTCGCGGATCGTAAACCTCTGGACTTTTTGATCCCTTAACTGCTGGTGCGTAGTTTAACATTGGCAAAGCGATTGAGTTGGTTTGTCCGAATCATCGCTTGTAACTCTTTAACATAGTCCTCCCCGCGAGTTGAATAACGGAGGAGTCCTTCTGCTAACTTGAGTCCTTTTGGTCTCTGTCCATAAGCCCTGCTTTCTGCTCGCAGCTGCCGTAGCTGTTTATAGGCAGAATGGGTGTTCAGATTGTGTAAATAGGATCGTACCGAATCGTAGACGGTAGAAAACTTCTGTACTTCGTAAGTTGCCCCTGCGGGTCGACCTTTGGGAATGATCCCTTGCCCTTGAACAAAAGTCCACTCTCCGAATAAATTATTAGCCATGCGTGAAAAACGCGATGTACCCCAAGCGGATTCGTTGGCTGCTTGAGCTAGAGCTAAATCTGCAGGAATAATATCGATCCGATTCAGCAATTTATGAACTACTTTTTCTGGCTGAGTTTTATTTGATTTGACATTGTAGCGTTGAGATAAGGTTAATAATATTTGTAACTGCTGGTCATTTAAAACTTTTTTGTCTGAAAGTTGCTGATTAACTTTCAGTAATTGTTTCCGCTCAACGCGAATTTCGTCATTGGCCAATAGAATCATTGGGAGCAAGGACTTAAAAAATATTGATTTGCGTTGTTTAGTGGATGTGATTTTATTCAGATCCCCGGGAAGATTTTCCAGAATCAGTGGAGGAACTCCATTCTCCAGAGCATCAATCTGGTAACTGTACCTTTGAAACTCAGCTTCAAGATCTTTGTAGAAGGCTTGTCCAATGATTTGAATGTCTGGTCCCTGATAGACGGGAGCGTTGCTGTTGGAATAGCTCACCAGTAGCAGGCAGAGTCCAAAAAATAACGAAAATATTACGTTTGAAATAGTCATATACTCACTTGTGTATCAATTTTTCTTGCTAATAAAATTAGACAGCGGTCTTTATATAGACAATTATATCCTCTGTCAATTGAATTGCAGGGAAAATTCTATATTTATTAGGTACTTAGATTCTGCTAATCCAGGATACTAGCTCTGTCAGGGGGAGCACTTGAAATCATTCAGGAAAGAATCTTTTTAATATTTTGGATTAGTGCTTGTTTTGTCCTGTCATGGTGACAATAAGAAAATTTGATGATGGTTTCTGAGAATGAAGAGCAATTATTTTTTGCGGCAAGTTTGTAAACAGAGAGGCTCTTGCGTAACCCCTTAAAGCCCGGTGACCTTCATTCCCGCGCAGGCGGAAAATCAGAGCTTTCCTTGGTTTAGCAAGAAAACCGGATTCCCGTTTTCACGAGGATGACGACTTTCACCAGAGGCTCTGGAGGTAAAAAGAGAGCCAAGTGAAAATCATTGGTGAGTGACTCGTTACCTCAAATATGCTACTATTTACCTGACAGGATGTACCATGTTGTATGCTGTTTTTGAGCGTCAGTTTTGCTCTGATTTATTGATATTTTTTTAATTTT
>Ga0256840_1004701_pt1 | contig 10084 bp, 13 predicted proteins | sample 355202metaG_FD_185969 | JGI IMG/M metagenome (GOLD analysis project Ga0256840, IMG submission 185969) | Hydrothermal vent microbial communities from Mid Atlantic Ridge, Atlantic Ocean - 355-202 | ecosystem: Environmental > Aquatic > Marine > Hydrothermal vents | place: Atlantic Ocean: Mid...
AGAAGCTGATATTCGCCGTCAATCATATCAAAATAATCTCCACCAATTAATATATGTTTGTCCATTGTTGTAGAAGGGATTTCGAAAGTATTGGCTTTTATATCAAATTTAAGAAGTTGTTTATCTTTATATATTGTTACAATTTCATTAAAAATAAGCCCTTTTGTAAAGGTAGCTTTTCTATATCCGTTAATAGATAGTGTATCTAATTCGGCATATAATGGTCTTGGAAAACCTAGAAACTTACTTAAATAACCAGTATCTTCCTTTTTAGTAATTTTGTAAACACGAGTAACGTTGTTCCAAATTTTATTTTGATTTGCATGAATAATAATTTCAGTACTGGTTTCTACTACTTTTGGAGTAAATTGGATTATACTTTCTATTGGAGAAAAGAATAACGGAATTAATACGAGAAGTGAAATGTTTAAGCGTTGCTTTCTTTTATGTTGATTTATTTTGAAATATCCAGCAGTTAGACTACCAAAGATTGCAGAGAGTATTAAAATTGGAAAAAGCATAATCCAACATGCCCAACCTTCAAAGCCAAAAATAATGGTTAATCCTAGAAATAGAAATAAGATTATTATGGGTAATGTAATTCGGTATCTTAATTTTTTAACATTATCTATATTAGATACTAACATAGATAATACACCAACACCATAAGGCAAGGTAATGAAAAATGTAAGGCTCATCATATCATACATTCTTGTCCATTTAAAATCGTATATAAAAAAGATTAGAAATGCATATATTATTGGGACGAGGATAATTAATCCTATTTCTTTTTTCTTTGAATTCATTTTAGTTATATTATAGCAAAATTAGTTTGATGTTGCAAAATACCTTTTTCAACAAAAATTTCAGAACCATCAACAACATAAGTTGCAATTTCTTGAGACTTTTTAAATTCATTAGGTAATAAATGTAATATGTCTTTTGAAATAGAAATTTTATTAATTGCAAATAACTGCCAAGGTTTGTGATTGATCTTATATTTATACGTATTTTTTCGTCCTTTAACAAAAGCGACATAACGATCGACAATAAATTCTTGGAGCGAATTTGATTTTAATTTGGTTTTGGTATTTTGTACTAAAGCAGTAATTTTTTGCCATTTATTTTTTAGGAAAAATGGATAACTAATATATTTTATATGGTTTGTATTAATAATTCTCTTTTTAACTTTTTGCACAAAAAAACGGCTCGTTATAAAATTTATTTGCAATAAAAGCAATGAGAGGCTTATTTGCATATTCTTTAATAAAAACGACACCTTTGGTACCATCAATTTTTGATTTTGTATAAAAACGAAAATTAATTTCGCCAAAAGATTGGTGTAAAGGAATTTTAATACCAAAGAAACGAACTTTAGAGAATGTAAAAGCAACCATGCTAAAAACACCTTTGCCTTGAAATAAATCTAATTCGATATTATGAGGTAAGTATTTTTCTAATAATTCTGGATTGCAAGAAAAAGATTTAATAATTAAGTTTTTCCATTCACCTTTCATAAATATTTTATTTTTCATTTTATTTAAGTTTTTAAACTTTCAGTAAAAATTGAAAGTTTGTATTCAAATTTTTTATTTCACTAATTTCAATAATTTTTTATAGAACCAGTGTTCATCTGCTTTAGAAAATTTATCTACTATCGAATTTAATTTGGAAGTAAAAGCTTCCAATTCATTTACTGTTTCTCGAAACTGATTAATATGAGCATCATTACCTTTAACATTTTTTAATTCGTTTAAAATTTTAATAACAGGTTCAATTTCGCGTTTGCTACGCTCTTTGGTTATTTTTCGAGCAACTTCCCAAATATCTTTATCAGCAAAAAAGAAATCTTTACGTTCGCCAGCTTTAAAAGATTTGGTTACAATTCCCCAATCCATTAAAGCACGAATATTCATATTGGCATTACCACGAGAAATTTTTAGTTCCTCCATAATTTCTTCGGTAGATAATACCTCTGGAGTAATCAAAAGTAAGGCATGTATTTGAGCCATAGTTTTATTAATTCCCCAACTAGAACCTAAAACGCCCCAACTTTGAATAAATTTTTCTTTTGATTCTTTAAATTCCATATCACAAAGATATATAAAATTACTGAACTTTCAGTAATTATTGAAAGTTTATTGTAACAAAATAATAATTTTTGCGTCGTATAAATAAAAACAAATAACTATGAGCGTTTTTAGAGTAATATTAGCAATTATTTTCCCGCCATTATCCGTTGTCGATAAAGGGTGCGGTTCTTTCCTTATTGTATTGATATTGACTTTTATGGGTTGGATACCAGGAGTGATAGCAGCATTAATAATATTAAATAAAACCAAATAAGTAAAAAATAAATGCGACTTTTGTCGTTGTAAATACAAAAAATAAAATACGATGAAAATTAGGAATATAGTATTGGTATTAATAATTGTAATATTGAGTCTAACAAGTTGTCAAATTACTGAAAAAATTTATTTGAATGAAGATGGTTCAGGAACTTTTGATTTGGAAGTAAACATGAATGAAATGATGAAATCTTTAGGAGATATGGGAGGAGAAAAAAAGAAAGATACTATCTATGTCGTAAAAGATACTATTATGGATTTTTCACAAATGTTGCTAGAGAAAAAAGATAGTTTGGCTAAATTATCAAAAGAGAAAAGAGAGCAAAATGAAAGATTAAAAGGAATGGTTATTAAAATGCATGAAGACAAAAACAAAGGCGAATTAGTATTAAATTACATCATTAAGTTTAAGAATGTTAAAGAATTAGCAGATGTGCAGGATATGATGAATAATGCACAGAGTTTAGAGAAAGGTAAAGATAAAAAGCTACCTTCAAAAACAAAGATGCAATTTTCGTTTAAAAAAAATACTTTTAAAAGAATTGCTGAAGAAAAAAAAATGACAGAAGAAGAGGTTGTAGAATATGACGAATCTATGAAACAGTTTAATATGTTTATGGATGGTTCGAGTTACAATATCGAATATCATTTTCCAAAACCAATTAAAAGTACAACAGCAAGAAATGTTACTTATAGTGAGGATAGAAAAGTAATTTATATAAAATCTACGATGAAAGAAATAACGGATACACCATCTGTTTTAGATTTTGAAGTGAAGTTGAAAAAATAATGCAGCACATACAATTACAAGATATTGGTCTAACAAATTATAAAGATGCTTGGGATTATCAGAATATTATATTTCAGAAAATCATTGATTTAAAGTTAGAGAATAGAAATAATAATACAGCAATACCTACGCCTAATTATTTTATATTTACCGAACATCCACATGTGTATACTTTAGGGAAGAGTGGCGATGTAAATAATTTACTATTATCCGAAGTGCAACTCCAAGAAAAAGGCATTACTTTTTTTAAATCGAATAGAGGAGGAGATATTACCTATCATGGTCCTGGGCAAATTGTAGGATATCCTATTTTAGATTTGGATAATTTCTTTACGGACATTCATAAATTCATGCGAAATTTAGAAGAAGTCATTATATTAACACTAGTAGAATATAATCTAAAAGGAGAACGTAGCGAAGGCGAAACGGGAGTTTGGTTGGATGTAGGGACGCCTTTTGCTCGTAAAATTTGTGCACTTGGTGTGCGTACCTCAAGATGGGTTACGATGCATGGTTTTGCACTTAATGTTTCTACAAATTTAGGTTACTTCGATCATATTATTCCTTGTGGAATTCGTGGTAAAGCAGTAACTTCTTTAGAGGTAGAATTAAATAAAAAAGTAGATATTGCAGAAGTAAAATTGAAAATAAAAAAACATTTTTCTGCTGTTTTTAAATCCGAATTTGTGGAGTTGGTATAAGACAGTTTTAGGGGTGTAATTCCCTTTTACCTACTCGAATTTACGACTTTACTTTCAACAATTTTAATATATCTATGATGTGCGTATATATCACTAATGGTACAATTAAGGCTGGTAAAAGTACAAAAGGAAAATATTTTATAGCAACATTAGGTTGTTCAAATCCAAATTGTTGAAAAGGTAATTCAGCAGAAAGAATACCATTGCATAAGACGAAAATAACCAGAAATAAGCAAATCACATTCCAAGTTAAAAGTACATTAACTCCTATTTTATTTTTTAAATACAGATAACCAATTATTGGTGCAGATATTCCTGAAATAATATCAAAATTTCTGCCTCCAAAAGTTAATATTTCAGGTATTAATTTATGTAAAAATAGAGAATACAGCGTTATCTCAACTGGAATTCTAACCGTATGCAAAAAAGTACTAATTTTTAGTTTTCTATTTTTTATCATATAATTTCTTTGCTTTGGAAGTAAACCAAAAACTATCAATAGCGTAGAAGGAAATAAAACTAAAACAAATCTTGGTGGTACAGTTTGCGTATTTTGATAAAACCCTCTATATGCTAAAACAGATTGAACCATACACCAAATAACGAGTACTATCATTATTTTACTGGAATTCTTATTTGACAAAAAGAACAATACTAAAGTCGATATTATGGTAGCATAAAACAACCAATAAATGCTATTAGGCAAATTTTCAATCATTTTTTAATTGGTCTAACTTATCCAATAAAATATTTCTTTCTACGTCATTCTTTACCAATTTTAATGCAATGTTCAAGTGCTCTAATTCTTTTTTTTGATTGTAATTATTATATAATTCCGCCAATAAAGAATGGTATAAATGATTATCTCTTAAATTTATTTTTAATAGTTCTGTTATTGCTTCTTGTTTGCTATTTGCTTTAGATAAAGCATACGTTCTGTTCAATGCGATTATTGGAGAATATTCAATTTGTAAAAGTTGATTATATAATTGCAGAATATTTTCCCATTTTACTGGGTTTTCATCTTTTTGTGTGTGCCAAAATGAAATGCCAGCTTCTAAATGATATTTTGTAACCTTTCCTTGAGCGGACTTGTTTAAATAATACGCTCCTTTTTTTATTAATTCATAATCCCATTTTTCTCTGTTTTGATCTGCGTAAAGAATTAGTTCTCCCTCATTATTAATACGTGCATCAAATCTTGAAGAGTGAAAGCAAAATAAAGCCATTAGGGCATTGGTTTGTGGTAGATTAGTTGATTTATTGTCCAATAGCATATAAGCCAAACGCATTGCTTCAATACATAATTCTTTTTTTAGAGTTTGCTGAGAAGTAATGGAATAATAGCCCTCATTAAAAAGCAAATAGATAATGGATAAAACATTATTTAACCTGTTGTCTAATTCATTTTTTAATGGAATAGATAAATCAACTTTATTTTTACGCAATTTTTTTTTTGCGCGATAAAGCCTTTTGTTAATTGTATCTTTATTGGTTAAAAATGCTTGTGCAATTTCATCTACACCAAATCCGCACAAAATTTTAAGCGCCAAGGTAATTTGTGCTTCTGCTGAAATAATTGGATTACAAACTGCAAATAGCATTTGAAGTTGACTGTCAAAAATGTTTTTAGAGGATAAGTTAATCTCTAAGTTGTATTCTGAATCGTTATTTTGAAATTCAGGTACAACCTTTTCTCTAAATATTTTTTCTCGCTTAAAGTAATCTTTGGTTTTATTTTTAGCGACTTTATAAAGCCAAGCAGTTGGGTTATCAGGAATACCTTTTAATCCCCAGGTTTCAGTTGCTATTAAAAAAGTTTCGCTTACAATATCCTCTGCTATTTGAATATTTGGCAATCCAAAAGTTTTACAAATTACAGCAACAATTTTACTGAATTCTTTACGAAATAAATGCGGTATTAATTTTTTCTCTTTCAATTAAACACCAAATTGATTTAAATGATGGTCTAAATGTTTGTAGAACATATTATTCCATTCGTAACTACTTAAAACACCAAACGAATGCGATTCTTTGCCTTCAAAATGACTTTCGCCAAGGTTTTTAGTCTTTTCAATATAGTCAATTAATCGTTGTTTTTCAATATCGAAATTCTTTTCATTTTTAATTATAAACTGCGGTGCTGTTTTTCCGTTTTTCGGATACGGTTTGTCAGAAACTACTTTATTTTTGACTAATTTTTTAAGTATAAATTTCAAAAAAGCATTTGGTTTTTTATGTTTATCTGTATAAACCATTTCGTAAGTTACATTGCAGTGTGTCAGCATTTGTCCAACGTTCATTTTTCCCCAATTTGCTTTAGAGTTAGGGTTTAATTTATTAATTCTCTCCATAATTTGAGATACGGTTTCTTGTTGAAATATATTATTTTTCATCTTGCTTTAAATTTAATAAGGCCAAAGCTTGATTAAACTTTGACCTTTTTGTTCATTCTATTTTGGAATTTCCATAATGTCTCTAACTTCTACATTACCACCAATATTTAATATTGGGCATCCGTTAGCCATTTCAAATGCTTGGTCTAAATTATCAGCCTTTACAATTACGTAACCACCAACTATTTCTTTCACTTCTGCATAAGGACCATCTGTAACCACATTATTAGGCTTTAAAGTTTTCCCTTGAAATCCTAGGCGGTTTGTACCTACAAATTTACCTTGTGCTGCAATTCCACCTATCCAATCTTGCCATTGCTTAATACTTTCTTGCATTTGTTCTGGCGAAGGTTTAAAGTTTGGATTGTAATCATTTCTGAAAATCATCATAAATTTATTCATAATTTTTTAAATTTAAATTGTTTATTTATCTCTAAGACGATTGAGTTTTGAAAAATAGGACAAATATTTTTATTTTTTGTCATTACTTTTGTTTTGGTGTTAAAATTAGGTATTCTTGTTTTAACAGAAACATTATAACCTAATTATCTTATCCAACGTAATAACTGTCCGTGTTCTTCAAGCTGATTAGTATAACGGTTACTTTTGCTGTGTGTAGCTATTTAATCTCAATTAGTTTGTCCATCCGTCTAGTTTTATATTCATCAGTTTTTCTTTTTGTTATTTCACCATTCGAATTTACCTCTATCATCTCATAATCATATATGAAATCAAGTAGTTTGATAGTTTTAAGGTCATATTTCATTAGTGTTTTATCTGTATACTGAAAATATATAGGGATATATGTAATAAATTTCTTATCGTACACTTTTTGGTCAAAATGGAGTTTTAGGTATAATTCTGGTGGTTCATTTTCTATACAGCCTAAACAGTTGTATTTGTAGTTTATAATTATCTTTATTATGTATTAATTTTCCTTCCCTATAATAAGGGTATGCTTTAGAGTTGTTTATAAAAAGGTCTATACTATCCAACTTATAGGGAAGGTCATTTTTGTCTATAGTGAATTCAAAATCAAAAGACCATTCAAGAATATGTTGCGAGTAAGTTAAATTTCCTATGCTGATGAATAATATGAATAAAACTGTTTTCATTTAGATTTTTTTAGTTATACACAATGTTAGTATAAGGTTAGTACTTGGAAATGCATTTTAAGCCTTTTTAAGACCTCTGAATTTTCTCCCAAATTAGTTTTAAAAAATCTTATTCTTTAGAAAAAATCACTTAAATCGCCTCTTTTTTAGTTGGATTTGGGGATTTTAGGGATTTGTATAACGGTTATTTTTGTTAGCCTTAGTTACTCTTTTATCAACTTAAATACGTTCATTTTATTAGAGTTATTATCTTTAATTTTAAGAATATATATTCCAGAGTTTAATTCTGTTACCTGTATTTCATTTGTGTTTAATTTCCCCCTTTTTATGAGTTTTCCTGTTAATGAGTAAATTGAGTATTCATTTATAACAAATTCGTTTGGGATTGTTATTTTACCTGATGTTGGGTTAGGATATATATTGATGTTCGTATTAGAATAATCATTAATAGTAAGCGGGTTTGAACTTTTAGATGTAAATGCTGTATTACCAAAAGTACCTAAATTTATTCTGCTACCATTTGGTGTTGGTTCGTTTACATAATTATAAGTTGGGTCTCCTGCATCAATACAAGGACTTGTTGTAGTATCATTAACCCATTGTGTGCCGTCCCAACGTCCAAATTCTGATTTTAAATGATATTCTAATTTTGCTTCATTTGCTCCTAAATCGCCTTTAAAATTTCCAGTAGAAACCGCATTTTGCCAATTAGGATTAAGGATATTATTATAAACTTCAAGAAGATTACTTGCTAATTGTGGATTGCTATAAATATCTGTTGTTGATGTTACATTGTTGTAATTTCCAGAAAGATTTCCATTGATTGCGTTGTAATCAGAAACAAACGAATGTATTGTAGGTTGTTGGTTATCAATACCATAAGCAACATTATCAATAATAATATTATTTTTAACAATAGTTTGAAAGCCACTAATATTACCAGCAGGATCTCCACCATAAAATACAATTCCAGCTGCAGGATAGGTGTTTTCAAGTCCACCATCTGACTGAATAACATTATTTTCAATAATGGTATTATGAAATCCTTCTATTCCAATTCCACCCAAACGATACCAAGAAATAATATTGTGATGTATGAAAACGTTTTCGTGCGTATGTAGTGTTGCTCCTCCACTTGTTTGCCAAAGCCAAATTCCATAAAAATCTCCTTTTCCAAAGAAGTAATTATTATAAATTTCAGCATCATTAAGTGGTGTATCTGCATCTGCTTGCATTGAAATTCCTATACCTCCAGAAAATTGTCTGTTTGGATCATCTCCTCCAATATTATTGTAAATTTTAAATTGATTACAGTATTGTACTCTAATATGTGCATCTGTTCTATTATCCGTAAAAACATTATCGTGTATCTCAAAATTTTTAGATCTCATCACAATAATTCCATCGTGTCCACTTGCATGAATACGATTGTTGTAAAATTGTAAATTGATATCAAATCCATAATTATCATATCCTGTTTGAAAAGCATCTGCTAAACAATCGTGTATATACATATCATTGATAGTAATGTTATAAGTATTTTGTAATACAATAGCACTGTAATACGAATTTCCAGAAGCTTCCCATTGGTTTTGCCTATTCCCATCAATTTCAAAACCTCTAATTGTTATATTTCCTGTTGTTATACTTGGATTGCCTAATTTTAAGCTATAGGAAAGTCCTGTTTGCCCTATTAACGGTTTGTATTGTGTATTCCAATTTGCATTATCAACCAGCTTTACAACGGCATCAGAATCTCCTTCTAAAATAGTGTTTTCTGAAATAAAAATGGTATCGTCTATCCAATATGTATTTGCACCTTTTAAATAAACAGTTGTGTAATCTGCATGTGTAGCAACAAAATCTAATGCTTGGTTTATTTTTATTTGGTCACTTATTCCATTACAATTATAACCTGGGTCTCCGCTTCCGTCACCTGCAACATATATAATAGGTGGTGTTTGAGATTGTGCTGTTGCAATTACAATTAGTAAGTATGTTATTAATAGTAGTGATTTTCTCATTTTTCTAATTAAGGCTAACGGTTTATGTAAGCGTAGTTACGGATTTAAAGACACTTATCTTTCAATTTATCACTAAACTTTGTACAAACTTTGAATTTAGCACAAAACCCGCAATTATGTTTACATTTTGTGCCTGTTGCACAAATATAAAAAATTCCTTTAATATTTCGTAAATAAAAACAAAAAACTTAGTTAATCAACTGGTTGTTAACGACTTGAATTCGACCTAAATTTGCAATTAAAGTTTTTAGCCTTTTCTTAAACAAGGCGTGGCTTTGAAGGACTATTTTTTAGTTTGAAAAGACATAACGAAGTATAAGAAAAAGGCTGACCCGAGCAAAGCGAACAGATGAATACCAAATAATAATAATAAAGAATGAATAAAATTCTTTGGAAAGCCTTCTAAACGGCAATCTTTGAACAATAAAAGCCTTAATTGCGAAGCATATCATGAACTCAAAATAAAAAATATAAAAGTGTGAATAATTTAATATTAAATCTTCGTTTTTATTGTCCAAATCTCACTATTTATAAGGCTTCTTTGATGTAAGTTTAGGTCGAATATTCGCTGTAATTAATAGAGAAACACCATATGTTGATATTATGAAATATGCAGCATAGAAATTGTTAATAACTTACAAGAAAAGTGCTTTTTTTAATCATATAATACTCAGGTTAGTATATTTATGTTGTATTAAAGTAGTTATTAT